>MDTG01289226.1_pt1 | contig 13983 bp, 10 predicted proteins | sample 811421 | NCBI WGS metagenome assembly MDTG01 (sample SAMN05326645, study PRJNA326480) | marine metagenome | isolation source: seawater | place: Pacific Ocean: South East | collected 2011 | reverse complement strand
GTAGTGAACATGGACGCCAGTAGAGCGCCCTGTATTGCCCATTTCAGCGATAGGTTGACCCTTGGTCACTACATCACCTATTGAGACAGTTAAGGTTTCATTGTGCCCGTAACGGGTAATAAAACCATCACCATGTTCTATTTCTACTAGTTGCCCGTAACCGCTACGTTCGCCTGCCCAGGTAACAATACCTGCAGCAGTCGCTAAAACGTCATCACCCGCTTTGCCAGCGAAATCTAAGCCTTTATGCATGGCTGTTTCACCAGTGAAGGGGTCGGCGCGCATACCATAATAAGATGACAACCATCCCGATGCTATCGGTCGACCAGATAATTGACTCTGCTCATGGATATGGTGACCCCTCACCAAACTTTCAAGCATAGAAAGCTGCTGAGATTTTACGTCGAGAGATTGCTGGAGCTTATTAATCTCGCTGAGTAAGGGATCATCTTGGAGGTTGTCCGGTATCGATACAGGTACAAAAGCGTCCAGGTCAGCCGCTGTCATACCTAATTCTGTTGCTATCTGTTTTCCTTTATCATCGAGCATAGACGCTTGTGCTGAAAGCTCGGCAATATGGGAAATCAAAGTTTGTAATTTAATGGTGGTCTGTTGCTTAAGTGCTTCAACGTCTTGTTGCGTTTCATTCACTTCAGATTGTGCCAGGCGAACCCTAGCCACATCTTCAGATACAGATTCTGTGGAACGACTAGACACTAACATAAATATCGACGACAACACGGTCGCGCTCACCAGCGTACGTACACTGATGCTATGACGATAGCGTTTGTTCTTGCCTGATAGCGTTATTGTTAGCTTCATACCACAAATAGGAAATTTCTGTCGTGCTCAGTGAACTTCCAATACCTGTTTGCTAACAAACATAGCCACGGCTGAAGGCCGAACTGGAACGTAAAGAAGTTATGGCACATTAATTATAATTATATAGATTGCTTACTTTATCATTGTTTAGTCTAAAAGCTAAACGAAAAAAAGCCGCCATGTAGGCGGCTTTTTATATACCGGTTTACGCTAAGACTGGTTGAGCGTAATGTATAGGTGCTTTGTCTTGAGAATCGTAAGTTATAAATTCCCAGCAGTCTTTCTGCGCAAGCACGGCGTTCAATAGTTTGTTGTTTAAGCCGTGACCTGTTTTATAAGCACGCAATTCGCCAATAAGGCTATGCCCACCTAAGTACAAATCACCAATAGCATCTAAAATTTTATGCTTTAAAAATTCGTCGTCGTAACGTAAGCCTTCGGGGTTTAACACGCGAAATTCATCAAGCGCAACCGCATTTTCCATGCTGCCACCTAATGCTAAGTTATTAGCATTCATGTATTCAAGGTCGCGCATAAAACCGAAGGTACGTGCACGGCTTACTTCGTTCACATAAGAACATGAATCGAAATCCATGGTCATATGTTGACGAGTTTGGCTGATAACTGGGTGATCGAAGTCAATCTGGAAATCGACACGGAAACCATCATAAGGCACTAATTCGGCCCACTTATCGCCATCTTCAACGCGAACGGTTTTCTTAATACGGATAAAGCGCTTAAGGGCGTTCAACTCTTCAATTCCTGCTGATTGAAGCAAGAATACGAAGGGGCTAGCACTACCATCCATAATAGGCAGCTCGTTGCTATCAACTTCAACAATAATGTTGTCGATACCAAGCCCTGCAAGCGCAGATGCCAAATGCTCAACGGTTTGAATAGTTACACCGTCTTCATTATTCAAACAGGTACACAGCATGGTATTACCCACCGCGTTTGCACGCGACGGAATATCAACATGAGGTTCAAGGTCAACACGCCTAAACACAATTCCCGTGTTCGCAGGCGCAGGCCGGAGAGTCATTGTGACCTTTTCCCCTTTATGAAGCCCAATTCCGGTTTCTTGCACCGGGTGCTTGATTGTACGTTGTCTAATCATCTGCTTATGCTTTTACCTATAAAAAAAGCGGTCGCGAATTATAGTGACTTACCACTTATTTGTCAAAAAATACGCAATTTGGACCATTCGCTAATCCAAAAATTTACGCGCAAGTAACCACTCTGGCCAATAATCTGGAAAATTTCCAGTTTAAAACCTACCAGACAAATAGTGCCCTTAATACCGTTATGACAACGGTATTTCAGAAAAATTCACTTCAGTTTCAACGAGGTGAATTAGTCTGCTTGCTTACGCAAAAACGCTGGAATGTCTAAATACTCTAAATCATTACCAGGTTGCGCTTCATCTTCAGCTTTAAGTGCTTGGTTGCCTTCAGTACTGCCAACCGATGCTGAACGAGGCTCAGACGCTGTTGTGCTACCATACTCTTTAGCCGGCGTAGTTAAACGCGAGCCTTCTGAGCTTACTAGCGAAATGTCAGGCTTACGCTCTGCGCCAATACCGGTTGCAACAACCGTTACGCGAAGCTCATCTGTCATTTCCATGTCGATAACCGTACCCACTACCACTGTTGCATTTTCAGAAGCAAACGCTTTAACAGCGTTACCAACAGTTTCAAACTCATCGATAGCGAAATCTGGGCCAGCTGTGATATTCACAAGAATACCGCGGGCACCTGATAAATCGATATCTTCAAGTAGCGGACTCGCAATGGCTGATTCAGACGCTTCTTCAGCACGGTCTGGACCACTTGCAGAACCGCTGCCCATCATGGCTTTACCCATTTCAGACATTACTGTACGTACGTCGGCGAAATCCACGTTGATCAATCCAGGGCGAGTAATTAGCTCTGCAATCCCCTGAACAGCACCACGTAATACGTCGTTCGCTGCACTGAATGCTTGAAGTAGAGGCGTACCTGGACCCATCACTTTTAACAATTTCTCGTTAGGTATAGTGATAAGTGAATCTACGTTGTTAGCCAGTTCAACAATACCCTGCTCTGCAAACGTAGTACGCTTTTTACCTTCGAATGGGAATGGCTTGGTAACAACAGCCACAGTAAGAATTCCCATTTCACGGGCAATTTTTGCCACTTCAGGTGCTGCACCAGTACCTGTACCACCACCCATACCTGCGGTGATGAAAACCATATCTGCGCCGTCTAATGCTTGGCGAATGGTTTCTCTGTCTTCGTGTGCAGCGTCGCGCCCAATGTTAGGATCGGCGCCTGCGCCTAAACCTTTAGTAACACTAGAGCCAATTTGTAAGGTAACGTCAGCATTTGAGCTACGTAGTACCTGTGCGTCGGTGTTTATCGCAATAAACTCTACGCCTTCAATGCTTTGAGACACCATGTGCTCAACTGCATTTCCGCCGCCACCACCAACACCGATGACTTTGATTACGGCTTCTTCGCCGTGACTATCCATTAATTCGAACATACTTACTCTCCGGTTGTACGTCTTCTATGCTTCGCTACGACACATAGTCGATTATCTGCATCCTGCGAATCGTGATGCCGTAGCTATAGCGACCCCAAAAAATTAAAATTCACCTTTAAACCAGCTTTGCACGCGATGAAATAAACTCTCACCGGTTTTTTGCTTACTGGACTTCTTATTATCTGCTTGCACTTTGCCGTATTGCAGAAGCCCTACGACGGTTGCAAATCCTGCATCATCAACGTATTCAGATAAGCCTTTAACGTTGATTGGGTTGCCTACTCTTACAGGCATCTGGAAAATTTCCTCGGCAAATTCAACCGCACCTTCCATTTTGGCGGTACCACCGGTTAGCACTAAGCCGGCAGCAATTTGCTCTTCCAGACCACTGGCACGAATTTCATCATGTACCAGTTCAAAAAGCTCTTGGTATCGAGGCTCAATCACTTCAGCTAGCGTATGTCGCGACATTACACGCGCGGCACGCCCGCCTACACTTGGCACTTCAATACTCTCTTCCATACTGACCATATCTTTCAGCGCGCAGGCATAATTAACTTTAATTTCTTCTGCGTTGCTAATTGGCGTACGAAAAATCTTAGCGATGTCGCTGGTAATCTGATTACCTGCAACAGGGATAACAGCGGTATGCCTAATGGCACCGTCTGTGTAGATAACGATATCCATGGTGCCACCACCAATATCGACTACACACACACCTAATTCACGCTCATCATCCGTTAGCACAGCATAACTTGATGCCAATGCTGAAAATATCAATTGGTCGGCGTTTAGTTCACAGCGCTCAACACACTTCACTAAATTTTTCGCCATATCGTCTGCACACGTAATGATGTGTGCATCGGCTTCCATTCTTACGCCCGACATGCCAATTGGGTTCTTAATTCCTTCTTGCACATCAATAGTAAATTCTTGTGGTAAAACATGAAGTAACCTGCGTTCAGCTGCAATAGGAACACTACGTGCTGCATGAATAACGTTGTCGACGTCTTCTTGGGTTACTTCTTGGTTGTTAATCGGCACCATACCGTTTTCGTTTTGGCATTTTACGTGACGGCCCGAAATCGACATGAAAACTGAAGAAACACGGCAATCAGCCATTAGCTCCATTTCATTTACCGCACGTTGCACCGACTTAACCACTAGGTTTAAGTCATTTACGCCGCCTTTGTCCATGCCTTTTGCAGCATGCGTACCGACACCAACGATACTGATTTGATCGTCGTCTAGCAGCTCGCCCACTACAGCCTTTACCTGGCTAGTGCCTATATCTAAGCCTACAATCAAATTACGTTCAGCAGGTTTTGACATGGTTTCCTTAACTCTCTTTGTTTGTTGTATCACTGCTGCTGTTTCCCCAGCCAACCGCGACACCCGTATCGTAACGAAGATCGATATATTTCACCGTCTTCTCTTGCTGCGCAAGTAAGGGATATACATCGATAAAGCGTTGTAACCTATCGATAAATTCCTTGCGCCCTAAATTCAATTCAATACCATTTTCAAGTTGAACTTGCCATGCGAAGCGCTCGCTCAACGATAATTCTTCAATATCCATAGCGGTAGTGGCTAACAGCGCATGCATGGAGTTATATCCTTCAAGCGCGGTCTTCTCGCTACCACCTGGGCCGTATAACCTTGGTAAGGCTAAATCATGCCCATCGGCGTTAAACGTATCGCCGTAGGGGTTTAGCAGCAAATCTTCGTTCCATTTGGCAACGGGTTGCTGCTCAACCAAATATATCTTTAACGTGTTTGGCCATTTTTTGCGTACCGACGCCCGATACACCCATGGCTGTGCTTCTACCAGCTCAAACACTTCATTCACATCTAGCGCAAAAAAACTGCCGGGTTGTGATTTTCTTATCAGGCGCTCTAGCCTAGTAATATTCACATGTTGGTAATCGCCAGAAAAATCAATTACCTGAACAGGCATTTGCTGTTCATCTTGCATATAGCCGTTGGCCTTCACAGCGCCAAACACTAACGCCGCAATAACAAACAATAAGAACGCTACACCGCCCCACAAAGACGCTTTGTCTTTGGCTGGTTTACTTCTAGCAGCGCTTGCCGTGTTCGTCTTACTCGTCATTGCGTTTTATGCTCTGCTGTCAGGGTCAAAACTGGTGGCCAATATTGCCAAAACCAGCTCATCAAAACTTAACCCTGCCACTTTGGCCGCTTTAGGCACCAAACTTTTTTCCGTCATTCCCGGCACCGTATTCGCTTCAAGCAAATAAAAGTGCCCATCACTATCCTGCATTACGTCAACGCGACCCCAGCCAGAGCCAGAAATAGAATCGAATGCCTGCGTTGATAGCTGAGCAAGATGTGCTTCTTGCTCGTCAGACAAACCACTTGGACAAAAGTACTCGGTGGTATCGTCTTGGTACTTTGCAGCATAATCATAAAACGTATGTGGAGTAGACATGCGGATAGACGGCAATGCCTGCCCCTGAATTACTGAAACCGTAAACTCAGGGCCATTAATGTATTGCTCTAACAGAACCTGATTGTCATAGTTAAAGGCGTCCTGTATGGCATTTTCGAGTTGTTCAGCACTTGTCACTCTTGCCATGCCAATACTCGACCCTTCTCGGGCCGGTTTTACCATGACTTCATTCCCCAACTTTTCCATTATAGCGCTGCACTTACCAGCTTCAAAGCGCCTTTTATCAGCAATTTCATATTTAGCAGTAGGTAAACCAAGGCTTTGCCATACCTGCTTGGTGTGAATCTTATCCATCGCCAATGCAGAACCTAAAACCGGCGTTCCCGTATAGGGAATTTTAAGCAGTTGTAGTGCCCCTTGCATTGAGCCATCTTCACCACCTCGCCCGTGTAACATGATAAGCACGCGGTCGACTTTTTCGCTGATCAAATCAGTAAGCGGTCGCTCTGCTGGGTCAAAAGCGATGGCGTTGACGTTTTCACGTAAAAGCGCTGCAAGCACCGCGTTACCTGAGTTTAGCGACACTTCACGTTCGGCAGAATCGCCGCCAAACATGACCGCGACTTTTCCAAAGGCGGCAGCATCATATTTTTTTACGTTGCTAAAAAGACTCATGCATCGCTCTCCTGATGCAGGGCTTTTGGCTCCATCTCACGGCTAGCGAGCAACTTAGCAATTTGACCAATGTTCCCAGCACCTTGCGTCATCACGATATCGCCTTCTACCAAAATATTGGCAAGAATGGCGGGAAGCGCTTCTTTACCGCCTACGTAAACGGGCTCAATTTGTCCACGTTGACGGATAGAACGACACAAAGATTTACTGTCAGCACCTTCAATAGGTTGTTCACTGGCCGGATAAACGTCTAACAATAGCAATACGTCTACCGTAGAAAGCACGTTAACAAAGTCTTCGTATAAATCACGAGTACGGGTGAACCTGTGTGGTTGATACACCATGACTAAGCGATTCTCGGGCCAATTAGCCCTTGCAGCCGCTATCGTGGCTTTCACTTCTGTGGGGTGATGACCGTAGTCGTCAACCAAGGTAACGTTACCCACACTGGTATCAAAATCCCCAAGTACTTCAAACCGACGACCAATACCACCAAAGCTTGCCAATGCAGCCACAATGGCGTCATCATCAATGCCCTCGTCAGTCGCTACCGCAATAGCTGCCAATGCATTTAGCACATTGTGATTACCGGTAAGGTTTAGTGTTACCTTCAACGGCTCGCGCTCTGGGCGTATAACAGTGAAATTAGCTTGTCCAAACGACAAGGTAATATCTTGGGCACGCACATCGTTATGCGCTTCAAAACCATAAGTAATGATGCTTCGGCCAATACGAGGGCTAATTTCTTGAATGTTGGCGTCGTCGCCACACACAATAGCCTGTCCGTAAAATGGCAAATTACTTAAAAACTCAACAAAGGTGTCTTTCACTTTTGAGAAGTCACCGCCATAGGTATCCATATGGTCAGCTTCAATATTCGTAACTACCGACACCATTGGCTGCAAGTGCAAAAACGATGCATCGCTTTCATCGGCTTCAGCTATCAAATAACGGCTTCTGCCTAAACGTGCATTAGTACCTGCACTATTTAACAAGCCGCCAATCACAAATGTTGGATCGTACTGCGCTTGTGCAAAAATGGTCGAGATCAAACTGGTTGTTGTGGTTTTACCGTGGGTTCCGGCCACAGCAATTCCATGGCGAAAGCGCATTAATTCCGCTAACATTTCCGCACGACGTATAATTGGAATACGTTGTTCTCTGGCGGTAATAATCTCTGGATTAGCTTCGTTAATGGCGCTAGAAACCACAATCACGTCCATACCATCAACGTTTTGTGCTTTATGACCAATTTTTACATCCACACCCAAATCACTAAGGCGCTGAGTCATAGGCCCTGAATTTATATCAGAGCCAGCAATGTCGTAACCTTCATTAAGCAGTACTTCTGCAATACCGCCCATACCCGCACCGCCAATGCCGATAAAAAATATTTTCTTCACCCTGCGCATTTGCGGGCTCTCAAATGGGGTCTTAAAAACCATTATTCCCCTACTCCTACTACTGCCATGCAATGGCTTACTACTTGTTCTGTGGCGTGAGTACTGGCATGTTGCCTTGCTACTGCACCCATTTCTAGGCAATCGCTAGGGTGTGTTACCCAGTGCCGAACTGCCTGCCTTAAATTGTCTTTTAATGCTGATTGCGCAATCATAATGGCTGCGCCATGTTTCACTAGCGACTGCGCATTTTTGGTCTGATGGTCGTCTACCGCGTGTGGCAAAGGTACAAACAATGCTGCCCTGCCGGCTGCCGCCACTTCTGCAACAGTGAGAGCGCCCGCTCTGCAAATCACAAAATCAGCCCACTCATAGGCTGCAGCCATATCATCAATAAAGTCGCTGACTTCAACGGGATTGGCTGAACCTGCATAAAGCGCCTCTACCGACGCTTTATTGCCTTTTCCGCATTGATGACGAATAGATAAACCGTCTAGTGCCGCGCAAGTGTCGGGCACAGTATCATTAAGTACTTTGGCACCCAAACTTCCGCCAACAACCAATAAGTTAAGTTTGCCGTTTGTTGACTCATCTGTAACTTGTTCTTTCGGGTTAACCTGCCAAATTTCGTCCCGCACAGGGTTGCCCACGGTGTGCACTTTAGACGCAACACTGGCAAATTGTGGTTTAGCATCTTCAAAACCGAGTAACACCCGCGTAGCGACTTTGGCCAATAACTTATTTGTCATACCTGCGGCCGCATTTTGCTCGTGTATAACCACGGGAATGCCTAAGGATTTTGCCGCAATACCGCCAGGTCCGCTGGCATAACCACCAAAACCCAGCACTAAATCTGGTTGTATCCGCTTAATGATACGCCGAGCCGAGAATAAACTTTTTATGAGTGCTATGCCGCCCGACAACTTCGCTTTAAGCCCTTTTCCGCGGATACCTTTCACTGGAATAAAGTGAATGGGAATGCCATGTTTAGGCACAACGTCGGCTTCCATTCGCTCAGCAGTACCAAGCCATTCTATTTCCCAGCCTGCTGATTGCAGCGCGTGAGCCACGGCTAAACCAGGGAAAACATGCCCCCCAGTACCACCCGCCATAATTAAGCAACGCTTACTCACTCGTGGCCTCCTTAGATACTCGGGCTAAAATGGCTTTGATGCCTGCTTTGCCTTCGTCTTCAGGAGAAATTGCACTAGCCGTTTTTTTTGCCCCAGCATCTTTTTTTGCCCCAGCGACTTTAGATGTTGCTGCTGGCGCTTCTTCATTAGTCTCTTTTACATCAGGTGCTTGGTTATAATCAGCATCGGCGTCAGCAAAAGGTTCAGCATTGGTATGCTTTGTTTTCACTGGCGGCTTAGCGGAAGACTTTGCTTTCGCTTTGCTGGTTTTCTTATTGTCGCCACGCCCTAGTGCTTGAACACCGTCTACGCGCAATTCAAAATCGATTCGCAACAGTAAAGCCACCGCAACAGACATAACGATAAGCGATGAGCCGCCGTAGCTAACTAATGGCAGCGTTAGCCCTTTGGTGGGCAGAATACCTGCACTTGCACCAATATTAACTGCGGTTTGAAAACTAAACCAAATACCTACGCTGTAAGCTAAATACCCTTCAAACGGACGTGATTTCAATAAAGCTTTGTTCCCTATTTGTAGGGCACGCACCACCATCCATAAAATTAAGCCGAGTACCGCAAGTACTCCCACGAAGCCGAGCTCTTCAGCTAAAATAGCCATAACAAAATCGGTATGCGCTTCGGGTAAGAACTCTAGCTTTTGTAAGCTATTACCCAAACCTTGGCCAAACCAATTACCTCGGCCATAAGCCATTAGCGATTGGGTCAACTGGTAACCAGCGCCGAAAGGGTCGGCCCAAGGATCGAGGAATGAAGTCACCCGTTTCATGCGGTATTCTTCAAATACGATAAGGGCAACAACCGCTAATACGCCCGCGAATACCAATGCAAAGAACTGCCACAAGCGAGCGCCCGCTAAAAATAGCAGCCCAATGGTAGTGGCAAACATCACAACCACAGTACCTAAATCCGGTTGCAACAACAGCAACATAGCTAAGGCGAAGAACACTACTAACGGCTTGATAAAACCTTTTAAGTTTTCGGTTACTTCTTCATAACGGCGAACGAGGTAACCCGCTAAATAAGTGAAGAAGAAAAGTTTGGCCGGCTCTGCCGCTTGAATGGTGATAGGGCCTAGCGCCAACCAACGGGTACTACCGTTCACGGTACGCCCAATAAGAAGCACTGCCACCAACAGCCCAATGGCTGCTAGCAATAAATAAGGGTTTGCCGTACGCCAAAACTGCATGGGAAGCTCTAACACCACCATGGCAGCGATAATTGCCCCCACAATGTAAATACCGTGGCGAATAGCAAAGTAAAAAGGGTTATCGTGAATTCGTTCAGCAACCGGCATTGATGCTGATGTCACAATAATAATACCAATCGTCATTAGCGCTAACGCAACAATGATCAAGCCGATATCGTAAGGGCTTTGAAGATTTTTTTCGTCATGACGCGCGGCAAACAACGCACTTAATTTAGTGTCTGCTGACGACATATCTTTTGTTTTTTGCGCGCTATTTGCTTGGGAAGCATTTGCAGTTGTCATCATGACGGCAAACCTCCCGCTTCTTTTATAGCGCCAGCGTCACGGGCAAATTTCACACTTTCAGCAATATGTGTGACTGCATCAGTGAATACTTGTGCGCGGTGCATATAATTCTTAAACATGTCGATACTGGCACAAGCCGGAGACAGTAAGACAATGTCGCCGTTGCTAGCACGTAAGTTAGCCGCTGACACAGCCATCTCCATTGAAGACACTATTGTGGTCTCACTAAAAATAGCGCTGAATTTTTCTGCGTCTTTGCCTAGGGCAATCACTTCACTCACACTTTCAACAAGCGCTGGTATTAGTGCACTTAAGTCTGCCCCTTTGCTATCACCACCAGCAATTAAAATAATCTTTCCTTTGGTGGTAGGTGCAAGCCCTTGAATAGCGGCGATGGTGGCCCCCACGTTAGTGGCCTTCGAGTCATCTATCCACTTCACGCCATTAATGTTGGCAATATCTACGCAGCGGTGCGGCGCTGAAGTGAAGCTTGCCACCGCAAGAGCAGCTTTGCTAAGTAAGGCTGGTTTATTCAATGAAGCACTAAACGCTTGGCATAACGCCAGTGACGCCATCACGTTTAGCACATTGTGCATGCCTGCTAAACGAATATCGGCAGTATTAAGTACCGCGCCACCATCAAAAGTAATAACGCCTTCGCTCAAACCAAAACCGGTATCGCTAGCATCAAGGCCATAGGTGATGGTGTTTTCACAGTTTGACGTTGGTGCTACGTGCTGGTCGCCGCGCCATACTACCGCGGTATCACAATGGCTAAAAATACGTTGTTTGGCAGCGGTGTAGTGCTGCATATCGCCATGTCTGTCTAAATGATCATCGCTGATATTTAAAATTGATGCGGCGTTTAACTTCAAGCTAGCAGTCGTTTCAAGCTGAAAACTGGATAGCTCTAAAACAATAACATCCAAAGTAGAAGACTGAGTTTCAAGCTCTTCCATGGACTCTGGAAGGGTTTCAAGCACTGGACGCCCTACATTTCCCGCCTCACAAACCTCATACCCGCAAGCCTTTAGCATGTGAGTAGTTAGCAGCGTAACCGTGGTTTTTCCGTTTGAACCGGTTATACCTATGGTGGGTGTCTTGTTAAGACGGGCAAACAATTCCACGTCGCCAATCACCTCAACGCCACAGGCTTTTGCTTGTTTTACTTGCTCGATATCAAGAGGTAGACCTGGGCTAAGCACCAAGGTATCAACGTCTGCAAAGAAGTCACGAGGCAATGACCCAGTGGTGACACAGATATTTAATGGTGCTGACACATTAAAAGTATCGCGGGTATCGAAAGCTTTTACCTTCGCCCCCTGTTGTTTTAGAAAACGCACGCAAGCCTGACCTGTTACTCCAAGGCCGCCTACCACATAAGAATGTGCACGTACGTTATATGTCATTACCTAAGCTTCAATGTTGCTAGTCCAACAAGGACTAAAATGATAGAAATGATCCAGAAGCGCACTATAACGCGTGGCTCTGGCCAACCTTTTAGTTCGTAATGGTGATGAATAGGTGCCATTCTAAAAATGCGTTGTCCACGCAACTTAAATGAACCCACCTGCAAAATGACCGATAGCGTTTCAACTACAAACACACCACCCATAATAATCAGTACAATTTCTTGGCGAACTAACACGGCGAGCACGCCTAATGTTCCACCTAACGCCAATGAACCTACATCCCCCATAAACACTTGAGCGGGATAGGTGTTGAACCATAAAAATCCTAGCCCAGCGCCGACAATGGCGGTACACACAATAACCAACTCACTGGTAAGCGGAATATGTGGAATATTCAGGTAATCGGCGAAATTTGCATTACCGGTTACATAAGCAAAAATAGCGAAAGCGCCTGCCACTAAAATAGTGGGTACGATGGCTAAACCATCTAGGCCATCAGTTAGGTTTACTGCGTTACTTGTGCCCACAATGGCAAAGTAAGTAATAATGATAAAAAAGGCGCCTAGTTGCGGAAACACTTCTTTAAAGAAGGGGATGAGCAACGAGGTTTCAGCACTTAACGTGGCACTGCTATATAAGAAAAAAGCGACCCCAATAGCCACCACCGACTGCCAGAAATACTTCCAGCGAGCAATCAAGCCTTTTGAATCTTTGCGGATCACCTTACGGTAGTCATCAACAAATCCAATGATGCCGTAAGACACCACCACGGCTAAGGTCACTAATACATAGCGGTTACTTAAATCTGCCCACAGTAAAACACTGACTACGATAGCCGCTAAAATCAGTAAGCCGCCCATAGTAGGTGTACCCGATTTAGATAAATGACTTTGCGGGCCATCATCACGAACGGTTTGTCCTATCTGCATAGTTTGCAGATAACGAATCATTTTAGGGCCAATTAAAATAGCAATGAGCAACGCCGTTAACGTACTTAAAATCGCTCTTAGGGTAAGGTATGAAAATACGTTAAACCCTGTATCAAATTGTGTCAGCCAGTCAGCTAGCCAAATTAACATGCAATACGCTCCCGACGGCGTTCAAACTTTCCCAGCGAAGAGGCCTCAATCGCCTCTACCACACGTTCCATACGAGAACTGCGTGAGCCTTTTACTAAAATTGAAATATCTTGTTGTTCTACTTGTAAGTCTTGCTCTAGCGCTTGCATTAAACTGTCGATGTCAGTGAAATGGCCGCTGTTTTTTCCTCTAACATCATCAAACACGGTACTTGCAGACTGACTTAGCACACCAAACGAATACAGGTAATCAATGCCTTTACTTAATGCGTAATTACCGACTTGCTCATGATAAAAGCGCGCTTTTTCGCCCAGCTCTTTCATGTCGCCCAATATCAAAACATTAATGCCCGAGAAAGTACTTAATGTATCGATAGCCGCATTCACAGAGGCAACGTTGGCATTGTAGGTGTCATCAAGCAAACGTACTTGGCTGCCCAATGTCTTAACATTCAAGCGCCCTTTCACTTGCTTCATCGCAAGCAAACCGTCACGCACGTTCTCAAGGGTGGCACCTAATTGCATGGTAAGGGCCGCAGCTACTAGCGCATTCCCCACATTGTGAATACCTGGAATAGTTAATTGAATAGCAGCTTCGCCTTCGTTGCTACACAACTGAAATGCTGCGCAGCCATCAAGGCCTACAATGATGTCTTCCGCCGTAAAATCGGCTTCGTTCTTTTGCATTGGCGAGAACGTTAACACCCGTTTTTGCTTAAGCTTACCTTGCCAAAAATCGGCAAATTGGCTGTCTAGATTAACAATGGCAGTGCCGCTATCGCCTAAACCTTTAAAAATTTCACTTTTTGCACGCGCTACACCTAACAAACTTCCGAACCCTTCAAGGTGAGAAGCAGCGGCATTTACAATAGTGGCAACGTCTGGCTTAACCAGATTAGTGGTGTAAGCAATTTCACCTAGATGATTTGCACCTAATTCCATCACCGCATATTCGTGGTGTTGCTCTAGGCGAAGTAACGTAAGCGGAACCCCAATATCATTATTGAAATTGCC
>MDTG01393033.1_pt1 | contig 13984 bp, 14 predicted proteins | sample 811421 | NCBI WGS metagenome assembly MDTG01 (sample SAMN05326645, study PRJNA326480) | marine metagenome | isolation source: seawater | place: Pacific Ocean: South East | collected 2011 | reverse complement strand
TCCCATAAGAATTACAGCATCTCCATAAAATTATGAGAGAAACAATTATTTTGGGAATTGATCCAGGAACAACAATAATGGGATATGGGTTAATTAAGGTTTTAAATAATGATATGTCATTTATGTTATTAAATGAACTTAATTTAAAAAAATTAAATAATCATTATTTGAAATTAAAGTATATTTTCAATCGTACAGTTGAAATAATTGATAATTACAACCCAGACGAAATTGCAATTGAAGCTCCCTTTTTTGGAAAAAATGTACAATCCATGTTAAAGTTAGGAAGAGCACAAGGAGTTGCCATGGCTGCTGGCTTATCAAGACAAATACCAATAACAGAATATTCCCCAAAAAAAATAAAAATGTCTATTACTGGCAATGGTAATGCGAGCAAAGAGCAAGTTGCAAAAATGTTAAAGAACATTTTATCTTTTGATGAATTACCTAAAAATCTTGATTCTACAGACGGATTAGCTGCTGCGGTTTGTCATCATTTTAATAAAAATCATATTAATAAGGAAACAAAGTTTTCTAGTTGGAAATCTTATGTTGAACAGAATCCCAAAAAAACCAACTTTTAGTTTCAAGTGTCCTCCATATATATCAATATACCAGAAGTATTCGATTTAAATCTTAAAAGAAAAATTGAATCTGCAACTTTAAGCGAGATTGACCTTAGATTCAATGATTTAAAAGAAAAGTTAGTAGAGTCTATTTATATTAAATCACCCAAACATAATATTTTATCTTCAAATTTTTTAGGGTCTTTAATATCTAGATTAAATAATTATTTTTTATTTGATGATGAAATAGAAATCACACTGGAGTTAGATACTCAATGTATGAAAATCGAAAATTTAAAGAAAATTAGCAAAACAAAAGTCAATAGATTAAGTTGTAGAAATTATTCTTTGTTTTACAATAACTTTTCAGACAAAAAATTAGATAATCATTTTTTTGAAAATATTTCTCTTATCTCTAATTATTATAAAAATTTTTCGATTGATTTAATATTTGGGGTACCAAATTTATCAAAAGAAACTTTACATAAGTTTTTGAATAAATTAGATAAAAATAAGATAAGTCACATAACACTTGAGGAATATAACTGCAGGTACAATAATAGAATTTACGAGGAGAAATTTTTTAATAAAAATTTGGTTATTGATCAATATAATTTTTGTTGTGAAAAATTTTTTGAATTCGGATTTGAACAATATGAGTGTCTAAATTTCTCAAGAAATGGAAATCATTCAAAACAAAATTTAAATTATTGGAATAGAAAACCATATCTAGGCTTTGGTCCTTCAGCATGTAGTTTTTTTAAAGAATCAAGAATTGTAAATTGTAGTGACCCTAGTCACTACATTTTAGAAATAAATAATTTTCAAAAACCCCTTAACATTGAAAAATTGTCCGACAAGGATATTTACAACGAAACCATTATGACAGGACTTTCAATTTCTAAAGGTATATCCTTATTAGAAATCAAAAAAAAATTTAAATCCTTTGATTCTTATTTCCAGGGTAAGGTAAAAAAGCATTTAGGACTTGGGAATTTATATTTAGAAAAAAACTTTGTTAAAGTAAATCAAGAACATAAATACTTCACAGATGAAATTGCTTCTGACTTTTTTAAAAATTAAAGGCCGTATTTATTAGTATAGAACTCATAAAAATATATTATCGTTTCAATACCTTTAAAAAAATTAAATAATCCAAAATGTTCGTTAGGTGAGTGAATTGCATCAGAATCTAATCCAAAACCCATTAAAATACTTTTTACACCTAATTCTTTCTCAAAAATTGGAACAATCGGTATACTTCCACCTCCCCTTTGTTGAAACGGGTCTACTCCAAAACTTTTCTTATAAGCTAATATAGCAGCCTTATAAGCTATGCTGGTAGTTGGCGTAACATAAGGTTCTGCTCCGTGGTGAGTTTTTATTTTTGCTGTTATGCTTTTTGGAATAAAATTTAGAACATACTGCTTAAATAATTCACTAATTTCTCTCCAGTCTTGATTAGGAACTAGTCTCATTGAGATTTTTGCATGAGCCTCACTTGGGAGTACCGTTTTTGATCCTTCTCCTGTATATCCACCGTAAATCCCATTAACATCTAATGTTGGACGAGTAGCGATTCTCTCAACGAGGCTAAAGTCTTTATCGCCATATAATTCTTTTACTCCTATAGAATTTTTAAAATCACTGATACTTAAGGAACCTTTTAAAATTTCATTTTTGTCTTCATCATTTAAATCCAGTACTTTATCATAGAATCCAGGAATAGTAATTTTCATATTTTCATCATGCATGCTTGAAATTAATTTAGACATAAGATTGATTGGGTTTGCAACACCTCCACCATATGTTCCAGAATGAAGGTCTCTATCTGGACCTTTTAGCGTAATTTCCATATATGAAATACCTCTAAGACCTGTTGTTATTGAAGGTATAGTATTACTTTTCATACTAGTATCGGAAATCAAAATAATATCTGACTTTAGCAAGTTTTTATTTTTAGATAGAAAAACTTCTAGGTTATCGCTACCAACTTCTTCTTCACCCTCAATCAGAAATTTTATATTAAAATTTAACTTAGCATTTTTTGTGATCCATTCAAATGCTTTTATATGCATAAACATTTGACCCTTATCATCACAAGCTCCTCTCGCGTAAATTGCACCTTGAGGATGTTTTTTTGTCTTTTTAACTGTTGGCTTAAATGGAGGAGTATCCCACAATGAAATTGGGTCAGGTGGCTGAACATCATAATGGCCGTATACTAAAATAGTAGGAAGAGCTTTGTCAACAAATTTCTCAGCATAAACTATAGGATGTCCTTTGGTTTTAATAACTCTTACATTATCACAACCTGAATTTTTAAAACAATTATCTAACCAATCTGAACATGTCACCATTTCGTTTTTATAATTAGGGTCAGCGCTAATAGACGGAATTTTTAAAAATTCATATAATTCATTTAAAAATTTATTTTTTTCTTCTTCTGAAAAATTTATCATTAATTAAAGTGTTTTAAATAAAATTTATAAATATGAATGTAAAAAATATTTCACAAAACTTATATATATTTACAATCTTTAGTAGCGGGTGTGGTGAAATTGGTAGACACGCTAGATTTAGGATCTAGTGCTTCACGGCGTGGGGGTTCGAGTCCCTTCACCCGCACTTATTCTTAACCTTTAAAATTGAGCTCTGTATTTATTTTTAATATCCAACTTATCAAACATTTAAAGAATATTAGTTAGATATAAAAAAGCAAAACAAACTGATTCAAATTTTATAAATGAAAAACGTATTCATTATTTTTTTCTTTTATTCATTAAAATCTTTTCCACAATACGCAAATATTGAGATCAGTAGCGGAGGCTTTAGTTTTGTTCCAGCATTTATCGATAAAAAACCAAACATAAATTTTAATCTTGGTACAAATTCAAACAAGCAATTGTCTGCCCACCTTATTGGAAGTCTAAGATTGAAAAATTCTTCACCAAGAACTTTGACATTTATAACGAGATTTAAGGCAATTGATAAAAAATTTAAACTTTCTTTGGGAACTTTATTACCAGACGTTTGGATAAGCGAAGATTACAATACTCAAATCTATTGGGGACAAGAGTTAATCATGAGTTATCCAATATCAGAAAGGTATCGAATTAGTTCTCTTTATATACACGGGAAGGGTAGAAATAACGATCTTGAAATAAATTTATTTGTTTTGAATAATAAATTTATCATTAATAAAACAGTTCTTTTATTTCAATTTTATTACTTAGATAAAGACAATCTTTATGGGTTTGCTAAAACCATAGATATAAAATTAAAGCAAAACGTTTCGATCAAAGGTTTTTTAAATTATACAATTCCTCTAAATGAATTAATTCCAACTGTAGGTATTAAGTTTGATTTATAATTTTATTTATTAATACTTTATCTATTGATAGGAGTTAATTTTCAATTTTTAAAAGTAAAATAAATAAAATTTAAAAAGCAGCTATTTGTTTTCTTGACTTTTAATTAAAAACTCTTCAAGTTTAATATCATCAAGACCTTGCTTGTCAAAAGGATATTCCATATCATCCTGAATATTATATAAAGATATTAAAATAAATTCGCTGAGAATAATTACAAAATAAGTTAACCATTGAGGATTTTCCACTCCAATTTTGTTTATTATTGATGGAGTATAAATGATAGGGAAAATATAGATAAATATTTTACAATAGGCTTTCAAACTGATCGGTGTTCTGTGTATATGAATTGCAAGACAATTTTCGATACCCTCTTGGACTTTTTGAAGGTATCCGACAACTTTTCCTTTCAAGCTTCTTGAAATAGTCTCGGGATTGCTATTCGCAAAATCTATTAATTGTTGAATGGAATTGTCTAGTTTGGATCTAGTTTCATTTTCGCCTTGAAGATGAAATGTTAACTCATTTAAAATATTTGTTAAAAGTCTATTTCCAGTGTCAATGTCTTCTTTACTTAGTTTCTCGTTTGTCATAAATCCAAACTTAATTGACATCAATGAGCTTCTTATTTTACTTAAATGTTCAAGAGCTTTCTCTCTCCTTCTAAATGCTCCCCTAATAGCAAACACAAGAGGGAAAATAATTGCAATACTTATCAGAGTTAAGTCAATATCATAAATTATACCTTTCTCATAACAGATAAAGGGAATAAGTATTGAAATGATCATCGTGTAAAGTGTTCTGATATTTATTATCGAAAAGTACTGAGTCACTTGTTTTTTTTTTAAATTTATGTATAATTAATACGCAATATATGAAACAATTTCTTATTCTATTATTAACATCATCTTTAATAATCGCTCAACAAACCGAAGATAAATTTTTTTCGTCTAATGAAATGTTAGAAGCTAAGATATCCTTTACACCCAAAATACTTAAAAAAAGTATTGTTGATACAATATACTTTGACACAAATTTTGCTTATAAAACTGATAACACATTTAAGGATATGAAAATAGGTATTCGAGCGAGAGGTAATTTTAGAAGATCTACTTGCTACTATCCTCCAATAAAAATTGACTTTAAAAAGAAACAAACCAAAGGGACTGTTTTTGAGGGTCACAAAAAAATGAAATTGGTTTTACCATGCCTTAAGCAAAAAGATAAAAATGATAACATTTTAAAGGAATTTATTGTTTATAAACTTTTTGAAATGGTATATCCTTATCATTTCAAAACAAGAAGATTGTCGCTAGAGTTCACCGATTTATCCAAAAAGAAAAAACCAGTAGTTGAAAAATTAAATGCATTTTTAATAGAAGATGATAAAAAGGTTGCTCAATTACATAATGGAAAAGTTTTTGAAAGATTTATTCCTCCACTAGCTATGGATGCAGATGCTTCAGTTAGAAATTCTATGTTTCAATACATGATTGGAAATACCGATTTTTCAACTGCTTACCAGCACAACAATAAACTTCTTTATATTGATAAACTAATTATTCCTCTTCCATATGATTTTGATATGTCTGGATTTATAAATCCCAGTTATGCCGTAGTTAATGAAACTCTAAATATAGCTAATATTAGACAAAGAAAATATCGAGGTTTTAAGAGGGATGAGGAAGTTTTTTACAAAGTAAGAGATATTTTTATAGAGAAAAAAAGTGACATGCTTGCTTTAATTAAATCCTTTGAGGCCGATTTTGATAACATATCTGAATATGAAGAAGCATTTTCATACATTGAAAGTTTTTTTGATATAATAGAAGATGACAAAAAGTTTAAAGATAACGTAGTGTTGGCTGCTAGAACCAAATAATCACCTAACCTGTAATATCATTTTGTAGAAAATTTCAGTATTATCATAAATTCCAGAAAACTCATTTGAACCAATTCCTTTTGAAAAGACTGGGACCATTGAAGCGGTATGACCTTTCGTCGAAAACCTTGCTTTAGAATTTAATTTTGAGACAGTTCCAGATGTAATACCCAAACCGCCGGTTTCATGATCAGCCGTAACTACCAGTAAAGTGTTTTGGTTTTCTTCAATAAATTTTAAAGCAACACCAATTGCTCTATCAAACTCAATGTATTCATTAGTCAAGTATTCAAGATCATTATCATGCCCACCCCAGTCTACTTGTGACCCCTCGACTAATAAAAAAAAAGGTTCATCTCGGGAACTCAACTTTTTTAGCATAGAATTAAGTCCTACATCGAGATGTGGTTGTCTTCCCTCGAACAAACTTGGAGGTTCTTCATAACTAGTGAAATAACCAGTTTTTTTTGAAGTTGATAAATCAAATTCATCAAGATTAGTTACAAATTCCCAATCTTTCATTTCATTAATCAAATTTTTTTTGTCATTTCTCTTAATAAAATGTTTCTCACCACCTCCAATAAAAAAATCCACTTCACTTCTACTTAATTGATATGCTATTTCTTGATACTGTGCTCTTGAAATAACATTTGCATAAAAAGATGCGGGGGTGGCATGAACAATACTTGATGTTACGATAATTCCAGAATTATAGCCCTTTTTTTCACATATTTTTAGAATAGATTCGTAGGATTTACTTTTTGTATCTATTCCAATAGTTCCGTTTTCAGTTTTTGTTCCACATGCCATAGCAGTACCAGACGCTGCAGAATCAGTTATAAGTGAATTTGCCGAATGAGTTTTCTGTAAGCCAATTACATCAAAATGTTCTAAATTAGATTTATTTTCATTTTTATATATCGCAGCTGTTATCTGCGATAACCCTGCTCCGTCAGCAATCATTAAAATGATGTTAGTAGGGACTTTATTTTTTTTTGACATTTCATGCTTTATAGATTGAGAAAAGGATAAGTTAAAGGATAGAAGAAAAAAAAATAATAAAAACAATAATCTCATGTTGAATATTTAAAACACTGTTCTATTTAGGGCCTTCGTTTTTCTGATAAAACTTTTTTTCTCCGCTTTCAAAGTCCTTAACAATCACAGCTCTGTCGTACTCCTTTCCAGTGGCTGTGTAGGCAACATAAGTAAGCTTATTTTTATCAATTGTAATAACTTGAAAAAATTGAACAAGATGGGATATTTTATCTGACTTGTATCCATCGTCAACATATCCTTCTTTGAGTTGTTTTCGATCCAGTCTATAAAATTTTGGCCCACTAACAGAAGTTACATATACAGTATTAATTTGATTGGATTCAATATTATCTTCATATATTTTGGGAACGTGTCCTCGGGCATAAGTATGGTCATGTCCGTTAAGTACAAGATCTACATTATATTTATCAAATAGCGGCTTCCAATTTTTACGACCATACCTAAAATCACGCCCTAAAGCAGGAGAAAAAATAGAATGATGGCAGGTGATTATATTCCATTTGGCAGTTGAGGTTTTGAGTTTTTCTTCAATATATTTTGTTTGTGTATTAAGGTTAAAATTTGAATTTAAAACAATAATTCGAATATCTTGGTAATCAATTGTATAAACGGTTTCATGTAATTTTTTGCTGAGACCATTTTCTACTGGAAGCGTAAATTGAGGACGCCAGTGGATAGATGTAAACTGCTGTTCACTATCTGCAATTAATGGCCAATATTCATGATTTCCCAGAACTGGTATAGCAGTCCATTGGCTATGAATGAAACTACCGGCTTTGAACCATTCTGCCCACTCATAATCACGGTGCGCGTCATCAACTAAGTCTCCTCCATGAATAGCAAATGATGCATTTGGAGCAGTTTGATATGCCATTCTAATAACTCGACTCCAGTGTGATAATAGCCTATTTTGCGAGTCACCGAAAAAAACAAATTCAGTTTTTGAATACTCCTTTTTTGCGGTTTTAAAATGTATCCATTCAGACCAATTTTTATCACCATCTCCGACTCTGTAGGCATAGAGAGTATTTGGTTTGAGATTTTTAAAAATAACGCTATGGTAATTTACTGAAAACGAATTATTTCTTTGGTACTGACCTAATTTTAACTTTTCAATTGATGCTTTATAGGTCCTTGGATTATATTCTATGTTTGCATTCACTGTAGCCTCTGAAATTTGAGCTACTCCGTTTTCTATTTCATCACTAGTTCTCCATGTAACAGCCCTCGATGAAGTTGGATCCCCATAAAAAGTTAATATAATCCTGTCGGGGTTTTTACTTGGAATTTCCCAGTGTTTAAGACCTGTAAAGTCTTTTTGCGCTAATAAAGTTAAAAGTGAGAAAAAACAAATTAGAAAGCATATTTTAAAATTTAAATCTTCCATTAATTTAACCTGTATTCCCATAAAATTTATTTTATTGAATAAATAATTATTAATATGAGTTGTAAAACTAAAAATTAAACTTCAGCCTGTATTTTTATTTACAACAAATTTTGGTTAAGGTAAGAAATTATCTTATTTGAGGAACCAACTTTTCTTCTAATAAAATCAAAATTTGTCTTTCCCATCTTAAGACATTTTTTCTCATCACTTGTGAGTTTTTCCCAAATTTTTTTAAATTCTTTATTTGTTGAAACAGACAAAACACCCCCTAGCTTTTGCATTTCAACAGCTTCAGAATACCTTTGAAAATTCTTACCTATAATTATAGGAATTCCAAAAACCGCAGCTTCTAAAGTATTGTGTAGACCCTTATTTCCCATTCCTCCGCCAATATAAGCAAGTTTTGAAAATTTATACAGTGAACTCAAAATCCCAATCTTGTCTACAATTAAAACTTTCTTATTAAAATCACCTTCAAAATCAAAAGTTGACCACTTAGCATAGCTAATAGGTATTGATTTTTCTAAATCTGAAATCGATTTTGGGTCTATTTTGTGCGGTGCTATTATCCAATTTAGTGGAGTATTACAGTTGCAGCAACTTAGTAAAATTTTATGGTCCTCTTCCCAGCTGCTCCCTATTATAAAATTATTAGAATTTTTTAAAAACTGTCTAATTTTTTTATCATTTTTATCGTTTTTATAATTTTCTAAAACTCTATCAAACCTAGTGTCACCAGTAACTTTGATTCTAAATATATTTAAAGTTTCTAAAAGTAATTTATCATTTTCATTAGCTACAAAAAAATAGTTTATTTTTTTTAAAACAGAAACCATACCAAACGAGAGAAAGCGAAAGAAAACTTGGCTGTTTCTAAAGGAAGAAGAGATTGAGAAAATTTTTATACCTGCTTTATGCGCACAATTTATTAGATTGGGCCAAAACTCATTTTTTACTAGTAGCAGTGCCCTTGGTCTAATTTCATTTATAAAATGATTTAATTCTTTTTTTCTGTCAAAGGGTAAATAGGTAATTATTTTAGCATCTTTAAAATTTTTAGCAGAACTAAATCCAGAATCAGAAAAAAAAGTAATCACAAACTCAGTTTCGGGTTTTGAATTTTTGATTTTTTTTAATAGTGGTTTTATTTGTTCAAACTCACCCATGGAAGAACAGTGAATCCAAATAACAAAAATATCTTTAGATGTATTAAAATCTTTTATGTCATTTGGAATTCTGTTACGACTTTCTAAAAGTTTTTTAATCTTTGGTATAAAAAGACCAAAAAATTTAATTATAATTATACAAAACTCAATAAATGTAGAGTAAACCATAAACACAAAAATAGTTTATTTGTAGTACTTTAAAATTAAATGGTTTTTTACCTTTGCTAAAATTTTTTCATGAAGTCTATAAAGATGGTCGACCTTAAAGGTCAATATGAAGCAATTAAAGGAGAATTAGGCGTTGTATTAAATTCTGTACTAAATACGACTAGTTTTATAAATGGCCCAGCTGTTGGAGATTTTCAAAAGAACTTACAAAAATATTTAAATGTTAAGCACGTTATTCCCTGTGCAAATGGAACAGATGCTCTTCAGTTGGCATTAATGAGTTTAAATTTAAGCCCTGGAGACGAGATTATAACATCAGACTTTACATTTGCTTCTACTGCAGAAGTAGTTCTATTAATGGGGTTAAATCTCAAATTAGTAGACATTAATGAGGAAACATTCAATATTGACCCTGCATCGGTTGAAAGAGCCATAACACCAAAAACAAAAGCAATAATTCCAGTTCATTTATTTGGTCAAACTGCTGAAATGGAAAAACTAGTTAAAATAGCAAGATACAATAATCTTAAAATCATTGAAGATAATGCTCAAGCTCTTGGAGCAACATATAACTATAAAGATGGAAGGAAAAAAAAAGCTGGTACAATTGGCGACATAGGAACCACTTCTTTTTTTCCATCAAAAAATTTAGGAGCTTATGGTGACGGAGGAGCAATTTATACAGATGACGATTCATTGGCGAAAAAAATGAGAATCCTTGCTAATCACGGAATGGATAAAAGATATTATCATGATTTGGTTGGATTGAACTCTAGACTGGATTCTATGCAGGCAGCAATATTAGATGTAAAATTGAAATACCTAGATGGTTATAATGAAAGAAGAAGAAATTCTGCTAAAAGATATACAGATAATTTAAAAGATATTAAAAATATAATTACACCAAATATGCCTTCTGATTGGCAGACTCATGTTTTTCACCAATATACGTTGAGAATTTTAGATTCAAAAAGAGATTTATTAGCAGAATATTTGACCAAAAATTCAATTCCATTTGGAATTTACTATCCAGTACCTCTTCACAGTCAAAAAGCATATTATAATCCTGAGGTTGATGATAAAAATTTCCATATTACTAATAAGGTAGTTAAACAAGTAATTTCTTTACCTATGCATACTGAACTTTCTATCGATCAAATTGACTACATTTCAGAAAAAATAATTAAATTTTTGGGTTAAAATGATTAAAAATTTAGGTTTACATCTGAACTGATTTTTCTAATCAGTCCTTGTAAAACCTTACCTGGTCCAATTTCAATAAAATGTTTAATGCCGTCATTTACCATTTGATTTATAGACTGAGTCCAAAGTACAGGACAAATTAGTTGATCAATCAAGTTTTTTCTAATTTGTTCAACATTTGTTATTCCTTTCCCAACTGAGTTTTGATAAATTGGGCATGATGGTTTTTTAAATTTAATTTTTTGAATATATTTTTCTAACTCTTTTTTGGCTGGTTGCATCAGAGGGGAATGAAATGCACCTCCTACATTTAATTCGATAACTCTCCTAGCTCCACATTCATTTAGAATTTTTGTAATATTCGTAATTCCTTTATTTTCTCCTGAAATTACAATTTGTCCAGGGCAATTGTAATTCGCTGGAACAACAATCTCATTAATCTTACTGCAACAATTCTCTACACTTTTATTATCAAGTCCAATCACAGCTGCCATAGTTCCAGGATTCCTTTCACAAGCTTTTTTCATTTCATTAGCTCTAATTTTTACAAGTTTTAGTCCATCTTCGAATGAAATTGAATTTGAAGCGACTAGAGCAGAAAATTCCCCAAGTGAATGGCCAGCTAAACCTACGATTTCCCCCTTTTTTTTAATCAATTTTGACTTTATAATTGAGTGAATGAATATAGCAGGTTGAGCTATGTTTGTTTCTGTGAGTTCATATTGATTTCCCTCGAACATTATATCTGTAATTTTAAAGCCAAGAATCTTATTTGCTTCTAAAAAATATTTTTTAGCTTCTTTGTTTTGATCAAACAAATCTTTTCCCATTCCTACAAACTGTGAACCTTGACCAGGAAAAACTTGAGCATATTTCATTTTTTTCTCTTATAAGTTAGGAATGAATAGTTATATTTTTCAATTTCTGATTTACTTACATTTTCTCTTTTGACAACTTCCCATTCGTTTAAATTTATTCTTGGAAAGAAAGTATCACTTTTAAATTTGTGATGGATTCTTGTAAGTTCAATATATGATGAATAATTCATAAATAATCTATAAATCTCGCCTCCACCAACTATGTATGGTTTGGAGTCATTTTTTATCTCTTCAATTGCTTTTTCAATACTATTAACAACAATTGCATTTTTATAAGTAATATTTTTTCTGGACAAGACTATATTCTTTCTGTCCGGAAGAGCTTTGGGGAGAGATTCAAAAGTTTTTCTCCCCATGATTATGCAATGACCATGTGTAGACTCCTTAAAATGTTTCAAATCTCGAGGGATGTGCCAAACGAGTTTATTGTCTAATCCTAGGCCGTTGTCCTCAGCAACTGCTGCTATCATTGTAATATTTTGATTCGATTTGTTCATATTTAAAAGATTATAATTAACTCAATTATATTAATCATAATAAATTTTAAATTGAAACTTCAGCCTTTATTGCTGGGTGAGGATAATAATCAATAAGTTCAAAATCATCAAAAGTGAACTCAAAAATATTATCTATTGCAGGGTTTATTTTAATTTTTGGCAAATTTTTTGGTTTTCTTTTGAGTTGAAGATCAACTTGTTCTAGGTGGTTAGAATATATATGAACATCTCCAAATGTATGAATGAATTCTCCAATTTCTAAATTACAAACTTGAGCCACCATCATTGTCAAAAGAGAATAAGAAGCAATATTAAACGGAACTCCTAAAAAGACATCTGCACTTCTTTGATAAAGTTGACATGATAGCTTTGAATTTGAAACATAAAATTGAAAAAAAGCATGACAAGGAGGTAAGGCAGCTTTGCCTTTTTGAATATTCTGTGAAAAGTTCAAACTACTATCGGGCAACACGCTGGGATTCCAAGCTGATACAAGTAATCTTCTGCTATAAGGATTAGTTTTTAAAGAATTAATTACCCATTTAATTTGATCAACTCCCTCATTATTCCAATTTCTCCATTGAGATCCATAAATTGGACCTAAATCACCGTTTTTGTTGGCCCATTCATTCCAAATTCTAACACCATTTTCTTTTAGATACGAAATATTAGTATCTCCTTTCAAAAACCATAGTAATTCATGAATTATTGACTTTAGGTGGAGCTTTTTAGTAGTTATCATTGGGAACCCTTTGGATAAGTCAAAACGCATTTGATATCCAAAAAGACTATGAGTTCCAGTTCCAGTTCGGTCTTTTTTAAAGTCTCCCGAACTCTTGATTTTTTTTAGTAAATCTAGATATTGTTGCATATCACAAATATATATTTGTAGCATCACTTTTATCACAACTGTTTTTGTTTTTTATCAAGAGAATAAGTTGATAACTTAATTAATCTTTTTTCCTATTTGATAATTCGTCTCTAACTTTAGCAGCTGATTCATAATCTTCCGCTTTAACAAATTTCTTCAATAAAATTTTTAAATCCTTCAAGGCAATTTTGCTAAAATCTTTTTCTTTATCAGTGGAGGTCTGCTCTTTTATAAAGTTTTTAATCCACTGGTCATCACTGCTTCCTCCATCTTTACTACTTTTTTCATTTGTGAAACCAGCTTTTTTTAAAATATTTTCATAAGTAAAAATTGGAGCGTTAAATCTAATAGATAGTGCGACCGCGTCAGAAGTTCTTGCATCAATAATTTCCTCTATTTGGTCTCTAACGCATATCAAACTAGAATAAAAAACTCCATCAACTAGTTTATGTATAATTATTTGCTTTATAATTATTCCATATCTAATAAAACAATTGTGCATTAGATCATGAGTTATTGGTCTTGGTGGATTTATTTCTTTTTCGAGTCCAATTGCTATCGATTGAGCTTCAAATGCACCTATAACAATAGGAAGATTTCTGTCTCCATTTACTTCGGAAAGAATTAAAGCGTATGCACCAGTTTGCCCTTGGCTGTACGAAATTCCTTTAATTATCATCTCAACTAATACCATATAATGACTAAAGTATAAATTAAATAATTTTCAACAAAGTGAAAGCTAAAGCAAAATATAATAAATTTAAAGTTTTAAAAATTGTAATTTTGATTTAATTATTTTAAAATGAAAACAGTTCAATTTAGAGAAGCCATTGCGGAGGCAATGTCAGAGGAGATGAGAAGAGATATGAGTATTTTTTTAATGGGTGAAGAAGTTGCTGAATATAACGGTGCTTATAAAGCTTCAAAAGGAATGTT
>MDTG01131989.1_pt1 | contig 13984 bp, 18 predicted proteins | sample 811421 | NCBI WGS metagenome assembly MDTG01 (sample SAMN05326645, study PRJNA326480) | marine metagenome | isolation source: seawater | place: Pacific Ocean: South East | collected 2011 | reverse complement strand
TTAAAAAAAACATATGTAAAATTTATTGACAAACAACTTGAGACAAAGGATACGCTTATGTTATATTATCAAAAATTAAAAACTATTACACCACTTTCGTATTCATTAACAAAATTTAAGGAAATCGGTCAAATTATGCTTTATTTTTATAATTTTCATACGGATACAACACTTAAGAACGTCTTCTTACAAAGTTTCGGATTCCACGGATATTTAGATAATGTAGAAGGGTTACAAAATCATATCAAAGAGAGAAAAATTTCATTTTGTAGATTCAACAAAAAGAAAAAAACAAAATTCTTACAACAGTATCATCCTGCACTAATGAATAACGAACCTATTATGAATGATATAAATGTTGACAAAAATATGATTGTTACTGGTCCGAATGCAGCAGGTAAAACAACACTAATTAAAAGTACTATTATTAATCTAATACTTTCGCAACAATTTGGATGCGGTTTTTACAAATCAGCAAATGTTAATCCATATCAATATATTCATTGTTATTTGAATATTCCAGATACATCTGGGCGCGATAGTTTATTTCAAGCAGAGGCAAGAAGGTGTAAAGAAATATTAGATGAAGTATATAAATCTCCTGAATCACGACATTTTTGTATTTTTGATGAGTTATATTCTGGAACAAACCCGTATGAAGCTGTTGCTAGTGCTTACGGTTATCTTAATTACCTTGTTATGTTGAATAACTGTAATTATATATTAACTACACATTTCATTAATCTTTGTGATTTAATGGAAAAGAAAACTGATGTGTTAAATAAGCATATGAAAGTAACAATAAATAATAAGAATGAAGAGGATCAAGAACTAGAATACACATATAAAATAGTGAATGGAAAATCAAATATTAAAGGTGGTACATTTGTATTAAAAGAATTGAATTATCCAAAAGAAATAATAGATGATGCAGTTAAAATATTAGATGACCTTTAATTATTTTAACATACGTTTCGTTAAAAATACCATATTATTTTATCCATTTCTTGTAATAATAATGCTTTTAGACGGAGCAAGTGGATTATTAGTTGTTTTAGGAATTTCAGTAATATTAAATATTGTTATCTTTATGTATTTTCGCAATAAAACCACCGCAATGGAAAATAAAATGGATGTAATGTTTACTATTATTCAAGAACACGCAGCGCAATCTAACAATCAGCAATCATCGAGACCACAAGAATCGGTTGATTTGCCAAATGAATTCGGAGAAACATCGCACGAGGCGGTAAATGAACCCGATCTTCAAAATGAAAAAATAACTGTTTCAGATAATGAAAGTGAAATTGATAGTGATAGTGATAGTGACGATGAAAGTAACAATGACGACAGTGATAGTGTAAGTGACAATGATGAAAATAATATCAATAACGTTGATTTAAATAAAACAATTTTATTAAATGATGCTTTACCTATTGTTGAAACTGTTGAATCTGTAATTCCAATTGAGCAAGTTGAAACAGTTGAAAATAATGAAATACTTAGCAACGGTGAAATATTAGAAACAACAAAACAAAATTTAAACGATGATGATGTAAGTGATGATGAAAGTGATGGAATATCAGACAGTGACGATGATGAAGATGGTAATGGCGAATCTTCGCCAATTGTAATCGATAATGATGCTAATGCCAAATTAGTAAATATTGATAATTTAGTAGAAGAAATTCCTAACAATTCTACATCAAACAATTCAGTTTTAGAAAGTTTTAATAATGAAGTTTCGGGTGTTGATTTAAAAAAATACACAGTTACGCAACTTCGTGAATTAGCCGCAAGTAATGGACATACTGGTGTTTCAAAAATGAAAAAACAAGAATTAATGAAGTTGTTAAACCAGTAACTTTTTTATCTCTTTTGTATGTATATAACACAAATGAGTTGGGGTACTTGTTCTTCTGGTTCAAATAACATCCATTTTGACTTTCCTCCTATTATGAATGATGGAAGAAATTTTGCAAACTGGGTACCTAGTGCTGAAGTAAGCGAATTAATTAGAAAAGATGCTGGTATTAAACATAATTTTGATTATCGCTCTTATTTAGTAAAAAACGCTGATCAAATTATTACGAATAACCAAGTGACAGCTTGCGAACAATGTTGTCATTGTCCTGCCACGTATGGAACTGGCAAATCTATCACAAATGATAAATATTTATATAAATCTTGTGGAGATAATGCCAGACCGTTTGGTTATGAAAGCAGTGATATGAAAGATTTATATCTTTCAAGGCAGGATTTACAAAGCAGAAAGATTGCTCCGATTGTTTCACAAGAGGAGCTTCTTAGACGCAATTTCTAAAATTACTATAAATAATAATATTTTACATTATTTATAGTATATAAAAATGACAGAATATGATTATAAAAATGATCCAAATTTTTATTTAACAATGGCTGGCGGGTGTAGCGCGTTGGTTTGTTGTTTGGTTTGTATTGCTAAAAATTGGGATAATCCTCCGGAATGGCTAGCACAAAGAATGCAACCTAAATGGAATAAAACATACGGAACAACAGATAATTCAAAAGTTAAAACGTCACCAACTATTATTGTAAATAACCAACGTGATAGTGATGAAAGAGGGTGGCAAATTGTTTAATTAATAAATTTTTTATTATTTTTATTTTTATTAATAACCGCGTTTTTGTAAAAATCTAATTCATCATTAAAACGTTGTCCCATCATTTCATATAATTGACAATCTTCTGTTTGGGTTGTCATTTCTGTCGTTTCTTTTGTTTCCTTCGGTTCGTCTAAAATTTTTACATCAATTACGGTTTCTTCGTCTTTCATTTCAGGTAATATAACATTTTCATTTATATCATTGATTACATTTCTGAATTCTTTTGTTAATTCAATGTTTGATTCAATTTCTAACTTTTGGTTATTTTTGCAACGGCGATAACAACAATAAATGTTTGTCATCACAGATATTAGTGAAAATCCTGCAACGTAGAGAAATGGATTACTAGAATCGATATCTATATTGTCCATTAAAAATATATATATAGTAAAATATTAATTTTTTAGTATTAAAAATTTTGTTGTATTAAATAATAGGGATGAAAATTCTTAGTTTTGATATCGGAATAAAAAATCTAGCATATTGTTGTTTCTATGTTACAAGTGAAAAAGAGTTTCAAATTGAATCTTGGGACATCATAAATTTGTGTGAAGAAAAAAATTATACTTGTCAATCAAAATTACAAACAAAAAAATCTAAAAATCAAATTTGTAATAAACAAGCCAAATATCAAAAAAACGGAGAATTTTTCTGTAAACAACACGCTAAAAAAACGCAATTTAAAATTCCATCATCAACCTCAGGAATTTCCTTTCTTAAAAAATTAAAAAAAATGAAAGTAAATGAATTGTTTATCCAAGCTGATAAACACGAGTTATCTTATAAAAAACCTATTAAAAAAGATGATTTACTTTCTTTATTCGAAAAACATTATAAGGAAGATTATTTAGAACCCATCGAAAAAATAAAGGCGAGTGATATGTCTCTTCCTACAATTTCAAGAAATATGACTAAAGCATTTAATAATTTATTTAAGGATGATACTTTTGATTATGTTATTATCGAAAATCAAGTTAGTCCACTTGCAAATCGTATGAAAACAATACAAGGAATGGTTACGCAGTATTTTATAATGAAAGATGTTCCAAATGTTGAATACATCTCTTCCGCCAATAAATTAAAAAACTATTTACAAAAAAAGAAAACAACATATAGTGAAAGAAAACAACTAGGTATAAGTGTTACTAGTGAAAAACTTAGCGAAATGTCTCAATTGCTTCCTTGGATAGATTTTTTCAAAAATCATAAAAAAAAGGATGATTTGGCAGATTCTTTTCTCCAAGGACTTTGGTTTTTAGAAAAAGACAAATAATATATATATTAATGCGGATTACTTAAAATTAAAAGTTCTAATTAAATCATACAAGAAAAATCATAATGGCTGAAGTAATTGAGTTAAACGTAAATGAACCTAGCGAAACTATTAAAATTGATAATAGTTCAATCCCAAAAAAATCGGTTAATTTTGGACCGGGTATCGAATTATTGATGAACGATAAACCTAAAAAAAGCGGTGAACCCGACACTGATATTCAATTAGGAGATCTTAATAATCTTGAACAAGAATTGAATGATTTAGCAGATGACGGAGCAACTAAAACAAGTTCCCTTCCTCCAGGTATTATTGATAGTGTAAAATTATCGGCACCAGACACAATTAAATTTGATAATTCTTTAGAATCGTCATTAAACAAGGACGATAACACAGAAAATACTGGTGGTATAAGTAGTGTTCCTTTATCAAATCCTACATCAAATCTTGGTAAGTCCACTAGTGGTAGTAATAAAGATAATAAAACTTGGGATGGTTATGCATCATTTAATGACATACCAATCAACCCTGACGTTAAAGTTCCTGATAAACCGAAACTTACACGTGAAGAAATGTTAAGAGAGAAATTTCAAATTTTGAGAAAATTAGAAGACTTAGAACGTAAAGGTGCCAATTTAAGCAAGAAATATTCTATGGAATCATCCTTAGCAGAAATGCAAGGAGAATATGAAACTCTTGTTTCTGAAAGAGAGAAAAAGAACAGTGTTCAATTTCAAGGTAAAATGTTGTTGGCGGTAATTACGGGTCTTGAATTTTTAAACAACAAAGTGGATCCTTTTGATTTGAAGCTCGATGGTTGGTCGGAACAAGTAAACGAAAATATTGAAGATTATGATGAAATATTTTCTGAGTTACACGAAAAATACAAAAGTAAATCGCAGATGGCACCTGAACTTAAGCTATTATTCCAACTTGGAGGCAGTGCTATAATGTTACATATGACAAACTCGATGTTTAAATCGTCATTACCGAATATGGATGATATTTTACGTCAAAACCCCGAATTAATGAGACAGTTCTCAAGTGCGGCGGCGAATAGTATGGAAGATACTAATCCTGGATTTTCTGGATTTATGAGCGGTATGATGGGAAATATGAGTGAAAATGTTGGTTTTGGACGCAGAGCGGGTAATGATATGGATATGGAAATGGATATGCCTCCGCGTCCGTCAACCACTAGTCAACAATCTCCTAGAAATGATAATATCAAAATGAGTCGTATGAGTGACAGCGATGGTATTAATATTGCTGAGAGTTTTGCAAATGCGCAACAAAGAGAAAAAAGTGTAAGAAGACCTAAAAGAGAAGAAATGAAGGGGCCCGGTAATATTAGTGACTTATTATCAGGGTTAAAAACAAAAAAAGTAAATATTGGCGCGAACGATGATGACAATAACAGTGTTGTAAGCATTACCGAATTAACCGAACGCGAGAAAGGTTTATCATCGTCTGCCCCAAAAAAATCTAGAAGACGCACTACATCTGAAAAAAACTCAATCAGTTTAGATATTTAGAAAACAAATAAAACAAATAAAACAAATAAAACAAATAAAGCAAATAATATAAATAATTTTGTAATATTAATTATATTATGCATATTATTGACGGAAGAAAACATTCCAGCGAAATATATAAATCTATCAAACAATTTGTATTAGATTACAATAACAATAGTGATATTACAGAATTTTCAAAAAAAGACAATGTACCAACATTAGCGTTTTTTTTAATTGGTGATAGACAGGATTCCCAAACTTACGTTGGTATTAAAAAGAAAGTTTGTAAAAAATTAGGATTTAAGTTTGTTGAATATTTATACCCTTTCACTGTTGGGTTTGAAGAATTAAAAACCCAAATTATTATTTGTAATAATAAAAAAGAAATAAATGGAATACTTGTTCAATGTCCATTACCCAAACATATCGATGAGAGTAAATTAATGAATTTAATTGATCCTAGTAAAGATGTTGATGGATTTCATAGTGATAATACAAAATATTTATTAGAAAATCATATTTCGAAAAATTATGATATGTTTTTTCCGTTCAATAGCCAAAAAAAAGAAAAAGAATTACATTTTTATCCTTGTACCCCACTTGGTATAATTACATTATTATGTAGAGAAGATATTGAAATCAAAGGAAAACGAATTGCTATTGTTGGTTGTGGAAGAGTGGGTAGACCACTTTCTATGATGTTTGTTCAATTTGGTGGTGTTCCAACACTTTGTAATTCGTCAACCAACAAATTTCGCCCTGATACAATGGAAAAGATAGTTGGAGAGTGCGATATTCTTGTTACTTGTACCGGAATTTATGATATTGTAAATGTCGATTGGATTAAAGATGAAACTGTAGTGATTGATGTTGGTGTGCAACGTATTAACGATAAATTAACTGGTGAAATAAATAGAGAAAAATTAAATGAACGTAACATTATTGCTACGCCATCACCTGGCGGTGTTGGTCCTATGACTGTTGCAATGTTAATGAACAATTTAACACTTGCTTGGTATAAGCAACAAAATATTGAAATTATGAATAGTAATCATTGTGATCATTTCAGATGGGCAACTGATGAAAGAGATGAATTATTAGAAGAATAATAAATATTAAAAAAAAATACTAGTAAATAATATTTAATAGTAAACAGAAAATTGATATATTTTGTCAAATAAATATAATTAGATAATCATATAATTATATAATTATATAAACAACTATATGAACCATTTTATATTAATTGATGGTAGTTACTTCATATTTTATAGATATTATGCTTTAATAGCTTGGTGGAAAGTTGCAAAGAAGGATGATGAATTGGGAAATCCTTCTGAAAATGAAGAATTTGTTGAAAAATATAGAAAAACCTTTATTTCGAAAATGGAAGAGATTCCCAAAAAACTAGGATACAAGAAAAAAGATAAAAATCAACCAATTATAATGGTAGGAAAGGACTGTTCTCGCAGTGAAATATGGAGAACAACAATGTTTCCCAATTATAAAGGTAATCGTGATTATACAAACTTTCACGGTGGTCCGTTGTTCAGTATGACATATAAAGATAACTTATTTCAAGAAGGTGGTGCGAAAGCGATTTTGAGCCACCCACACTTAGAAGCAGATGATTGTATTGCTATTACTGCGCGACATATTTGCACAACACAACCGAAAGATAATACATTAATCACAATTATCACTAGTGATACTGATTATATGCAAATATGCAGTGAACAAATCAAACTGATTACATTGAAATTCAAACCTGTTAATAATGAAAAAAATTCGTATGGTATTCCGGAGAAGGATTTGTTTTGCAAGATTGTAATTGGAGATAAAAGCGATAATATCCCTGGTGTTTTTAAGAAGTGTGGAAAGAAAACAGCAGAAAAATATTACGACGATCGGGAACTATTCAATAAGAAATTAGATGAAGATGAAAGTGGAGAAACAAGGGGACGATATGAACATAATCGACGTATGATTTCATTTGATGAAATTCCAAAAGAGTATGTTGATGAATTTCGTCGCGATACCTTGAAAATCAAATAATAGTTGAAAAGAAAACATAAAAATATTTTTTTATGTTTTGTAAAAGACCAGATATGACAACAAATGAATTAGATGAAATTAAAACGTCAGAAGATTATGAAAATGCTGCAAAAAAAAACCCATCACTTAACTATAACACTAATATTCATAGTTTAATTATTAAAAATGACATTCCAACAATTGAAGGAATTAAAATTTTAATTACACATCTTCAATTTTATAGATTAATGTATTTGTATGCTGCCACAGAAGACGAAAGGTTTCACAAAAATCTCATACACTTAGGTATTATAATAGGCTGGGGAATCAATATATTTACTATTGTAGTGACATCATATGAAAGTAATATTCCCGCATCAGTAATCACAATGAGTAACAGTATTGGTAATTTAATAAGTGTAATTATAGTTACTATTGTTAATTTTTATGCTGTTCAATCTCAAATAATAGAATTCAAAAGGTCTGCCTTTCTTATGAGTCGAATGGCGCGTAGTTTGCAAATTGATATGGCAATGAATAGTGATGAAGATGGACGATATGATAAGTTATTTAAAAAATATTACAGTGACTATTGTAGATTTATAGAAGAAAGTTCTTATGTTATACCAAGAAAAACGCAAGAAAAATTTTACAAAAGCTTTGTTGAAAAAAATTCAATCGAATTATATCAAGAAACTGTTGATTTTATATTTACAAATTTCGTCAACAAATTAGAAAATAAATTAGAAAACAAAATAGAGTAATAATTGCTTAAAATTTAAGAGAGAAATAAAAATAGTAATGGACCTAAAACGTATTATTTATCCACAAGATTTAATAATATATGACGAACACGTCGATTTAACAAAGGACACGAGAAAGGGTGGTTATAATATTGGCGATTTGCTTCATATACCAGTATTAGCTAATAATCCAAATTTTCGCGAGCGAGATGGAAGACAACAAGTGATAAGTGAAATATATAAAGATTCAATATTTTCTAATTATTGGAATAGTAGGCCTGAGAATGAGAGTATCCCACATATTCCACGAATCATAGATAGTGTTCAGCAATACGTAAATAAAACAAATAATAAATATACCGATATTTATGATATCGTGCGTAAAGATACAACACTATGTGTTCATATACGTAGTGGTGACCTCGATGTAACTATGGATTATATAAATGTTATAAAAAAAATGTCAAAATGTTTTGATACAGTAATTATTTTGGGAGGAGTACATTTTGATCAAGTATTTCGCAATAGAGAAAACAAAATACGCGCATTTATTCATCAAAGCAATTTGATATTACAACAAAATCACAATATCTACTCGTTTTTAGATAAACCCGATGTTCATATTGCAGTAATGTCTCAATCAAGTAATTTGTTACTTCATTATGGTGGATTTTCTGCTATTGGGGCTATTGTATGTTCTGGTAAATTATATGCTACAAAACTATTTCATCACGTAAATTGCAAAGGATGGAAAGAAAAAGTTAACAAACCTTATATTCTAGTGTAGGTAATAAAACAAAATATAAATAGATATAAACATATGTAACTATTATTACATATCATATAATGAAATATGCCTTTGTCTCGTTCATTCTTTTTCTTGTTAATACTATTGGAGCCTGTAATGGTTATGTAAATAATGATATCGCTGGTTGGAATTATGTTGATAATATTGCAAACCACAATCTTTCTGGTTTTATTCAAAAAGGAAATTGGGATCAATGTTTTGAAATGAGAGTTCCACCGAATATTCTTAAGCTACAGTGCCATATTAGTGAGGGTATTAGTGAAGTTAATTCGCTTTTTTGTGTGCATCTAAGTGACGGATTTATGTGCACCTAATTTTACTTAATTCCAAAATTTAGTTTACACGGTTCAGAGTCACATAAATTACACGATAATAAATATTTTTTATTATTCCATTTATGATATAGTGTTATGTAGCATTCTACACCACAATCTTTGTTATAATTCTTTAAAAAATTTAAATCTTTATTTCTCATACACAGTTCCACTTTTACTACCATTTTTACCTGACCTCTTGAAGAAATCTCATTTTTGTAAATTTTAATGATTTTTGGTTTTACATTTTTAAAATCAAATGAATCATAATCGCAAACATAATCGTCATATCCATCACCATATATTTTAGTTGGATTTTGATAAGAAATATATTTTAATTCAGGATAAACCTTAACTATATTAAAAATATGGGTTGGATTATCTTCCATATATTTATCAATATCAATAGATAATACATATTTTGTTGTATAAAATATAGCTTGCACTATACTTGTCATTATTAATTATAATTATAATAATGAAAATTTTAAATGCATTTTATTATTTTTTTTCGATAGTTATTATATAATTGTAAAATGAACAAACTTACAAAAAAACAAAAAAAACAAAGAAAACAAAAATCTAGAAAATTATTTAAGAAAGCTGTTAGAAAAATTATGAGACGTAATAAGAAAACAAACAAAAATTATGGTGGCGTAGAAAGACAATCGCGTAGAAAAGGAAGATCTCCTCCTCCAATTCCATCTAGAAAATTAAAAAAAAGCAGCAGAAGAAGAAGCAGAAGCAGAAGCAGACGCACACGCAGAAGACCCCCTCCAATTCCATTTAGAATGCCTCCCACACCGCATACACCGAAAGCACCAATGGGATTTTCACCTCACCCATTAGAAATATACAATGTAAGGACTCCTACTCCTACCCCTCCACCTAGTCCAGAAATCAGATTAGTTGCTATTAAACCGTATCGTTCAAGTAATAAGGTTAAAAACAAAACAAGTAAATGGCAATTGAATTTGGATGATCTTGATCAATTAAATCCTGATAAACAGTTTCGAAAGAAGAGAGGCAATAAAATGCAAGAACCCGAATAAATAAAAATAATATTGAAAATAAATATAATTTCCAATATTATTTAGTGTTAATTAGTGTTAATTAATATTATTTTTGTTCAAATAGAAATATTGCTAGATAAAACAAACTAACAAAAGTTGTAATAACACAACAGCATAATGAAATACTTAAACAAATATGAGATTCATATTTTCTTTTTTTAGTAGTTAAATTTTCAGGCGTTACGTTTATAATTGTGTTATTTTCATCATCTTTTAATTGATATGCTGTTGGAAAAGTAGCTTTTTTATTTATAATTTTAATAGTTTTAGTATTCGATTCATTATATTCTTTATCGCAAGACAATAGTTTACTATTGTTTGAATTATATAATAATGGTTTGGATGCGTGTTGATTCGACATTGATAATTAGAGTATTATATATGTTATTTTAAATAGTCATTTTTAATTTGTTTTTACATTTATATATGGATTGTGCGATTTGTATGGAACCATTAGATTCTAATATAACAACAACTAATTGTAATCATAAATTTCATAAAAAATGTTTGCATAAATGGTATGATTTTGATAGAACATCTCAAGGAAAATATGGTAAATGTCCGTTATGCAGACGAGATTCTTTTGATGAAGACGATGCTTTTAATGTTGTTCCACCATTGCATAAAATTATTAAATTTAATATTATGCGCGTCATTCAATCTATGAATCCGTATCACCCTTATTATTATAGGAATACAGTAAATGATTTGCAAAATTAAAATATATAAAATGTAACTTGAATATAAGGTTATATATTTTGAATAATGGATATCATAAAAGAACCAACATATCAAGATCTTGTTGATATTATACCAAAAATGATTGAATGTGAACTAGATATTCGTGTTTTTCGAGTTCCGAATAGAGAAAAATATAAAAATGAAGCACTGCAAACAAATAAAGATGATAATATGCAAACTGTATTAAGGAATGGAGAAAACGTTCTTGTTAGTATGTTTTATATAGGTAATTGGCCTGTTGAAAAAAAATATCCAAAAGATATACCGCTTACAAAGGATTTTCTTCAAGGTGAAATCACAAAAATTAAAAAACAGCAAGCGTTTGATCATACTGTTAAACCATATCCTTGTCGTGATATTTACTATAATATTCTTGTGAAAGATTTGAATGATTTGTGTAAATTATGTGATTTTTGGTTTCGATATAAATTAATTAAATCAATAAAATCTAATAGTGAAAGCAATAAAAAAGATGCGGAAAAAGATGTTGAAAAAGATGTGAAATATGAAAATATATACAAAGAAATAGCCGTTGTCGTTCTTGAAAATAAAAAAGAATTAGCAAAAATGTTTGCAAAAGCTTCTGGTAAATCTGAATATTCTGATACGTTAGAAGGACGTGTTCTTCAAGGTGATTGGCAAATGGCAAAAGAATTAGCGCGCGAAAGAATTAATAGTACTATAATGAGTATTATTAATAAATAAAAACAACATAACATAAAAATTTCTTACTATTATTTAATAATTATTATGTTATATAAAAAATTTATATTTTTACACTGTCTAATTGGAATATATGTATTCTTTTTATTTAGATTAAATCACAAAGAATGCACAGTATCGAGCGGTTTATATTTATATATAACAAATGTTTATCCAGCTGTTAGAGCATATGAAGATATATTACATTTAACGCCAAAAGTTAAAGAAGACAAATATTCCATTATCTTTTATATAGTATCAGAAACAGTATTAACAGGATATGGTGTTGTTGAAATTAGTAGATTATGCGTAAATGATATGACAATGGGTTGGATGATTTATAATACTGCAAATAATTTTGCATTTATTTTTATAACATTCTTACTGTTGAGACGCAAAAATAGGGAATTAAGCGATATACCCTTAATTGCTAGCTCGCCGCGTGATAACGATAGTCCCGAAAGTTTCATAGATCTTTAACAGATTTTTCAAATTTTTCAAATTTTTCAAGTTTTTGAAACCCTTTTGGGAAATTCTCAATTTTTTCAGTGAAAAAAACTCCAAAAAAACTTTTTGAATGTCAAAAAAGCGAAAAATTTGAAAAATTTGATTTATCGTCTCACAGCATCTAATTTTTGAATAACCAGTCAAAAAAATTGTTACTGAAAAAATATTTTTAATATTTTAAAACAATTTAGGGACTATTTTCTCGATACAATATATGGCCTATTTGTATCGCGAAAATAGTCTCCCAAAATATTTTTGCAAAAAGTGTGACTATGGATGTAGCAAGAAAAGTCATTGGAACCAACACCTCTTGACAGCAAAGCACAAATCTGTATCGTTTGTATCGAAAAATAGTCCCTTACCAAACGAATTTATTTGTGAATGTGGGAAAAAATATAAAACGAATTGTGGTTATAAACGCCATCAATCAAGATGTCAAATAATTCTCAGTAAGACGGCGATTGTTGAGAAAGATGAGAAAAATGACGATTTTCAACAATTGGTGGGAATGTTTAACAAATTAGTTAAAGAAAACGAGAAATTAACGGATTTAATTAAGAATTTGCCACCAACTACAAATAATACATTGAATAATAATCAGCAATATGATATAAATATCTTTCTTAACGACACTTGTAAGAATGCGATTAACATTAGTGATTTTGTAAAATCATTGATGATTGGAATGGATGAACTTGAAGTTGCGCGCAATCAAGGAATGGTTGAAGGCGTTAGTTCTATATTTGTTAACGGGCTTAATAAATTAGAAGTTAGTCAAAGACCAATTCATTGTATGGATGCAAAGAGTAAAACTTTATATATTAAAGATGAAGATAAGTGGGCGAAAAACAATAAACAATTAATTAAAGATACTATTGATGTTTTGCAAAAAAGACATATTTCTGCTGTTAATGAATGGCAAAAAGAACATCCAAATTGGGCAAATAACCTAAAAGAACAAGAGATGTTTTGGGATTTTATAAAACAAATTAACCCAACAATATCAAATAGTGACAAAAATAAAATTATAACAAATATTTCCAATGAAGTTGAAGTAGATGTAAAGAATATATAGTTATTCATTAATTATTTGGCGACCAACTACAAATAACAATAATTGCCATAATTGCTGCAAAGCAACAAAACGTTTTAATACAATCTTCTTGACAAAATGCTCGATCGAATCTTTCTATATTATATTTCCAACAACACGGACAACATTTTTCAATGCAATCTAAACAATTACTCATTTTTTTAACAATAACTGGTCTATATTTTTGTTCATAACATTTAGATAAACAACTGAGAGAAGCATCAATAAGAAGACAAAATGTGAATATAATATAAACAACAATTAACCAACCTAAATATCCTATAGCACAACTTCGAATTGTAACTTCCGTTTTATGTATGTGATCTTCACCGTTAATCGCGTGTAAGATAGCATTTCCTACTGAATGCATTATACAACCCAACATAAATAACGTCACTACAACTGCAATCAAACAGATTGCAAGACAAAATACATAACAACAAATTTCCATTATTCGGTCGCAGCACCCATAAGTATTTCTATTTTGTTCAATAACTACAATATGCGTATTGTTGTTATTGTTATTATTAATGT
>MDTG01361684.1_pt1 | contig 13985 bp, 11 predicted proteins | sample 811421 | NCBI WGS metagenome assembly MDTG01 (sample SAMN05326645, study PRJNA326480) | marine metagenome | isolation source: seawater | place: Pacific Ocean: South East | collected 2011 | reverse complement strand
TGCGGTAACGCATGTAGCTGACCAGTACTAATAGCTCAATTGGCTTGATTTATGCACTGAAAAAAATTTTGTTTTAATATTCAGATAATTTTTTAAAAATTTTTTGATACCAAAGTTCAAAAATAAAAACTTGAAATATTAAAAAGCTATTAAAGTGACCTTTGTGTTTTAGAAACTTTTCAAAATATGAAGAAACTTCGCTTTTTTCAAATATACCATGTTCATTAAAATTGTTTTCATTTATTGTTGATAATAAAGTTTTTGATAAATTGTTTTTTAGCCAATGGGATTGTGGATCAGCAATTGACTTTTTATTTTTAAATAACAAGCTCTTATTTACATAATTTCTAAATGGGTACTTTAAAATTATTCTTTGTTGTTTGTTAAGTAGCTTAAATTTTGATGGAATTTTAAATGCACTTTCAACTAATTCATGATCTAAAAATGGAACTCTAGTTTCAACAGAATTATACATTGATGCTCTATCCACATATTTTAATGTCCTTGGAATTTTTAAGTAGAAAAGGTCTAAATATTGTGCATTTCTTAATTTTGATTGAAAGGGTTTTTTGAATTTTTTTGCAAAATCAAATTTTTCTGAAAAATCTTGATTAAGTACATCATCATTTCTATAATAACTACCATCTGCTGTTGAAGATCCCGGGTGATTAAAGTGAGCAATTGATCCTCTAAATAATTTACTTTCAATCGGATTAATATTTTCTTCTCCAGCTATGTGCGTTATATTTTTTTTAAGTCTTTTATTTAAATTTTTCAAATTTTTATCTTGAGATAAATCCATATACCATGGAGCAATGTGATAATTATAGCCTGCACCAATTTCATCTCCCCCATTCCCATCTAAAATAACTTTTGCTTCATTTTTATAGGTATCGTATAGGTAATGAGAGCTTAAAATTCTTAAAGATGAAAATGGTTCAAATTCTCTTATCAATACCTTATCGAGATAATCATTTATATTTTTACTCAATAATTTAGATGATTGATTTCTCAAATTAGCACTTTCAGAAATTTTTTTTGCTAAATCAAGCTCAGAAAATCTTTTATCCTCAAAATCAAAAGTATATGAAATATAATTTTTTTTCCTATAATTACACAGTGCTGCTAAAACAGCGGAGTCTGAACCTCCAGACAAATGAACACCACAACTGACATCAAATTGGTTATGTTCATCAAAAGAAACTAATAGTTTTTCTTTAAAATCCTCTATATATTTTTTAAATGTAATTCCTTTTTTATCCTCTTCCTCATCTATATTTTCTTCTAAAGAATAATATTTTTTCTCCTTGATCTCAGTATTTGAAATTTCCAAAAAATATGAAGGCTTTATTTGATAGACATTTTTAAACCATGTTTCACTACTGCAATTGACTAGGCCTTGTTTGAAATATCTATAAGCTTCTTTATAATTAAGTTCTTTAGCAATTTCTTTATTGGAAAACAAAGATATAATTTCAGATGCAAAATAAATAATATTATTTTGTTTTTCCTGATAAAAGTAAATAGGTTTAATTCCGAATCTATCTCTAATTAAATAAACTTTGTTTATTTTTAAATCTACAATGCATATTGCAAACATGCCTTTAAGTTTGCTTATAAAATTTATTCCAAATTTATTATATAAATGTAAAATAATTTCTCCATCTCCATTAGACAAAAATTTATCATTTTTAAAAAATTGATCTTTTAGTTTTTTATAATTATAAATTTCTCCATTATAAATTACGCTTACTTTTTTGTCGACAGATTGAAATGGTTGATGTGATTTTTCTGAAAGATCAATAATACTTAGTCTAGCAAAACCAAAACATCCGATAGAATTTTGAAAGATCGAATTATAATCAGGTCCTCTATGATTAATTTTTTTAATCATACTGCCCACTTTTTTATGAAGGTCGTATTTATTATTTTTACGTAAATCTATTATTCCAGCTATGCCACACATTTTTAAAAATTCGATCTGGAAAATTTTATTTCAAATTTAATCATTATTTTCTTAAAAAAAACTACATTAATAGATATAATTTATATAGTATATACAAATGTCCTTAAATTTAACAAAAGATAAACTTTTAATCAATTCTTTGAAAAAACTAGGTTTAAAGAAAGGAGATACAGTTTTAGTTCATTCAGATATCAGTAAACTTGGTATTAAAAAATTATCTATAAAAAATTCGATGGAATTAATTTATAATACAATAGTATCTATAATTGGAAAATCTGGAACACTGTGTGTTCCAGCTTTTTATTTTGAATTTAATAAAAAAAAATTTTTTGATCCAAAAAAAACTAGTGTAACTCCAGAAATTGGCCTTTTCTCAAGATATATAGTAAGTTTAAAAAAATCAAAAAGAAGTATTAATCCAATAGCTTCAATAGCTGCTGTAGGAAAAAATGCTAAAAAAATTTGTAATAACAAAACAGCTTCAGCTTATGGGGAAGATTCCCCTTTTGATATATTAACAAAACTTAATGCAAAAATGTTATTTTTAGGTGCAGATTTACGTTATATGACTTATGTGCATTATGTTGAGCAAAGAGTTGGAGTTCCACATAGATATTTTAAATTATTTAATGGAAAAGTAATATTAAACAAAAAGAAAATTGACTTACCAATTATAGGCTTCGTAAGATATTTAAAAAATGATATTATTAATGATATTGAAGGAAATAACATTAAATTTTCTAACAAAAATTTGATGAAAAAAATTAAATTTAAAAAAATTTTTTTGTATTTACTTGAAACTAAAAAAACTTATAATTTTTTAAAAGAAAAATTGCAAAAAGATTGCTTTTATTTACTTAAAAAAAAACCAAAATTATAAATGTTTATAATATCCAAAGAAAATTTATCTGAAAAGTTTTTTGATAATGGAACTATTTTTATTTCTAAAAAAAATTCAACTAAAATAGATAAGCTAAGTAGTTCAAAAATTAAGAATGAATTTAATAAAAAAGGATTGCTCTTATTAAGAAATTTTAAATTTAATATAAAACATTTTAGCAAATTTACGGATAAATTTTCTAGAGCATATGCCAATGATGCAATAAGAAGAAAGTTAAGATTTAATAAAAAAAATATTAGAAATGTAGATAGCGGATTACAAAAAATAGATTTGCACAGCGAAGCAAGCTTTTCACCATCCGTACCAGATATAATTTGGTTTATTTGTATATCTCCTCCAAAAAAAAGGGGAGGAAGAACAACTTTATGTGATGGTATAAAACTTTGGGATAAGCTTGATTTAAAAACAAAAGAATTTTTTTTGTCTAATGCAATTCAATATAAGCTTAAAATTCCATTTGAAAATAAAATTTTTAATAAAAAATCTAGAAAATGGCTTCTTCCACACCCAGGTGTTAGAAATTGTATTATAAATTATAAAAAATCTGTAATTGAATTTGATTATTCTAGATATGCAGTAAATGTTACCAGAAAAGTGGACAAGTTATCTTTTGCAAATCACTTGTTCGTAACTTTAAAATCAGAACCTCAAATGATAAAAAGAAGTTTAAAAAATGGAAAAAAAATCCCATTTAAAATAATTAAAGAGATAAAAGAAAAATCTGAACTATTGACATATAATCACGAGTGGAAAAAAAATGATATTATTATGATTGATAATAAAAGATTTTTACATGGAAGGGAAAAAATTTCACCAAACGATAAAAGAGATATAGTAATTATTCAAACTTTAAAATCAAACTTCTAATAATTATTTAGCCCTTAAAAAGTTAAGCGATGACGAAATATCCGGAATAAATTTATTTGGTTTTCTAAAAAACATCATATTACTTCCACCCATAGACATGTTCCAGTTAGATTTATTTATTAAGCATAAATATAGCAGTCTTTCATCGATATGAACTTCTAACAAATACTTAACTGTCTTTGCATTGGGAAAAAGTTCAAATACTTTGTATTTTTTTTTAACAATGTTTCCATTTTTATTTATTTTTAAAGACTTATAAGCAAAAAATTTTATTTGATAGGAAAAATTTAATTTAAATTTATTTTTAAAAAATAAATATCTTTTTTTTGCTTTATTAAATATTTTACTTAAATTTAAATTTACTTTAACTTTTTCGTGATCACTTTTTAAAGATTTTAAATATTTTATATCTTTTTCAGTAATAGACTTACTTTTTTTACTATATAAAAATTTTTTATTTTTTGTAATTTTAATTTCACCACAGTTATCAATGTTTAGTACATTTATTTTTTTTGATTTAAAATATAATTCAATTTCCTTTTCTTTTGGATGAGCTACATATTTCTGTAATGGGCTAAATTTTCCAGTGATATGAAAAGCACCACCAGCCGGTATAAAATTTTTAACTTTTAAAATTTTAAGTATTTTAAATGCTCTATCAAATGTTTTTTTGATTATTCTCTTTTTTTCTTTTTTTCTATTTATTTTAAGAAAACACTGTGGATATTCTGATGCAGCTCTGGGACCTACACAAGCTACATCTATTCCATTGTATTTTTTTTTAGCAATTTTTTGCACTTTTTTAATTGATTTAATGCTTAAAGGATTATCGACGTTGTTATAAAAACATATTTTATTTTTTTTGTCATAAATAATAATTGATGTGTCGAGATCATAAAAAATTTTTGTTTTAATTCCAGAAGTATTTGACTCATCAGATGGAATTATAGTGAATTCAAAATTGTGAAAATTATAACTTTTCCAGGGTTTAATTTCTACAATATTTTTATAACCCAAAAATTTTAGTTTTTGTTTTAGTCTTCCGTCAGGAAATTTTTTAATTATTATTTTCACATCTTTATTTTTATATTTTCTCAAAACACTTTCGTCGTAATGATCAGAGTGCAAGTGGCTTATGTAGATTAATTTAGGCTTCAGTTTATTTAAAATACCTTTGTTTGAACCTATGTTTGGAAAAGACCACGTTGATGTTCCTTCCATTCTTCCTATCCATGGATCGCAAACAATTTTTAAATTATCACTAGATACTTGAAAGAAAGAGTTGTTAATATGTTTTATAAGCATTATTTATAATTAAGTTTTTTTAACTTGTTTTTATAATTTTTTTCGTGGGATGATAATAATTTTTTTTCTAAAAATTTTAATGATTGATTTTTTTTAAAAATTTTATTTTTTAAATTTTTTGTTTTAATAATATAATTCTCTAATACTAAAATATCTATTGAGCCATTTAATAAATGATCTATAGCTTGTTGAGGGTGGCCAATTGTAGATATTCCATGTCTATTAAAACTGGTATTTAATAGGCAATACAATTTAGTTTTGTCTCCAAAATTTTTTATTAGCTGCCAAAAATCTTTATTAATTTTTTTTTCTACTAACTGAACTCTAGATGAACCATCCACATGAACCCCAGCCGGAGCTAGATTTTTAAATTTAACATTTGCTTCAGGAGCTGTCTGCATATAAAGCGACTGAGTACCACTTTTAAAATAATTTAAATATTTTTCTTTAATTACTGCTGGAGCGAACGGCATAAACCAGTCTCTCCTTTTAATTAAATTATTTATTTTTATTTTTGAAGATAGGTATCTAGGATCGGCCAAAATAGATCTATTTCCTAAAGATCTTGGTCCATACTCGGCTCTTCCTCTAAAAACGCCAACGATATTACCTTTAATTATTTCTTTTACTACAATGTTATTTATTTTTTTTCCTATTTTTTTAAATTTTATGTTTTTGTTATTATAAATTAATTTTTTAATTTCATCGTTATTAAATGAAGGGCCCAAAAATGGAGATAGCCCAAATTTAGAATAAATATTTTTATGTGATGAATTTCTTTTTTTATTTTTTAAATATTCATTTAGAGCAAGACCAAGTCCTAAACCACCATCACCAGCTGACATGGAAAAAAAAATATTTTTAAAATTTGTTTTTTCGATTAAAAATTGATTAATGCCAACATTATGAAATAATCCACCTACACAAACAAGATTATATTCCTTTTGATTTTTTATATTAAAGTTAATAAAATTTATAAGTTTATCCTTTATTATTTGTTCTCCAGTTCTTGCAACATCAGCAGAAAAATAATTTTTTGTAATTGACAGCATATCATTATTGGATGGACTTGAATTTAAATATTTGTGTAAAGAGAAATTTTGAAAAGAAATATTATTAAAATTTGGTAGCGATTTTTTTCTTGAACAATAAAATTTTGGATTTTTATTTTTATCAATTTTAATGAATTTATCTAGTTTTCTGTAAAGTTCGATATTTAGTTTTCCATAACTAGCAAATCCAGAAGTTTTACCATTATCTACACCGAAGCCCAGAGTATCTGTAAGAAAAGCATGAAATCCTGCTAACCCCGTATTATTTTTAGACGAAACCAAAATTTCTAATTTATTAGCATTATATTTTCCAAGAACTAAATTTCTGTTATCATACCCATCTCCACCACCATCAATAGAAACTACGTATGTATTTTTTAAACCAGATGTAAATTTTGCCATCGATATATGGGCATTATGGTGTGGCAATGAAGTTATTTTATTATTTATAAATTTATCCAATCCATTTATTTCACAGGCTTTTAATTTGTCGCAGAAAAGTTGTTTTAACATTATTTTTGGTAATAATTTTTTTGGACATGTAAATATCCATTTGTCCACATCTTTTGGTTTTATTTTTAGCTCTCTCATACCTGCTACAAGAGATCTAAATGGAAAGGCAGTTCCATCATCAAACTTATATCCTACTAGTTTTCTTTCTTCGTATGCATAGATATTGTTTTCCTTAACAATAGCACAATTAAAATCGTGACTGTGGGGATGATGATCATAAGGTGCGGGGTAAATTCCAACTACAACTGTCATAATTACAGGCTTATACTATTATAGCTTAAAAGTTGCCATAAAATTTTTAAATAAATAGGTTATATATTTTAATAATATTGTTTTATTTATACAAAATTAAATATTAAAAATATTAAAAATCTTTTTTAAAAATATGAATTTATACATTAGAACTAATGCTGATAATAAAGTTGGCATTGGCCATCTATCTAGATCACTAAGACTAGCAAATTATTTTTTGAAAAGAGGATTTAGGACTGAAATATTTGTAGATAAAAAAAATAAAAATCTTCAAAATTTTTTTAAAAATAAATCTAAATCTAAATTTAAAATATCTTATTTGTATGAAGGTTCATCTAAGTTTAAAAGTCAAAAAAAAGATTCAAAAATTTTTTTAGACAAAATAAAAAAAAACTCTATTCTTATAGTAGACGATTATAGATTTGATTATACCTGGCAAAAAAAAATGAAAAAATTTGTTTCAAAACTAATTGTAATAGAGGATCAAAATTTAAAACATCATTATGCTGACTACATTATTAATTCAAATCCAACTTATATTAATAAAGAGAACTATGTTAATAAAAATAAATTTTCCTATTCTAAAATATTACTAGGTCCAAAGTACGCAATCTTAAACACAAAAATAAAAAAAAAATTTAACACAACCAAAAAAAATATAACTTTTTATTATGGAGGTTCGGGTGATTTAGAAGATTTTTCTAAAATAATTCAAAATTTACATCTAAAAATTAAAAAATATAATTTTTTAATAAATGTAATAGTGGGGCCACTATCAAAAAATATTGATAAAATATATGCCTTAAAGAAAAAAATTAAACATTATAAAATTTATACAAATATCAATGATATTAATGAAATTTTGAGAAAAACAGATTTGTTAATTTGCAGTTCTGGAATGATAACTGTTGAGTCAGCATTATATAATATACCCTCAATCTGTTTCCAATTAACTGAAAATCAAAAAATAGATAATAAATATTTAGAAAGTATTGGGTTGTATTTTAATTTGGAAGGCTCATTAATAAAAAAAACTGAAAAGATAACCAGCTTAATAATGCTCATCTTTTTAAATTTGAAATATTTTAGAAAAACATTTTTACCTCAATTTCAGGTAGACAAGCATGGAATTAAAAGAATATTTAATTCAACTATTCTAAATAAATATGAAAATGTAAAAAAAAAAAAATTAAAAGATAATACTGAAAGAGAATTTCAAATTATCAATGACTTAGCGGTAAATGAATATTTAAAAGCAAGAAATTTAGTAATTAATAGAGAAAACTCAAGGAACAAAAATAAAATTAATAATCTTGACCATTATCTTTGGTGGATGAAGGAAAAAAAAAATATAACTACACTAATTAAGGACAATAAAAAAATGATGTTTATAAGAAATGATCTAACAAAATATCAAAATTGTAATATTTGTTTTAACGGATTTGTAATAGCACATGAAAAACTAAATGGGCTAGATGTCATTTGGGCCTTGAAAAAAAATTTAGATTTTTTAAAGAAAAAATATAAAAAATTAAAAATATTTAGTGTTGTTAAAAAAAATAACAATTTTGCTAACCTTCATACAAAATTTATTAATTTTCACCTATATAAACATAATTCTGCTGCAATAAATAAATTATTGTTATCTAAATTTGGAAATTTAAATAAATTAAATGTATACGTACACAACAATTTTTATTGATGAGATTTAAAATAGGAAAAAAAATAGTTGGAAACAAAAATCATTGCTTCATAGTTGCTGAGATGTCAGGTAATCATAGTGGCAATTTTAATAAAGCTGTAAATATTATTAAACTAGCAAAAAAAGCAGGAGCTGATGCAATTAAATTGCAAACCTATACTCCTGAAACAATAACATTAAAATCTAATAAGAAAGATTTTATAATTAAAAGTAATTCGCCCTGGAAAAAGAAAAAGACCTACTGGAACTTGTACAAAAAAGCACAAACACCTTGGTATTGGCATCCAAAATTATTTAAAATTGCAAAAAAAATAGGTATAGAAATTTTTTCCAGTCCTTTTGATGAAACGGCAGTTGACTTTCTTGAAAGTTTAAATTGCCCAGCATATAAAATAGCTTCCCCAGAAATAAATCATATTCCATTAATTACCAAAATCGCAAAAACCAAAAAACCTATAATACTATCAACTGGTCTTAGCTATAAAAAAGATATTTCTTTAGCATTAAAAACAATAAAAAAATTTAACAATAAAGTAATTATTTTAAAATGTACTTCATCTTACCCCGCTACTCCTGATGAGCTAAATTTATCTACAATCCCAAATATCAAAAAAAAATTTAAAGTTTTGTCTGGTTTTAGTGATCATACTAAAGACGACATAGCCGCACTTACTTCTGTTGCGCTTGGTGCCAATTTAATTGAAAAACACTTTAAAATAAAAAATTCAAAATCTGTTGATGATTTTTTTTCTATGGATCAAAATGAGTTTAAATTAATGATAAAAAAAATTAGAATTTTAGAAAGATCATTAGGAAAAATTAGTTATAATCCCTCAAAAATAGCAAAAGTGAAACATTTTAGTGGCCGTAGATCTATTTATGTTTCAAATTATATAAAAAAAAATGAAAAAATTACAAAAAAAAATATAAAAGTAATTAGACCTAATTTTGGATTACATCCAAAATATTATTATGATATGATTGGAAAAAAAGCAAAAAAAAATCTATCAGTTGGAACAAGATTTAAGCTTAACTATGTTAAATAATAAAACAGTTTTACTAACAGGCGGAACAGGATCTTTTGGACAGGGGTTTATAAAAAAAATAATTTCTGATTATCCAAAAATTAAAAAGTTAATAATATTAAGTAGAGACGAGTTAAAGCAATATGAAATGGCAGAGAAGCTAAATTTAAAAAAAAATAATTTTTTAAGATTTGTTTTAGGAGATGTTAGAGACAAAGATAGATTAAAGTTTGCATTTAAAGAAGTTGACATAGTTGTTCACGCAGCAGCTTTAAAACAAGTTCCAACTGCTGAATATAATCCTTTTGAATTTATAAAAACAAATATTATTGGAGCACAAAATATTATTGATTGCAGCTTAGATTCTAATGTAGAAAAAGTTATTGCGCTCTCCACAGATAAAGCAACTGCACCAATTAATCTTTATGGTGCAACAAAACTTTGTTCAGACAAATTATTCGTTTCTGCAAATAATATAGTAGGCAAAAGAAATTTAAAATTTAGTGTAATCAGATATGGAAATGTTAATGGAAGCAGAGGTTCAATAATACCATATTTTCTTAAACAAAAAGAAACTGGCACATTAACGATTACCGATCCTTCAATGACTAGATTTAGCATAGATCTTGAGCATGGAGTTAAAATGGTTTTGGACGCTATAAATGAAAATTTAATTGGTGGCGAAATATTTGTTCCAAAAATCCCCTCCTATAGAATTCTTGATTTAGCAAAAGCAATTTGTCCTAATTGTAAGATTAAATATATTGGTATTAGACCAGGTGAAAAAATCCACGAGCAAATGGTTACTGAAAATGACAGTTTAAATACTTTCGGAAATAATAAAAATTATGTTATTCTACCTTCGCATGACCAACATAGGAGAAACTTTTACTTAAAAAAAAGTAATTTTAAACCTGTAAAAAAAGGTTTTTCATACGATTCCAATAATAATTCTACTTTTTTAACAATTGAACAATTAAAGAGTATAATTAAAAAATATTCAGCTTAGCATGATAAATTATGCCCAGCATTCAATTTCTGCTAAAGATATAAAAGCGGTACAAAAAACACTCAAATCCAAATTTATAACTCAAGGTAAAAAAGTTTTTGAATTTGAGAAAAAACTAAAAACAATTTGTAATTCAAAATATGCTGTCACAGTGAATAGTGCTACTAGTGCATTGCATATTACATGTTTGGGTTTAGAAATAGGTAAAGGGGACATTGTATGGACTTCTCCTAATTCATTTGTTGCATCATCGAACTGTGCATTGCTTTCAGGTGCAAAAGTTGATTTTGTAGATATTGAAATGAGGACTTTTAATATATGTCCAGAAAAGCTAGAAAAAAAACTTAAAATTTCAAAAAAAAAAGGGAAATTACCTAAAGCAATCATTTTAGTTCATTTCGCAGGACACCCATGCAATCTTGAAAAAATTTACAAGTTATCGAAAACTTTTAATTTTAATATAATTGAGGATGCCTCACATGCAATTGGAGCAAAATATAAAAATACAAAAATAGGTGACTGTAAATTTAGTGATGCTACTATTTTTAGTTTTCATGCAGCCAAAATAATTACAACAGGCGAAGGTGGAGCTGTATTATGTAAGTCAAAAAAGTTATATAATAAAATTTCTTCTTTAAGAACTCATGGAATAGTAAAGAATTTAAGTGAAAATGGAAAGATTAAAACAAAATGGTTTTATGAGCAAAAATATCTTGGGCTCAACTATAGAATGAATGATATACAGGCTTCATTAGGAATTTCACAATCAACTATGTTAAAAAAATGGATTAATAAAAGAAACAATATTGCCAAATATTATAAAAAAAAAATTGATTCGAAGAATGTATTATTTCAAACAATAGAAAAAAATGTTGTTTCCAGCTATCACTTGTTTGTTCTTTTAATAAGAAACATGAAGATAAATAGAGACGATGTGTACAAATATTTGCAAAGAAAAAAAATATTTTGTAACGTACATTATATACCAATTTATAGACATTCTTATTATAGAAACTTGGGTTTTAAATTAAAAAATTTTAAAAATTGTGAAAAATATTATAAGCAAACATTGACTTTACCAATTTATCCGTCACTAAAAAAATCTGATCAAAATAAAATAATCAAACATCTAAATTTAATTATTAGATAAAAATAAAAACTAATGATAAAAAATATTTTTTTCGTTTCTCGCCCATCAAACGGAGTTTATAGGGCAATTAACTTAGGTTGTTGTAAGCATATGGAAAAATTAACTAAATCTAAGTTAAAAATAAAATATTTTAAAAAAAAATTACCAAGCTTAAATTTTTTATTTTTTTTCTTAAAACATGTGCTTAGTTTTAATTTTTTAAACAAAAAAAATTATTTAGATTTAGTATATAGAAACTGTGAAATAGGCAGACATGCTACAGCAAGAACTTATAGAGATATAACTACCTATTATTCAATTTTTCATAAAATTTTTAATTTAGTAAAATATTTTTTTTTATCAGGAGCGATAGTTGATCATGCATACTATTTATCTGATAAAATTAAAGGAGCTTATATCGATCATTGTGGATATTTAAATGGCCTTTATTTTAGAGTTTTTGCATTAAAAAAAAAAATTATTTATACTAATAACCATCCAAGAGGATTATTTTTTATCGATTATACAAAAAAAAAAAATATAAATTTAAATACTAATGAAAATGCAATTAGATTATTTAAAAACAATAATAAATATGACTTATCACAAAGTAGAAAAAAAATTTTGGGTTTTTTAAAAAATCCAAAATTAATTCCATGGATGTACACCACAAAATATAAAGATATTAATATTTTAAAAAAAAATTTCAAAAATTATGATTATGTTGTTTATTGCCATTCATTTGTTGATGGCAATTTATGGTTCGGAAATGATGGCTTTTCCAACTTAAGAGACTGGTGTGAATTTACACTTAGGCAATTATCCTTAAATGGATCAAAAGCAATTATTAAAGCTCATCCCAATTTTTATAACGATGTTATTGGAGAATATGCTGAAAATGATAAAAAAATATTTTATGAAATTTTAAATAAGTACAAGAATGAAAACTTCTTATTTGTAAATGAACCGATCACAAACGCACAATTTTTAAAAAAAATTAATAAAAAAGCAATTTTAATATCTCACCATGGAACATCACTTTTAGAAGGTTCTGTAAAAGGATTTAAAAGTATTTGTTCTATGTCCACAATATGGAATCCATCTTTTAAGATTTCAAATTTATGGTTTAACCCAGATGATTATAAAAAAATTTTAAAAAAAAATTGGAAACAATTAAAATTTCCCTATAAAAAAGACCTTAATACAGTACTTTATCAGCTTACAAAAAATAAATATGCTTTTTGTGGAGAAAAACACTATCACAAAATAATCTGCAGACATTATAAAATTAGCGATACTGAATTTCATTCAAAACCTTTAGTAAAAATTATGAATAATTCTTCTGAAAAATCTATTGAAAATTTAGCAACTAATTTGTCAAAAAATATAGAACATATTTATTTATAAAGATGTTTAAATTTCATTTTAGCAATTTTTAAATCATCACTGTCATCTATGTCCTGAACCTCGGAAGGTTTGAGAATAAATCCCAGTGCATCTCCATTAAATGTACTTTTATTATTAATAAATCCTTTTGCTGTTCCCCAGTAAAATTGTCCCGCATCATGATAAATTTTTTCAAATTTTTGACTATTAATATTGTAGTTATTTTTTTTAATCATATAAATTTTTTTGTTTTTTAATTTAAGACCTCTTTGAGGTGGATATGAAAATCTAGAAACAGGAATAACAAAATTGACTTTTTTGCTTACCAACAATCTGTAACATTTGACTAAATTTTTATAATTAATTAATGCGGCAGTAGGCAATATACAGCAGACATTATTAAATTTTTCCCCATTATTTTTTAACATAAATATACTTTCTTGAACCACATTATGAATTGTTGCGTTGTCACTTGAAAATTTTTTCGATCTTTTTAAAAACTTAACACCAGAATTATTTGAGATTTTTATTATTTTTTTGCTATCAGTTGATATATAAATATTTGAAAATAATTTGCTTTTTTTAGCAGCACTTATAGCCCTATATATCAACGGCTTACCAAAAAATTTTATAGTATTTTTATTTTTTATTCTCTTGCTACCAGATCTTGCTGGGATAATGCATATATTTTTCATTATATGGGTTATGTTTTAAATTGTATATTTCAATTTATTTTTTATTTCAAGTTATCATAAAAAAAACATAAAAGTAGAATATTGATTTATTTGAAAAATGAATTTTTTAAAGATTTTAAAAAAGTATAGTAATAAAACTGCTATAATTACAAGTGAAGATAAAAAAATTACTTATAAAGAGCT
>MDTG01170241.1_pt1 | contig 13985 bp, 12 predicted proteins | sample 811421 | NCBI WGS metagenome assembly MDTG01 (sample SAMN05326645, study PRJNA326480) | marine metagenome | isolation source: seawater | place: Pacific Ocean: South East | collected 2011 | reverse complement strand
TTTCTTAGCCGCGGCTTTCTTAGCCGCTGCTTTCTTCGCCGCGGCTTTCTTAGCCGCTGCTTTCTTCGCCGCGGCTTTCTTAGCCGCAGGCGCTTTCTTCGCCGCCGGGGTCTGCTTCTTGGCGGCCGGTTTCTTCGCCGCTGCTTTCTTCGCCGCAGCTTTGGTGCTGGGCTTTGCGGGTGATTTCGCGCCTTTCTTTGCCGCCATGGCTTCGTCTCTTGGTTCCTGACTGTTCCTGGCTTGGGAGCTGCGTCCTGAAAACCTTGACGCCGGGAAATCGAAGGGCGCGTAAGCTACCAGAACCCCCTGGCGAGCGCCATATAGTGCGCGCAAGTTTTTGACCATGGAAAATAGCGCCATGTATGCCCGCAGACTGGCACAGATCGCCCCGTTCAGGGTGGTGGAACTGCTCGAACGTGCCAAGGCGCTCGAGGCGGCCGGCCACGAGGTGGTGCACCTCGAGGTCGGCGAGCCGGATTTCCCGACGGCGCCGGACATTGTCGCCGCCGGTCATGCCGCCCTCGATGCCGGCGCCACCAAATATACGCAGGCGCTGGGCATTCCCGAGCTGAGGTCCCGGATTGCCCGCCATTACCGGGAGTGGGCCGGCGTCGAGGTGGACCCGGCCCGGGTGGTCGTCACCGCCGGCGCCAGCGCCGGGCTGCTGCTGCTCTCGGCGCTGCTGCTCGATGCGGGCGACGAGCTGCTGCTCACCGACCCGGGCTATCCGTGCAACGAGGTGTTCGCCAGGCTGGTCAACGGCGTGCCGGTGGCCGTTCCGGTGGTGCCGGAGGAGGCCTTCCGGCTCACTCCGGAACGCGCTGCGGCGGCCTGGACGGCGGCGACCCGGGGCATGCTGGTGGCCTCGCCGGCGAACCCCACGGGCACCGTGCTGAGCGTGGCCGATCTGCAGGCGCTGGCGGCGCTGGCCAGGGACCGGGGCGGGTTCCTGCTGCTCGACGAGATCTACCAGGGGCTCACCTACGACGGCGACGCCCCCGGGTACCGGTCCGGGCTCGCGGTAGCCGAGGACATCTACGTCCTCAACAGCTTCTCCAAGTACTTCGGCATGACCGGCTGGCGGCTCGGCTGGATGGTGGTGCCCGACGACGCCGTGGAGCCGGTCAGCCGGCTCGCCCAGAACCTGTTCATCTCGCCCCCGAGCCTGGCCCAGCATGCGGCGCTGGCGGCCTTCGAGCCACGCGCCATGGCGGTGCACGAGGCGCGCCGGCAGCAGTTCGCGCGGCGGCGCGACGTGCTCTGCGCCGGCCTGGACCGGCTGGGCTTCGAGGTGCCGCTGCGCCCGGCCGGCGCGTTCTACGTGTACGTCGACATCGGCGGGACCGGCATGGACGCCCTGGCGTTCTGCCGGCGGCTGCTCGAGGAGTACCGCGTCGCGGTCACCCCGGGCATCGATTTCGGCGCGCACCGGGCCGAGCGCTACGTGCGCTTCGCCTTCACCACCTCCGAAGCCCACATCGAGCTGGGCATCGAGCGGATCGGCGCGGCGCTCGCGGACTGGGGGGTCGGTTGAGGTTCCTGCCGCCGCTGGCCGCCGGCCGCCTGGTGCGGCGCTACAAACGCTTTCTCGCCGACGTGGAGACGCCCGACGGCGTGCTCACGGTTCACTGTCCCAACACCGGCGCCATGACCGGCTGCACCGAGCCCGGGCTCGAGGTGTGGTTCTCCACCTCGGACAATCCGCGGCGCAAGTACCGGCACACCCTGGAGGTGGTCTGCACCCCCGCCGGACGGGTCGGCATCAACTCGGCCCGGGCCAACGATCTGGTGGCGGAGGCCCTGGCGGACGGCATCATCGCCGAGCTCGGCGAGCCGGCCGGGGTACGGCGGGAGGCGCGCATCCCCGGAGCCGGACGGGGCCGTTTCGACTTCCTCCTGACGGGGGAGGGCGGCGCCTGCTGGATCGAGGTGAAGAGCCTGACCCTGTGGCTCGGCGACGGGCTCGGCGCCTTTCCGGACGCGGTCAGCGAGCGCGCGGTGCGGCACGTCGAAGCGCTGGTCGAGCGGCGGCGGGCGGGCGACCGGGCGGTGCTGCTGTTCTGCGTGCAGCACACCGGCGTCGAGGTGGCGACGCCGGCGGACGACGTGCATCCGGCCTACGGCGCGGCGCTGCGGTCTGCCGCCGCCGAGGGCGTGGAGGTGCTGGCCTACGGCTGCGGGATCGAACGGGACGCCGTGGCCCTCAGCGGGCGGCTGCCCGTTCGGCTGTGAAGTCCTCCCGGGTGGCCGCGTAGTCGTCGACCCGGCGCAGCCGCGCGCCGTAGGTCTGAACCAGCCGGGCGGCGGCGAAATTGCCGAAGGCGGCGGCCTGTTCCGGGCTCATGCCGGCGCACCAGCCGTACAGGCAGGCTCCAGCGTACATGTCGCCGGCGCCGTTGGTGTCCACGGCCCTGACCTCGTAGCCGGGCACCATGGCCTGCCCGTCCGGCGTCACCGCCAGGCTGCCGCGCTTGCCCAGGGTCACGTTCAGCGCCCGGCCGATGTCCTTGAGCTCGTTCACCGCGATGTCCAGGCGGTCGGTGCCGGCCCAGGTCAGGGCCTCCTCCTCGTTGCAGAACAGGTGGTCGACGCCGTTGCCGAGGATCTTCACCAGGTTGTCCCGGAAGATCTCCACCATGCTGGGGTCGGACAGGCTGATGGCCGTCTTGACGCCGGAGGCTTCGGCCATCTCCCGGCAGGCGATGGCCGCGGCCAGGCTGTCGTCTCCCGAGGACAGATAGCCTTCGGTGTAGTAGTAGCGGGAGCGGCGCAGGGCCTCCTCGTCGATCTCCGACGGGCCGAGCCGGGTGGAGATGCCGAGAAAGGTGTTCATCGACCGCTCCGCGTCCGGTGTGACCAGCACCAGGCACTGGCCGGACTGACCGGCCATGACCGGCGTGGCGGCGTTGCCGTTGGTGACGATGCCGGCGGTGCCGAGGTCGCGCAGGAAGTAGCCGCCCACCTCGTCGTCGGCGAGCCGGCAGGAGTAGAACGTGCGGCCGCCGAAGCCCTGGACCGCGATCATGGTGTTGGCGGCGGAGCCGCCGCTCATCCGCTCGGGCTCGTGGTCCGCCAGGGCGGCGACCAGGGCGTTCAGGCGCTCTTCCTCCACCAGGGTCATGTGCCCCTTGGCGATACCGTGCTGGTGCAGGAAGCTGTCCTCCACCCTGAATTCCATGTCCACCAGGGCGTTGCCCAGGCCGTAGACGTCATACATCGGCTGCTGCTCCGCGTTCTCGGGCTCGTGGGTCGGGTCAGGCGGCCAGGGCGGCGAAGGCGCGATCCGCCGCCGCCAGGGTCGCCTCGATGGTCCCGTCGTCGTGGGCGGCGGACACGAAGCCCGCCTCGAAGGCCGAAGGCGCCAGATACACGCCCTCGTCCAGCATGAGATGGAAGAACCGGTTGAACGCCGCCGTGTCGGCGTTGGCGACGTGGTCGAACTCGGTCACCGCCGAGCCGGTGAAGAACACGCTGAACATGCCGCAGACGTGGTTCACCGTCACCGGGATGCCGTGCCGGCCGGCGGCGTCGGCGAAACCGGCGGCGAGCCGCTCGGTGGCCGCGGCCACGCGCTGGTAGACCCCGTCGTCCAGGGCCCGCAGCGTGGTCAGGCCGGCGACGGTGGCGAGCGGATTGCCCGACAGCGTGCCGGCCTGGTACACGCCGCCCTCGGGGGCGACGTGGGCCATGATGTCGGCGCGCCCGCCGAAGGCCCCGACGGGCAGGCCGCCGCCGATGATCTTGCCGAGCGTGGTCAGGTCCGGGGTGACGCCGTAGCGGGCCTGGGCGCCGCCGCGCGCCACGCGGAAGCCGGTCATCACCTCGTCGAAGATCAGCACCGTGCCGTGCTCCCGGGTCACCTTGCGCAGGCCCTCCAGGAAGCCCGGCTCGGGCGGAATGCAGCCCATGTTGCCGGCCACCGGCTCGACGATCACCGCGGCGATATCGTCGCCGTACTGGGCGAAGCACTCGTCCAGGGTGTCGAGACGGTTGAACGGCAGGGTCAGGGTCTGGGCCGCCAGGGCGGCGGGCACGCCGGGGGAATTGGGCAGTCCGAGGGTCAGCAGCCCGGAGCCGGCCTTCACCAGCAGGGAGTCGGAATGGCCGTGATAGCAGCCGGCGAACTTGACGATCATGTCCCGGCCGGTGAAGCCCCGGGCCAGGCGGATGGCGGACATGGTCGCCTCGGTGCCGGAGTTGACCATGCGCACCCGGTCGATGCCGGGCACCAGATCGATGACCAGCTCCGCGAGATCGATCTCGAGCTCCGTCGGCGCGCCGAAGCCCAGCGACAGCCCGGCCTGGCGCTGCACGGCGGCGACCACGTCGGGATGGCCGTGGCCGAGCAGCATCGGCCCCCAGGAGCCGACGTAGTCGATGTAGCGGTTGCCGTCGACGTCGGTGAGGTAGGCGCCCTCACCGCGCTCGAAGAACACCGGGTCGCCGCCGACGCCCTTGAAAGCGCGGACCGGCGAGTTGACGCCGCCGGGAATCGAACGGGCGGCACGGGCGATCAGCTCTGAGGATTTCTGGCGTTGCATAGGTCTCTCGACAGGATGTGTCCGGCGGGCGTCAGAACGGTTTCACCACCACCAGGATGACGATGCCGATGAGCAGCAGCGCGGGCGCCTCGTTGAACACCCGGTAGAAGCGTTCGCTGTGGGGGCTCGCATCCGCCGCGAACGCCCGGACCAGACGGGCACAATAATGGTGATAGCCGAGCAGCGCCACCACGCCCAGCAGCTTCAGCCACATCCACGGCGCGGCCAGCATGGACGGGCTCAGCGCCAGCATGGCGATGCCGAAGGTGAGCGCGGCGATCATCGACGGCCGCATGATGATCCGGTAGAGCTTGTCCTCCATCACCTTGAATCGTTCCCGCCCGGCCGTGTCCGTGGTGCTCTGGTGGTAGACGAACAGCCGGGGCAGGTAGAACAGGGCGGCGAACCAGGTCACCACCGCGATGATGTGGAAGGCCTTCACCCACAGATAGATCGTGCTCATGCCGCCGATTCCCGATAGTTGTCGATGTCTTCCTGGACGATCACGCCGCGCACCGATGCGATCATCGGCGCGGACGTGCGGCGCACGCACAGGGCCTCCACGTCCGGCGAGCGGAGCTTGGCGTAGGCCTCGTCCAGGGTGGCCCGGTAGTCGATGTCGCCGGCGTCGCGGCGCACGCCCGGGATGGCCAGCAGGCTCACGGCCGCGTCGTCGGCGGGCGCCTCCTCGTCCAGGTGGGCCCGCAGATCGATGGCGTTGAGCACGCAGCGCACCCGGCCGGGTTCGGTTTCCACGACGATCCAGCGGGGCGCGGCCGCCAGCGCCTGGCGGGCTTCCGCGGCCGTGCAGGTCTCGGCCAGGCGGGCCAGGCTGCGATTCATGATCGACGCCACGCCCGCCCGCTGGAGATGGGCCCGCACCGGATCGGGCGGGTATTGTAGGCCCAGGGTGGCCAGTGACGACAGGAACACGGACTTCTGGCGGAACGTCACCCCGGCCACCATGGTGGCGACGACGATCACCAGCATCGCCGGCAGGATCACGTTCGGGTTGGCGGTGAGCTCCAGCACCGCCATCAGGGCCGCCAGCGGCGCCTGCAGCACCGCCGCCATCATGGCCGCCATGCCGAGCATCACGTAGAACCCGGGGCTGGCGGCGTCGCCGCTGCCGAGCGCCGAGCCGAGCAGGCCCAGCAGCCCGCCCACCACGGCGCCGATGACGAAGGTCGGGCCGATGATGCCGACGGGCATGCCGAGCCCGACGGCGGCAGCGCTGGTCAGCCCCTTCAGCAGCGCCACGGTGACCAGCGCCGTGAGCGCCAGCTCGCCGGCCATGGCCGCGTTCACCGTGTCGTAGCCCACCCCCATGATCTCCGGGGCGGCCCAGCCGGCGGCCGCGGTGAGCACGGCGACCACCAGCCCGCGCTGCCAGAACGGCCGGCCGTGAAACCGGGTGAACACCTGCACCAGCGACGAGTAACTGGCGGCCAGGGCGCCGATCACCACGCCGCACAGCACCACGAACGGAATCTCCAGCAGGGTGGCGAGCTGCAGCGGCGCCACCGCGAACGCCGGCTCGGGGCCGATGAAGTAGTGGGTCATCAGCGTGGCGGTGACGGCGGCCAGGATCACCGGAATGAAGGAGCCGATGGTGTACTCCATCATCACCACCTCCATGGCGAAGATGACGCCGGCCATGGGGGTGTTGAAGGAGCCCGCGATGGCGGCCGCCGTGCCGCAGGCGACCAGGGTGCGGATGGCGTTGTTGGGCAGCTCGAAGGCCTGGCCCATGAGGCTCGCGCTGGCGGCGCCGAGATGGATCGCCGGGCCTTCCCGCCCGCCCGGGACGCCGGCCACCAGGGCGACGATGCCGCCGAAGAACTGGGCCACGGCGTTGCGCATCGGCATGTAGCCCTGGTGCCGGGACAGCCGCTCCATGACGTGCACCACGCCGAACCGGACGTTGCCGGTGCGCAGCAGCGCGAAGCCCGCCACCAGCACGGCCACGCCCGCCAGCGGCAGCAGCCAGCGCTCCTCCCGGGGCAGCGCTTCGAAGGACTCCGGTCCGGCCGGCAGCAGGAAGCCGCCCAGCAGATAGTCGATGGCCGCGCGGAAGCCCAGCGTCACGGCGCCGGTCAGCAGCCCGGCCGCGATGGCCAGGACCGCGAGCTGAGGCAGCGCCTGGGCGCTGGACAGATCGTGACGGAAGCCTTCCAGGCTGGGTTTGCGGGTGAACGGCAGGCGCGGGATCGCTCGGCTCCGGGTGGTCAGGGTGACTCGCTAGTATATGCTTTGAGTCATGCGGATGGATAAATGGCGACGCCTGAAGCGCCCGGCCCCGGGGGCCGGCGGACAGTACCGGGTGGTGGCGCACAGGCCGGTGTGGCGGGCCGTCGCGGCCGCCGGCGTGGCGCTCGTGGTGGCCGCCGCCGCCGGCCTCGGCTACTGGCTCGGCGCCGCGACGCGGGACCTCGACACCACCTATCTCGAGGCGCTGGAGACCCGCGAGCGCGCCCTGAAAGCGGACGTCAACGCGCTGACCCGGGAGCTCGCCGACGCGCGCCTGGCCCAGAACGTCGACGCCGAAGCGGCCCGCTCGCTGCGGGACACCATCAGCGAGATGCAGGAGCGGATCGGCGGGCTGCGGGAGGAAGTCACCTTCTACAAGAGCCTCATGGCGCCGTCGAGCATCGAGCGCGGCCTGCAGATCGCCGAGTTCGACCTCGGCGCCGGCGAGCGGGACGGCACCTTCGTCTATCACCTGCTGCTGACCCAGGCCGAGGAGCGGCGGAGCTGGGTCTCGGGCCGGGCCCGGGTGGCCGTGGAGGGCCTGCGCACCGAGGAGGACGGCACCGTCGTCGAAGCGTCCCTGCCGCTGTCCGATCTCACCAGCCTGGAGGAGTATCCCCTGCGGTTCCGCTTCCGCTACTTCCAGGACTTCGAAGGTCTGCTCACCCTGCCGGACGGCTTCCGGCCCCGCGCCGTGGTGGTCACGGTGGCGCCCTCGGGAGGCGCGGAGCCCGCCGAACGGCGGTTCGACTGGATTCTGCAAACCGGTTGACGGACCTGCCGGGACGCGGCCGTCCGGGCGATGACTATACTTCCGGGAGGCGTCCGGGCACCCTGCGCGGAGAGCGGCCGGGGTGTCCGGCCGTCGTGCACGGCCCCGGCCAGGATCCAGGCAGACAACGGACGGTTCTCATGGCCCGCATCAAAGTCGAAAAGGGCGTCACGCTCATCGCCCCCAACACCGAGGTCGTCGGTGACATCCGCTTCAAGGACCAGCTCTACGTGAACGGCTACGTGGAAGGCAACGTGCTGTCCGCGGAGGACGGCGGCGCCGCCACGGTGATCATCAGCGAGGAGGGGTCCGTCAAAGGCGAGATCCGCGTCCCCAACGTGGTGATCAACGGCCAGGTCGAAGGCAACGTCTACGCCTCCGCCCGGGTGGAACTCGCCGCCCGCGCGCGGGTCAAGGGTAACGTGTACTACGAGCTCATCGAGATGCAGCTCGGCGCCATGGTGGATGGCCAGCTCCTGCACGAGCAGGCGGCCGACTCGGCCAAGGTGCACCCGTTTCCTGCGGAAGGCCCCGGCGAGGAAGCGGCCAGCCGGGAGTCCGGCCGCAAGAACTGACCCGGGGCGTTGACGACATCGTCGTCCCTGGTGCAACGTTCAGTGATCATGGAAACCGATATCGTTCTCTCCGACCGCGCGGCTGCCAAGGTGCGTGCGCTGATGGATGCCGAGGGCAACCCCGGGCTGAAGCTGCGCGTGTTCATCACCGGCGGCGGCTGCAGCGGGTTCTCCTATGGCTTCACCTTCGACGAGGAAGTGGCCGAGGACGATGCCGTGGTGGAGCGCGAAGGCGTCACGATGCTGGTGGACGCGCTCAGCTTTCCCTATCTCTCCGGCTCCCAGGTGGATTACCACGAGGATCTGCAGGGCGCCCAGTTCGTGGTTGAGAATCCCAACGCCACCGCGACCTGCGGCTGCGGCAACTCCTTCGCGATCTGATTTCCCGGGCTCGAGGACTCCGCCTATTGGCCCATGCCGGCGGCCCCGTGCCGTGGCGCGATGAATCGGTGCGTCCCGTGCGGTGGCTTACCGCGGGTCAGGCCGGATAGACGGCGCCGAGCACGCGAGGGCCACGAGCGCCGGTGACCGCCGGCTCGTTGCCGGCCAGGCCGTTCAGGGTCTGGTGGGCCAGCCAGGCGAAGGCCGCCGCCTCGATGCTGTCGCCGTCCACGCCGAGGGTCTCCACCGGCTCGACCGGGCAGGACAGCCGTTCCGCCAGCGCGGCCATCAGCGCCCGGTTGTGGCGCCCGCCGCCGCATACCAGTACCCGTCCCAGGTCCGCCGGGCCCCAGGTGACGAGCGCCCGGACCGCGCATTCGGCGGTGAACGCGCACAGCGTCGCCTGAACGTCCGCGTCGTCGATCGCCCGCTCGCGCAGCCGGGCATCGAGATGAGCCTGCAGCCACGCCAGGTTGAAGTACTCCCGGCCGGTGCTCTTGGGCGGTGGCGTGGTCAGGTAGGGGTCCGCCAGCAGCCGCTGCAGCAGCGATTCGTCCACCCGGCCGGACGCCGCCCAGTCGCCGTTGTCGTCGAAGGCCCGCTGGCGGGCCCGGGCGATCCAGTCGTCCATCAGGGCGTTGCCGGGGCCGGTGTCGAAGCCGGTCACCGCGGCGGCCGGATCCGCCGGCAGCAGCGTGAAGTTGCCGATGCCGCCGATGTTGAGCACCGCCCGGCTCTCGCCGGGATCGCGAAACAGCGCGGCATGGAACGGCGGTACCAGTGGCGCGCCCTGGCCGCCGGCGGCCATGTCGCGGCGGCGGAAGTCGGCGACGGTGGTGATGCCGGTCACCTCGGCGATGCGGCTGGGATCGCCGATCTGCAGGGTGAACGGGTGGGTCGCCCCCGGCCGGTGGCGGACCGTCTGGCCGTGACTGCCGAGGGCGGTGACCGCGGACGGCGCCTGGCCGTTGCTGTCGAGAAATTCCAGTGCGGCGGTGCCGATGAACTCGCCCAGGGCGGCATCGGCCTCGCCGAGCCGGTCCAGATCGTCGGCGCCGGGCCGGCCGAGCTCGAGCAGGCTGCGGCGCAGCGCTTCCGGCAGCGGGCGGGTGGCGGCGGCCAGCACGTCGATGCGGCGGGCGACCTGAACCAGGGCCAGGTCGAGGCCGTCGACGCTGGTTCCGGAGATGGCGCCCAGGTAGACCTGACCGCGCACGGCGGCGTCAGCCTCCGTAGGCGAGCTGGACCTGCTGCTTGAAGTCGTCCAGCAGCGTCAGCAGCGGCGCGGCGCGCTCGTTGAAGCGCGCCAGCTCGGTGCGCGGTATCGGCTCCGCGTCGGGCAGCTCCACGGTGCGCGGGTTCTGGTGCACGCCGTTCACCAGGAATTCGTAGTGCAGATGCGGGCCGCTGGCCCAGCCGGTGGCGCCCACGTAGCCGATCACCTGGCCCTGCTTGACCTTCACGCCGCTCTTGATGCCGCGGCCGAACTTGGACATGTGCAGGTACTTGGTCGTGAACTGCTCGCCGTGCTGAATCACCACGAAGTTGCCGTTGGGTTTGGTGCGCGAGGCGGTCACCACGCGGCCGTCGCCGGCCGCCAGAATCGGCGTGCCCGTGGGTGCTGCGTAATCGATGCCCCGGTGGGGCATGTTGCGTTTGAACAGCGGATGGATGCGGCGCAGGTTGAAGTTGGAGCTGATGCGGGAGAACTCCACCGGCGCGCGCAGGAACGCCTTGCGCATGGAGTCGCCTTCGGGATTGTAGTAGTCGGCCCGGCCATGGCTGTCCGCGTAGCGGATGGCCCGGTAGCTCTCGCCGCGGTTGACGAACTCCGCGGCCAGGATGTCACCGTGGCCGATGAACTCGTCGCCGACGTACAGCTCTTCGAACACCACGTGGAATTCGTCGCCCTGGCGGATGTCCAGCACGAAGTCGATGTCCCACTGGAAGATCTGCGCCAGACGCATCGTGACGTTGTCGGAGAGCCCGGCGCGCTGGCTGGCGATGAACAGGCTGTGGTCGATGACGCCGTGCTTGTAGGCCCGGGTCCGCCGCGGTTCCTGGCGCAGCTCGCGGCCGACGAAGTCGTCGCCGACGCGTTCGAATTCCAGGGTCTCCAGCGGGCCCGGCGTGTAGGCCAGCTTCACCAGGGTGCCGTCCTCCGCCCGGCTGAACGTCAGGCTGTGCCCGGGAAAGATGTTCTTCAGGCGCCGGCCCAGGGGTTCGCTGGCCAGCAGGTAATGGATGTCCCGGGCGGGCAGCCCCTGGCGCTTGAAGATCACGGACAGGTTGTCGCCGCGGCGGACCTGAATCTGCTCGACGTTGAGGCGCGGCGCCGGCAGGGCCGGGGCGCGGGTGGCGCCCACGAGGTCCGTCGGATCGGCGGCGTCGAGCAGGGCGGCCGCGGCACTGCCCTGGGCAGCGTCGATCGCCAGCGGCGCCGGCCCGCGCGCGGCCAGGCGGGTCGTGGCGTCGTCGCCCGGCAGAGCCGCTGGAAGGGCGGACGGCTGCGCCGTCGGCGAGGCCGCCGCCGCATCGGCCCCGGGCAGCTCGAGCAGCACGGTTTCGGTGTTGAAGCGGTCGCCTTCGTCGTCGGAGAACTGATCGACGGCGAACGCGGTCATGAGCAGCGTGAGCACGCCGATCAGAATCAGGTGGGGCCGCGGAAACGTACCCGGATTCACACTGCCTAGCGACATCCTTTTCCCATGTCCTGCCTTGCGCCCCCGGTGGGCATGACCGCGCGCCCGCTACAGCCCCGAAGGCTGCCGGGCCCCGACCCGGACGGCCGGAGCGCGATTGTCGAAAAGTTATTCTAAATCGGACGGTTACAACGATTTTGTGACGCCCGCCCCACCACTCGCGAGTATATCGTTTTCGACCCCGGTGAACAGCCCGCCGCGGGCGTCCCGAACGCGCCGCCCTGGGGGGGGTAGCGCCGCCGGCTACATGGGCCGAGAGCAGTCTGCTAAGGTTCGCGCTCCCCGGTCGGGCTGTTCGGATTTATGTCAGAGGTTGCATCACTGCTGGAAGAACTGCGGCAACGGGAGTTGCTCGCTCAGGTCTCGGACGAGGCGGCGCTGGAGGCGCACCTGGAGAGCGGCAGCCGGACCGTGTATTGCGGCTTCGATCCCACCGCCGACAGCCTGCACATCGGCAACCTGGTGCCGCTGATCACGCTGCGCCGGTTTCAGCGCCGCGGGCATCGGCCGATCCTGCTGATCGGCGGCGCCACCGGCATGATCGGCGACCCCTCCGGCCGCAGCGCCGAGCGCAATCTCAACACGGCCGACACCGTGTCCGGCTGGGTGGACCGCATCCGCGGGCAGGTGGAAGGTCTGGTCGCCTTCGGCGCGCGCGCGGACGCGGACAGCTCGGCGGTGATCGTCAACAATCTGGATTGGACGGCGGATCTTACCGTCATCGACTTCCTGCGGGAGATCGGCAAGCACTTCTCGGTGAATCAGATGATCCAGCGGGACTCGGTGCGTTCCCGTCTGGAACGGGAGGGCGAAGGCATCTCCTACACCGAGTTCAGCTACATGCTGCTGCAGGCCAACGACTATGCCGAACTGGCCGGCCGCTACGGCTGCTCGGTACAGATCGGCGGCAGCGACCAGTGGGGCAACATCGTCTCCGGCATGGACCTGGTGCGGCGCAAGCTGGGCCGGGAGTCTTTCGCCCTCACCCTGCCGCTGATCACCCGGGCCGACGGCAGCAAGTTCGGCAAGACCGCGGAAGGCACCGTATGGCTGGACGCCCGGCGCACCTCGCCTTATGCGTTCTACCAGTTCTGGCTGAACACGGCGGACGCGGACGCGGTGCGGTTCCTCAAGATCTTCACGTTCCTCGAGCTCGGCGAGGTCGCGTCGATCGCCGCCGAGGCGCAGGAAGCGCCGGAGCGGCGCCTCGCCCAGCGGCGCCTCGCGGAGGAGGTGACCACCCTGGTGCACGGCCCGGACGGGCTGGCGTCGGCGGAGCGGATCACCGCCGCCCTGTTCGACGGCGACCTCGCCGGGCTGTCCGAGAGCGATCTCGACCAGCTCGCCCAGGACGGCATGGGCTGCACCGACGTGGCGGATGCCGAGATCGGGCTGCTGGCGGCGCTGGCGGATTCGGGGCTCGCCAAGTCCCGGGGCGAGGCCCGCAAGCTGGTCGCCGGCAACGGAATCCGGGTGAATGGTGCGGTGCAGAGCGACGTCGAGCGGGCCCTGGACTGGCAGGACGCCCTGCACGGGCGCTTCTATCTCCTGCGCAAGGGCAAAAAAAATTGGCACATGCTGCGTCGAACCGCTTGACGTAGCCGTCCGAAAACGGCTCAATGCGCGGCCGCGCTGAGGCACGGACCCGGAACCGGGTCCGCCGGCCCAGGAAGAAGACCACCAGACGGGTCACGATCGCGACGGATTCGACGTCACGATGGGACACCCGGCTGAAGTTCGGAAGGTCGCCCGGAGAGAGTCCGGGGTTCGTTCCGAGCGGTGGGGAAGCCCGATGAGGCTTCGAAGGTTGAGGCGGTCGACCAGGAAGCTGGAGAGACCGAAGAAACCGGAAAAAAATTCTTCGGGGCGCTTGCCAAGGTTCGGACCCTGCGTATAATACGCGTCCCTTGCCTCGGGGGGTTACCAACGAGGCCGCTCTTTAAAAGCTCAAAACTGAACAAGCCATTCGTGTGGGTGCCTGTGATTCACCGTCGAATGAGCGTCGCGAGGCGTAGCATTCGAGTGAGTTACGAGCATTCAGCTCGACAATTCATTGAGTCTGAAATAATCGATCAGTGGCTTGCCGACGGTGCCCTCGGGCAACGGAAGCAGGCTGCGCAAACTCTATAAACTGAAGAGTTTGATCATGGCTCAGATTGAACGTTGGCGGCAGGCCTAACACATGCAAGTCGAACGAGAAAGCACCTTCGGGTGTGAGTACAGTGGCGGACGGGTGAGTAACGCGTAGGAATCTACCCAGTAGCGGGGGATAACCCGGGGAAACTCGGGCTAATACCGCATACGCTCTCTTCTTTGGTTAGGAGGGAGGAAAGAGGGCCTCTATTTATAAGCTCTCACTATTGGAGGAGCCTGCGTTGGATTAGCTTGTTGGTGAGGTAAAGGCTCACCAAGGCGACGATCCATAGCTGGTCTGAGAGGACGATCAGCCACACCGGAACTGAGACACGGTCCGGACTCCTACGGGAGGCAGCAGTGGGGAATCTTGGGCAATGGGCGCAAGCCTGACCCAGCCATGCCGCGTGTGTGAAGAAGGCCTTCGGGTTGTAAAGCACTTTCAGTGGTGAAGAAAAGCACGGGGCTAATACCCCCGCGTCTTGACGTTATCCACAGAAGAAGCACCGGCTAACTCCGTGCCAGCAGCCGCGGTAATACGGAGGGTGCAAACGTTAATCGGAATTACTGGGCGTAAAGCGCGCGTAGGCGGTTTGATAAGTGGGATGTGAAAGCCCCGGGCTTAACCTGG
>MDTG01134253.1_pt1 | contig 13985 bp, 12 predicted proteins | sample 811421 | NCBI WGS metagenome assembly MDTG01 (sample SAMN05326645, study PRJNA326480) | marine metagenome | isolation source: seawater | place: Pacific Ocean: South East | collected 2011 | reverse complement strand
TTATTGATTCTGTTTGCTCACTTAAGTTCAAAGCATTTCTTTTGTCAATTAAATTGACCATATTTCAGGACCTCATGGTTTCCCCTAGGCCCACGTTATTATCAACACTAGATTCGTTTACCCCCGTTAATGGAAAATCTATTTCTTTAAGATTTTTCACTTATCCCTCTTTGTCTTTGATATTCGTATCTCTGGATTAGCTACTTTATATTTACCAATAATAAAAAACATTGGATAACCATATACTTACCTACATTTTCGTAAATGTTTTTCCTTATCAAAAAATAAAAAAATGTTTTTGCTGACAGTTTTATTAAATCCAAAGTTCTGCCGTATTCGGAACTGCCTAAACTGGGACGTTTGGTGTTCCTAAGTAAAAACGAAATAGACATTTGCCCTGAATTTATTTTTGAAATTGCACAATAACCCTGCGTAACGCCTTCATTTTTTTCAACGAACGGAATTAACACGTCGATCTCACCTTATTTTGCAACCCCCTCTTTTTCCCGATGCAGATCAAATTCTGACAATGCTCTTCGAGGTAACATTTTATAATCCTCGAAACACAGCACAATTTATCTCAATGTTGTCCGAAAAAACCGTACGTTGCTTATATACAGATATTTTTAAACTGAGGACTTTAACGGTACCACAGTGAGATAGTCAAAATCATCTAAAAACCGATATTATCAATATCCGAGACAGTTTGACAAAAAAATATTTCAAACCTTTTAAAAAAAATTAATAACAAAGTTTTTAGAACTAGTTTATATTCACTGCCTTTTTACAGGATAGCAAAGCTTAAGAGATTACTTTTAATTTTTTATTGTTTATAAGTTTAGGTTGAGACAATTCTTAAACCTTTCCTTGGCAGAGGTACACTTATTTCGTTTATCTTAAGCGCACTAAAGGTCTTACACTTTTATTGTACAAAGACGGTATTGCTGTTGACTTATACTATTTAACAAATACCTATTAATTTTTTAACATTGTCTAACATTTCAGCTGCCTGAGGTCTTACTTTTTTAGCCCCTTCCGCAAGTAAATCATTAACCAAATCTTTTTCTTTTCTAAATTTTTCATAATTTTCTCGAACAAAGTTCAGCTTCTCGTTCATTTGCAGAAAAAGCTTTTTCTTCGCATCGCCCCATGAAATTCCATTTCTGTAATCTTCCTTAAAATCTTCAATTTCCTCCATACCAGAAAAAAAGGAAAATAATTTAAATACGCTACAGTTGTTAAAGTCTTTAGGCTCACCAGGTTCCAGTGAATTTGTTACAATTTTTGCGATAGTTTTCTTCAAAGTCTTTTCATCACACAATAATGGAATAATATTGTTGTAGGTTTTGCTCATTTTTCTGCCGTCAGTTCCCGGTACTAAATTTTCAGTGGTGGGGATTATCGCCTCCGGAAGATTAAAAATATTTCCGAAAGTGTGGTTGAATCTCATTGCTATATCCCTAGTCATTTCTAAATGCTGTGTCTGATCATGACCCACTGGGACATGCGTTGAATTAAAGATCAGAATGTCTGTCGCCATTAAAATTGGGTAGGAAAATAAACCCATCGTAATTTTCTTTTCATCTTCTGAGGACCTGGTAGACATTGCCGCTTTGTAAGCATGAGCCCTATTCATTAACCCCTTAGATGTCAGACAGGTAAAAATCCAACTTAAATCTGTTATTTCACTGATATCAGACTGTCTATAAAAATACGATTGTTTCGTATCTAGTCCAGAAGACAGCCATGCCAACGCTACATCATTGATAGATTTTTTTATTTCGATCGGATTCTGATTTTTAATGATTGCATGATAATCTGCGAGAAAAAAATAAGAGCCATGATTGTTTCCTTTTGCAAGATTTAAACTAGGCTTGATAGCACCAAGATAGTTTCCAATGTGTGGTGTACCAGTGGTAGTAATGCCTGTGAGTATTTTTTTTATTTCGTTAGCCATGATAATGTAGATTTTCCTAATAAAACAAAAATCCGATAAATAAATTTAATAACCGCCATAGTATAGTATCCACAATTTTTTCAATCGAGTCACGCAACAAAGAAAGAAAGAAACCTCTAATAAACGTCAGGCTACGTCCACAGATAATAAACCGGGGGAGCCCAGAAGTAGGCTGATAAGGAATTAATAAAACGCTCTGGTCTTCCTATTAATACTGCGAAATTTCAAGGCTGATCATCTCAAAAAGCTCGATGTGAGCCGCCAAAGATGAGAACATCGTATCCCTAAAGTACAAAATCGGACTCAAAGTAAAAATACCCTACACCCAAATGTCAGAGGAGCAATCGCCACCAGGATATCGAGTTTCATGGGCACGAGATGGGCCATTTGGTTCTTTGGAAAAATCAATTATAAAATTCTCACGAATTCGCATTCCTCCGTTTTCAATGTCACAATCAATCACTAACATGAGACCTCCTTTATCCTTCATGTCTGGATAAAACTGATTATCCCAACTGGAAAAGAGTGATGTTGTTACGTAAAGACGTTTGCCATCAAGCGAGAGTTGAATCATTTGAGGCGCACCATGTACATTTCTGCCGTTTACCCGATCAGCTTTGCCTAACATCCCTCCTATCCAAACCCGACCGGTCAATTTGGGTTTTGAAGGATCCGAAATGTCGTACTGGCGTAAATCTCCATGAAACCAATTAGAGAAATAAAGATATTTGTCATCCATAGATACTAAAATATCGGTAATAAGGCCTGGCATAGGCACAGGTAAAATGCCATTATCAATCGATTCGACATCGATAACCTTCTCTATTTTTAACACTCCTTCACTATCCTTATACCAATGGAAGATATTTGAACTCAGGGCGGCACCAACAAACCCGTGGGTTGAGTCCGGGTCGTGAAGAAATCTAACCTCTAGCGGAATCATTCCCTCTTCGCCTAGATCGACAGACCTTTCGATAGACTTACTTTTAAAATCCCAAAAATGGATGTGGCGACCGTAGTTACCTTTTGAAACGTCATCAAGATTGAAACCTGGAATAAAAGTATTTGGAGCGGCCCATTCAGAGGAAACCATCATATTCTGCCTCGGTTGATACCAAAAATCGTAACTAAAATTCATTCCATTAATATTCTTTTCCCATCTGCCCACTATTTCAAAATCTTTATTTAAATGTAAATAGCCACCCGGGCCATCACCGTTTGCATCTCCCAGCATGGAAACAATGATATCTGAACCCAAACAATGAACCGTATGTGGAGCTGAGAGGTTAGTTTTAGACTTGATTTCATCTCCGGAGACTGTTTTGTATAACGACGGTGCTCTAGGGTTTGTTGCAGTATCAACAATGTAAAAGTTCGACGTTTTTACTCCTGGAATAATTAAGTATTGTCTCGTCATATTGGCGTCACTATTGCAAGACGAACATGCATTCCAGCCCATATGATGTAATTCATCTCCTTCCTTCCCTAGTTCAGTACGATGTATTACTTCACCATAGGTCTGACTATTTTCGTCTACGTCAATAGTTGCAAGGTAATCTGGCTTTTTAATGTTAGTACCCGTATAGATACAAACGGTATAAACGATTTTTTCACGCGGAGCCTTAATGGCATCCATTGGCGAAGCGTAACCTGGACCTGCACAGCAATCTTGTTTACTTTTTGACATTAGTTTTCCTTTTACATATAGTTCTGTGTAGCCTTAGAAAAATAAAGCAATAATTTTTTAAGCCAAATAAATTTTGAAAACAATTCAATTTTTTTCTAACCGATAACTCAATTGTATTTCTTTTGTTGAAACTTAGAAAAACGTTTCGATTAACTCAAAACAGTCTCAAAACATTAGCTTGATTGTGTATTAAGTATTATTCACAAACCTTCATGACCGGCATATCGAATCCTTTATATTATATATACACCGTTACAATTATAGATTGTTATTTATAAAAAAATCAAAATAACATGAAGGCGGCAAATAAAATTAATTTGAGCAGCTTCAAAAAAACATCAATTTATCATTGACACAACAATCGATTTTTATCTCGGTGAAGTAGTGGATCTTGATACCGCCGAATAATGAAAAAAATAAAGTTTTTCGATTTGGTGCAGATAAGTTTTTAGTGGATAAAGATTACTAATATTCAAGGGTGATAATAATTTGCAAAATATTATCCTAATTAAAAAAAACCCAAATGTTTCCTTCGGTTATAAAAAGATACTTAGCAAGACTTTATCGAGTAAAAATCATAAAAAAAGAAATACCGAATATCCTCAGTGTCAATCTGGTGAAATCATATTTTGTGGACGCACAAGTTGATCAAACTCCTTGTCACTTACAAATCCACCCTTAACAGCCTCATCCCGAAGGGTTGTACCATTTTTATGAGCTCGTTTAGCTATCACAGTTGCCTTATCATACCCAATTTTAGGGGCTAAGGCAGTTACCAGCATCAACGATCGTTCCATCAGTAAAGTAATATTATTCAGATTCGGTTGGATACCATTGATACAATTTTCAGTAAAACTTAAAATACCATCGCCGATCAAGCGCATTGATTGAATAAGATTATATCCAATTACTGGCTTAAAAACATTCAGTTCCATATGTCCCTGAGCACCTGCAATAGAAATAGTCGTATGGTTTCCCATTACTTGCGCGCAAACCATTGTTATCGCTTCACACTGTGTCGGGTTTACTTTACCTGGCATTATAGATGACCCTGGCTCATTTTCCGGAAGGCTTAATTCCCCTAAACCTGACCTCGGCCCAGAGCCGAGTAGGCGAATATCGTTAGCGATTTTATTGATCGATACAGCAATGGTGTTTAACATACCCGACATTTCAACCAGTGCATCATGAGCGGCAATCGCTTCAAACTTATTTTCAGCGGTTACAAAATTCAATTCCGTAAAACTGGCAACCTCCTCAGCAAAAATTTCTGCAAACCCGACTTTAGTATTTAGTCCGGTTCCTACTGCAGTCCCCCCCTGGGCAAGTGCATAAATGCGAGGTAGGGAGCCACGAATTCGTTCGATGGCATATTTTATTTGTGTCGCGTAACCGGAAAACTCCTGTCCAAGTGTAAGAGGGGTAGCGTCTTGCAGATGAGTTCTCCCAATTTTCACTATATCTTTCCAAAGTTCTGCTTTTTCTAACAGTGCTTTGTAGTTTTGCTCAAGTGCAGGTAGCAGGCGCCCATCGGCCTCCTCTGCTGCGGCAATGTGCATCGCAGTAGGAAAAGTGTCATTAGACGACTGACTCCGATTACAATGATCGTTAGGGTGTACCGGTTTTTTTGAGCCAATTTCTCCTCCTAAAATCTCAATCGCACGATTAGAAATTACCTCATTGGCATTCATGTTGGATTGCGTACCCGAACCTGTTTGCCATACTGCAAGGGGAAAATGTTCGTTGAGCTCCCCATTTGCAACCTCGGTCGCCGCCTTGATAATTGCATCAGCAATTTCTGGTTCGATACTTTTAAGGCGTACATTCGCTTTTGCTGCAGCCAGTTTTACTATCCCCAACGCTCTTATCAGAGGTAACGGCATAGTCTCATTTCCTATCTTAAAATTCGATAGTGAACGCTGAGTCTGCGCACCCCAATATCTATTAGCTGGAACTTGTAAGGGACCGAAGCTGTCCGTTTCAGTGCGCATTGCATTCATAACTATTACTCCTAAATCTTTTGGTTGAATAACAACTGTACCTAAGTTTATGTGGCATTACTCACATAAAAATTTTTTCTCGATGCCAATATATTAGATTGAAGTTTTCTTAAGAATTCTTTAGTTTAGAACATAATTTGCCAATTCTTATTACTAGAAAATTTTAACTCAACGCTCTCTAGTAATTTTTTCCACCGTTACGTTATGTAATCGATCATAAAATTTCGGTCATTGTTTATTTTCTTAATTCAATTTCCGATATGTTAAGACCTTTTCAAATCCAATTATTTAATTTCCCGTATCAACTACTCTGATTTTATCAACTTACCATTTTTCCAAAACCCCTCCTGGTTGGTTCCATTTGCCCGGATCAGCTTACCCCAACCGTGAAAATTTCCATCTTCAAATCCACCAATATATTTTTGTCCATTTGACCATGTGAATGTACCCTGCCCACTTTTTTTTCCATCTCTATATTCTCCAATATATTGGGCTCCATCGGAAAAAGTAACTTCAAACTGTCCATTTCTCAACCCATTTGTAAATTGACCAACAAATTTTGTTCCTCCAGAAAGAATAAGAGTACCCTTACCGTGCATTCCCGCTCTGTTAAATTCCCCCACATATCGTTGCCCACTTGTCCATATGAAGGTTCCCCGAATCCTTTTGTTGTTCCTGAATTTACCCACATATTTATTCCCATTACTGTATGTTTCACTGCCTTGACCGTGTTTTTCACCATCTTTCCACTCACCGACGTATTTTTGCCCGTCTGCATACGTATAAGCGCCTTTTCCATGAAATTTCCCATCCTTCCACTCACCCGTGTATTTATTACCCGTGTTTGGCCCTGAGCCCCACGTATAAGTGCCTTGCCCATGCTTTTTGTCATCCTTGTAGTCACCAGAGTACTTATCGCCGCTCTCGTACGTATAGGTTCCGTAACAGTTACTCCACAAATCAGCTTTTTGTTCGCATTCAGGTGAAGCAAAACATCCGGAGCAAACGAAAATAAGCAAGAAAATAACACTTTTGTTCATACCCTATTTTACCTAATCCTTTGGTCCTCTAAGAGTTTATTTAAATTATAAAACTAGCTATCAGATTCAAAAAGTGTCCGTAAACGTTGGCTCACACATCGGAAATTCAACGAAAAATGTGAGTTTTTCAATGATTATTCTGTTAAAAATTTTGTAGACTTCACAATATATCCTCGTTGAGCTAGTAGCTGTACATCAACGGCAAAAAATAGAATTTGCAATCAGTATTTATAAACATTGGTTTTTTACAAATATAATGTAGTTAAAATAGTAGACGAAAAGGAAAAACGCTGAAAGTTTATTATGTCCAAATTTTAAAAAGCACTTGCGTGTAGTTTAGTGACAATTCAACTCAACAAGACTTCCAACAGAGAACCTTTTTGATTACTATTTTGATATGGATACAGTAATAAAGGATGTCGAAACAAACAGAAGCTATTGCTTAGTGGGGGATACTCTCTTTTGCGCGTTCAATTATAAAGATGGCTCTGTAAATAATGAAAGCTGGCACCCAATAGATAAGGATTTAACACTATATCACCGTGATATGATTGAAAAATTAAGAAATTTGGCAAATACAACAAGGTCGTTGCATGCACCGATCGCAGATTTTCCTTTCTTATGATGAATAGTACATTCAGAATGTCACACAGTATGATTATTACCGAGAAATAAAATCTGTTTGTATTCAGGACGATAATGAATTAACGCCTTTATTATTGTCTTTCATCATCTTTTTTTCTAATATCGACAACTAATTTATTTTCTGATTCAACTAACCCTTTGAATATTTCAGATCTTGGATTTACTGGATCTGGCCACGTAAACTTTACTCCAGCAATATTTCCTGAGTGTCTTAAATCTCGTCTTTTTGTTCGCCTATTAGTGTTGTAAAGATACAAAGGAATCAATCCCTTCAACGGGTCGATTCCGATTGAAATCAGGCCAGAATAAAAAGATAAACTCTGAATCTTTTCATACTCCCTTACTATCTCAAGATCAATATCGTTCCTCCAACTAGACAAGCCTTTTTTAGAAAAAATTTGTTTTAAATTTAAATTATCTACAACCTGCTTCATTAAGCTGACAAAGCTCTCTTTATTTTGCTCTAAAAAACTACTAAAAAAACTTGTGGAAGTATCTTCGATAATAAATTGTAATCTTTTTTTTGAATGACATAATATATTGTAGAACGTTAAAGCTTGTTGGAAATATTGATGTCCACCGTCATCAATAATAATATCAATGTCAGGATTATCATTAAAAAATTCTTTCCAAAATAATGGGTCTGATTGATTGCCTATAATGATTTCAACCCCTTTTCGCTCTAATGCCTTCGTTTCGTGGTTAATGTCAATTCCAATGATCCTCGCGTCCGGTCCCAACCATTCCTTCCACGCCAGCAAAGATCCCCCCTCCATTACACCTATTTCGACTAAAGTACATTTCTTACCCCGGTATCGATATAATTGATCCGAATATGCTTGAAAATATGTACTTACTTTTAAAGAGCAATAATCCGATTTATCTGTCCATGCATTGAACAACTCCACAGCGTGAGTGTCAAGAGATTGAAAAAAAGATGTTGTTAGTATTTCAAGTTCTTCATCAGTCCAGGTTTGATTCTTGTCTATATCGATTATCAAATCATTATGATTACGAGATTTTATTCTGTGATCAGCGGTTTCCTTTAGCATAAAATTTTTATCTATAAATTATGTAGTAAAAGTTACTTTTAAAAGTATTGGTCCATGCATTAGCAAAAGACCAATTAATTTGTTTTAGTATCAAGCTAAATCTGTACCAGTTTTGAAAAGAGTTGAGATACTTTCAGATTAATCCTTTTTAACTCACTTAGTTTAATTTTTTATAATAGAAAGATCACCCGAATGATCCCACGCCTTAGATTGGTGTAAACGAGGAAAATTAATTATATAATCAGCCTAAAATGTACACGACACATCATTTCTAAGCTGCTGATTTTGTGAAATATTATTATGCCATCACTGTAAAATTTAGACCTAAACCAGGTGTTTGATTATTGTTTTTGTAAACTATTTCTAATCATTTCTTTTGTTTTACATACACTCTCACGGCCAATTGATATACTTAGAATTCTGAACGAACTCGTTAAAAAGGAGGTTCTTTTTGTAGGTTCAATCCGAGCTATGGTACCACCGTACGTTTTTGGATAAACAATAATTTGTTCAAAGTGATCCTTAGCCTTTTTTTACTCTTTCTGAAAAATAAGGAAAAATAATGATGCACGCTTCGAAAGTAGGTTTTTGTTCATTACTCACCATTTTTCTATTGTGCTTTCTCGGTTCTGAAATAAGAGATTCCATATTTTTAATTGGCTCATTTGGAGCTACGATGGTATTACTTTTTGGTTTTCCGGAAAGTCCATTCTCACAACCGAAGAATATTTTCGTCGGCCATTTTTTAACTTCACTTGTTGGTCTAGTGCTGGTAATGATTTTAAAAATTCCCAACTATTTTTTGATACCTCTCGCCGTTGGAATTGGCATCTTTTTGATGCTTATTACAAAAACTACTCATCCTCCTGCCGGTGGAAATCCGATTGTAATCATTGAAAAAGGAGAAGTTGCAACATTCAGTTTTTTATTGGACCCAATTATTTATTCTTGTACCTTGATAATAATCCTTGGTGTCGTGCTTAATAGGCTGATTCTAAAATCCAAATATCCAAAAAAAAAATAAAATTTCTACTGTTGCGTAATTTATAATTGCTCCGATACTTGGTACACTGTAATCAGTTGAGTGACTGACACTGAAATCCTAAATTTGCGTAATTTCTAAGATAAACAAATGGTTCTTGTTAAATACAATCCTTATATTTGTAAATTTTTTTTTATTATAATATTAGCTTTGACTCCATACCAGTGTAAAGCGCTCTCAAATCTTTCTCAGACAGAGAGCACGGAACTTGATATGCCGAAATTGGCTTTACCGAAGCGCCTTGCATTCATGTCAGGGCACGTTAAGGCTGGAATAGAACTTTACCGGTTAAACGAGCTTGAAATGGCTGCTCCGCATTTAATGCATCCAGTTTCCGAAACACACGAATCTGAGAGAAGGGATTTAGACAAACTAGGTTTTAATCAGTCGTTGTTTAAAAAAATTACGCATGCTCTTGAAAAAAATGTCAAAAGTACAACAATCTCAACTATGCTCGTTGAAGCCGAAAAAAATATAGATGCGCTCTCTAAAAACGCTGGTGGAAACCCTTATGAAATTATCGAATTTTTAATGGTGATTACGCTGGAAGAGTACGAATTGTCATTTAAGGACGATAAAATCATTGAACTCGGTGAATATCAAGATGCATGGGGTTTCGTAGAAGTGGCTAAAGAACATGCAAAGAGAATACGCAACACCATAAAGTCTAGAGAATTACTTAAGGAAATTTCGGAGCTTCAAAAATGTTGGAAAAAAGGTCCCTTACCCGTTGAGATGCCCACACATCCTTCAATTATAAAACAGTTAATCCAAAAAATAACCATACTGGTTAATTGATAACTTTTATACTAATTCTTTAAAAATGATTCGACACACTATGTAAACGTTGCTATCGCTCCAGTCAGAAATGCACCAGAGGTAAGAATTGAGTAGAGCTTTCTTGCTGGTCAATTCCTCGCTAGTTAATAAATCGAGGATAAAAACCCATTACATACAGAATTTGATTGTCTGAACTTCAACAGATAGTAATTAGTGATTATCAAACTAAATGAAAAAATTTAATTACTCCAGTCTTTGTTCTTACTAGTCTGTCCTACACCAGGATTGAATGAATTGGTTGGATCTAGTCTCTTATAATGAGCCAAAAGATTTTCTTTAGCCTGGTACTCACAACCGACGTTGTGCTCGGCGGGATATTCTGCGCCTCTTTTTTCTAAATCATTAAGAATAATTTTTTTTACTTTCTCAGGGTCTGCACCCTTGACAAGGATATAATTCTGATGGAGAACATGACAAAAAAAATGACCGTAACAAAATTTGTCCATAATTAAATTGTTATTGTCATCAATTGCGTTCGTGAACCATTCCCTTTCATTTCTTCGTAGAGCAAAATCGAGGGATATCATTTCTCCTGAATTCTTGCCCTTGCAAATGTGATATCTGGAGATAGCACCAGCAGCCAAAAATCTATGCAACATGGCCTTCTCTCCCTCAACTTTAGAGCACTCAAAAAACTCACCTTTACTCCTGCTAAAGAAATTTTTCAGATATTCACGAGCCTCTTCAATACCATCGTCTGCCATCTCCACAATCCAGTGGTGTTCAAATTTATCCCTGAAATTCTCCATCCTTTTTGGTAAATGGTTAGGAAGAAGGTTGCTAACCAGTTGCATTAATCTTTCAAAACTATTTTCAGATAAAAAAGGTAAATTCGTAAGCCAACGATCAATAAGGTTTTTTAGATTAAATAATTTCGGAATATATCTACTACCAAATTTTTCAATGATAAAAAAATTATCCCTCCCAAACTTTTTTGTAACATCGTACACATGACGGTGTATATACTCTCCGGAAACTGGAAGATTTTGGAATCTTGTTAGAATTTCTCTTCTCATTGTCTCGAGTAAATCTGTTTCGTTAGTTCCAACATAAAAAACTTTTTTACTCTTCGGCTTTCGATATGAATCAATACGAACTGCAAACACTGCGATTTTTCCAGCACATCCCGATGCGCCATATAATCTTTCAGAATTATGATTAAAACGAGCTGGTGTATCAGCGTCAACATCTCGGACACGATTCTGGTAAAAATGATCGGACGCTAACCGATCTGTCTCTGTGACTGAGGACGGCGTGTAATTTTTTTTTTGTAAATTTTGTAGGATTTCTTCCGGATTTTTACCTAAATCGATATTTAATTCATTCACTAGTTTTAATTCTCCTGTGGTATCAACATACGCAAATAATGCTAGCTCTGTATATGCTGGTCCACGCTGAAGCAAAGCACCGCCCGAGTTGTTACAAACTCCGCCGATGATCGAAGCTCCGATACAAGAAGATCCAAGAACAGAATGTGGCTCCCTACCTCTCTCATTGAGACAATCTTCTAACTCAAATAACGTAGCACCTGCAAAAGCAACAAATTGCTTTGCTTCCTTGATTATATGTATATCGTTAATTCTCAACGTATTGATGATAACCAAATATCTGTCATAACCACTTGCGAGGGGAGTGGAACCTCCCGTAAGTCCAGTATTTGTAGCTTGAACAAGTATTGCAAGATCACTGCCGACACAAATCTTTAATATATTCCACATTTCCAGTAGTGTCCCGGGCCTTAAAACAGCCATTGCAGGTCCGCCACCCAAACGCCAGCCTTTTGTAAAAGGTCTCATCTTTTTCTTATCTGTAATCACAAATTTACTGCCAAGTATTAACCTAAATTGTTCTAAAACGCTTAAACTTTTTTCCTTCATATCCACACCCAAATCTTTTTTACTTACAAACTCTTGTAGTCTTTCATTAAGCCATCGTTATTTTTTTACAAAGTTTTCATTGGACCATGCTTTAATCTATTGGTAGATAATCTTCGGTAGGTAACCCGATATACAAACCCCTGTATTGTCAGTCTAGGTTACCAAGGTAATTGTACGAGGGAAATGTTTCTATTCAGATAATTTACGTAGAAACTGGAAAAAAACTTCCTTGTGAAAAGAACAGACACTTAATGATTTCCTAATCCATTAATTCTATCTCGTATACTGACTCAGTTTTTATGGTTATTTACACCGTTACTCCCGATTACTTCTCAGATTTTTTCAGCATTTCTCTCTCTAACAAGATAAAAAAAATAGTTTATAAGGTCAACAATTTCATCTTCCTTGGTATCCTCCAGTAATACTAAGAGGCGTTCTTTTTCTTTGTCGTCCAAGCAATTCTTACTCAATTCGCAGGCAGCCTTAAACTTTTCAGTTCTTTCCTCATTTTCCGTAATGACTTCAAGATTTAGTAATATCCATGTAATGGTCGTTCTCTTCAAAGCTGCAAATTCCTTGAAGTTATCGTAATTTCCTACAAAATTATTCATAGTATATTGCGTAAGTTTCCTTAATTTTTATTTTAATAATTTCTCAGAGAGCGAACTACCAATGCAAATAGTCAAGATTAAATAATGCCCAACAAACTACATCTTATAAAAGGAATAATGTAAAACGAAACCATTTTACCCTGATCACCTTTTTGGCGTCGACCTCAATTCTTATATAGTAATAAAAAATTTCACCATTTGATACCCTCTTCTTGGGCTAATGATGTTTGTTGGTGTATAACTGTACAGAGCGCCACTTCATCAGTAATCAATTTACTCTATAAGGTATTATGCATTACTACAAACAACCAAACGGGAAGGAGTGGGGGGGGGGAGGATTTCACCAATTCTCATATAAATTTTATGCTGTTTTCGTACAAAAATATAGTCGGGAATTGAATCTGATAAATTTGTGAAATATTTAATTTAATTCGGAAAATTAATAAGTTTTTTTTGAGAGGTTGAGATTTCAACTTACTACTATTCATATTTTCTATCATAATTCTGAGTCATATTTTTTTGTTACTCGTAACCAACTAGTATAAGTCTTCTAAATTAAGTAATATCGCTGTTAATTCTAACTCCATAACTTATTTCTCAATCAACTGGAGTAAAAAATTACAAATAACAATTTCATCAAAAAATATTTTCTTTCCAAAATCTGACCGACGAATTAGGTACTTTTTTTTAAAAACACCCTCTTCCTGATAATCTACCTTTAAATGCTTTTTAGCGGCTACCATAATTTTTGGGAACGATCTGAAGTATCGCTCATTTTTATACTCAATTATCTTTTTTTTAAGAACATCTATACCATTTATTTCCATATAAAACTCCTACTCTTAACCTCTGTAAAATTGGCTCCGCTAGCATTCTCAGTTCAATTAGCAAGAAGTAGGAACTTCTGTAATTAAACCTAAAAATTTTCTAATAAATTTGTAAAGAAAACTTATCTCGTGTACGTTTGCCTCACGGACGATAGAACATCAGTTCCGGTTACGGCCACAGATACCGAAATGGATGCTACATATAAAAAACCGGAAACTTATTTACGAAACGCAGATCTTCACCGAGACCCATGAAAAAAATGGGGAGGTGTATTTTTCGATATTTAGATAAGAAATATTTGGGACAACTGAACGGTTCTTAACCATGATACTTTTCCTTTATTAGTCATTTTTGGTGACAACTTTTTTGAGACTTTTTGCCTTTTGGGCTCTTTCATTGAAGATAA
>MDTG01176194.1_pt1 | contig 13986 bp, 10 predicted proteins | sample 811421 | NCBI WGS metagenome assembly MDTG01 (sample SAMN05326645, study PRJNA326480) | marine metagenome | isolation source: seawater | place: Pacific Ocean: South East | collected 2011 | reverse complement strand
TAATGTATTTAATCCTGTTTTTCTTAAAACCTCATACTTATTTACTTTAGGATCAACTATTGTTAGTTTTAAGTCTATTGATTTTATTTCTTCAATTAAATTTATTAATTGTGAATTTCTTATATCCCCACAATTAGATTTATAAGAAACACCTAAAAGTAATATCTCTTCTGCTTTAATATTCCTTTTTCTATCTTTTACATGATTAAGGATCTGTGTAAGTAAATATTTATGCATATAGTCATTGATATTTCTGCCAGCAGAAATTAATTTTGTATCGTATCCTATTTCTTTCGCTTTATAAGTCAAGTAATATGGATCTACACCAATACAGTGTCCGCCAACGAGACCAGGCATATATTTATGAAAGTTCCATTTAGTACTAGCAGCATCTAATACTTCTTTAGTATCAATATCTAGTTTTTTAAACAAAATCGATAATTCATTAACAAGTGCGATATTTATATCTCTTTGTGTGTTTTCAATTATCTTAGCAGCTTCAGCTACTTTTATATTGCTTGCCTTATGAGTGCCAGCCTCAATAAATGATCCATAGAATGAATCAATCCAGTCTGCTACAACTTCATTACAGCCACTAGTAACCTTAATAATTGAACTTAAAGTATGCTCTTTATCTCCAGGATTTATTCTCTCTGGACTATATCCACAATAAAAAGAATTATTATAGTTTTCATTATTATATTCTCTACCTGAAATTTGCTCAATTATTGGTACGCATATTTCCTCTGTCAAACCAGGGTAAACTGTACTTTCAAAAATAATAATTGGATTGACTTTTTTAGTCCTTTTTTTTATTGCAATCCCTACTAACTTAGAGGCCTCTTTTATAAAAGATAAATCAGGTTGATTGTCTTCTGTTATTGGAGTTGGGACTGTAATAATATAAACATCAATATCTCTAAGTAATTCTGAATCTGAGGTGAATTTTATATTTTGTGTATTAATTAGTTGATTTTTTTTGAAAATATTATTTCTGTCAATACCTTGATTTAATTCATTTATCCTAACTTCATTTATGTCATAGGCATAAACTATTCTTTCTATTTTTTTACTTCTTAAATTGCATGTATCTTTTTTAGCAATTTCTATTGCTAATGGGAGACCAACATATCCAAGACCAATTAATCCAACAGAACAATTATAAAGTTGAGGAAGAGAGGAATTATACAATTTACTATTTTTGACTTTTTATATAATACGATAGGTACCAATCGATAAAATTCTTAATTCCTTTATCTATTGATGTACTGGGTTTAAAACTTATCCATTCTTCAAGGGAGGAAGTATTTGCAAATGTTGCGGCAACATCACCAGGCTGCATTTTTTCGAAAATAATTTTTGCTTTTTTACCTAGATTTTTCTCTATAGCTTCAATATAAGAATTTAAACTTGTGGGTTGAGAATTTCCTATGTTAAAAACTCTATAAGGCGCCCAGCTTGTCGCTGGGTTATATTGCTCTTTATCATTATAGTTGCCTTTTTGGGGTAATTTATCTACTAAATTTATTATTGATTCAACTACATCATCAATATAAGTAAAGTCTCTGATCATATTACCATGATTAAAAACTTTTATTGGTTTATTTCTTATAATTAAATTAGTGAACTTAAAGAGTGCCATATCAGGCCTGCCCCAAGGCCCATAAACTGTAAAGAAACGAAGTCCAGTTGTAGGTAAATTAAATAAATGACTATAAGTATGAGCAATTAACTCGTTTGATTTTTTAGTTGCTGCATAAAGGCTAATAGGATGATCAACACTATCCGATTCGCTAAATGGAAGTTTTTTGTTTCCGCCATATACTGAACTGCTGCTTGCATATATAAAGTGTTTTATATTATATTTTTTGGATTGTTCAATTAAATTGCAGAACCCTACCAGATTTGATTGTATGTATTCTGATGGATTTTCAATAGAATATCTCACTCCCGCCTGAGCAGCCAAATGAATAACAACTGAAATATTTGAGCTTATAGTTTTTTGGTTATTAAAAACTTTATTTAAATCATCATTATTTGTAAGATCATATTTAAAAAAATTGAAATTGCTATTAACTTTCTCACTAAGTATATTTAAATCTCGAATTCTATTTTTTTTCAAATTTACATCATAATATTGGTTTAAATTATCTATTCCTATAACTTTAATTTTATTTTCTATTAATTTTTTGCATACATGATAACCAATAAACCCTGCTGCGCCTGTAACTAGGATTGTCATGTTTTTATTTTTTAATGAAGATTTGACCATTAATATTTAAGCTAATTTGATTTGATTTCACCTTTATTAATTAAATCTTCGACGTCTTTATGGTATTTAAAATTAAATTTCCTTTTTTTTCCTATTAATATGCTTTCTGCTATTAGGAAATCATCTTCTGTATCAATATCGATTGACTCAAGAGTTGATAATCCATAAGATTCAAATTTACCGCAAAAATTTCCTGAAGAATTCTTTTTGTAGGAATCTATAAAAGTCTTTGTTTTCCATATAAAAAAGGCGCAGGTTTGACAATGAATAGGATTTAAATCTTGAGTTCGTGGCTGACTCTCGTTAAAAGAGAAATTTAATGGTTTATTATTCAAAAAACATAATGTTTGAGCTATCCTACTAGCACAAAGAGAATCTAAATTGTTTTTAATGAAGTAATCAATAGCATTGTCTATAGTTTCGTCCTTAAGGAATATACAACAAGGATTAAAAAAAATACTAATATCAGAAGGGAAGTTCATCATAAAATCAAAAACGAAATCGTCTAATTTAGCTTTAGATGAACCCAGATGAGATGGCCTTAAATAATAATTTAATTTATTTCCATATAGCCCCTGAGCTATATTAATAATATGATTTGAATCTGTATTCAAGTAAAGATTATTAATTCGTAGAGAATTTAAAGCGCTATTAGTCAAATATGTAAAAAGAGGTTTATTATCAATTAATAATAAATTTTTACATTTTACTCTTGTAGAACCTAACCTACAGCCAATAAATGCGTTTATTTTTGGCATTATTTTTTTTTATAATGAGTAAACTAAATCAATTTTATTATTGAATATGCACCTATTTATAAAAAATCTAATTTATTCCATAAAACGTATTGTTTTTTAGCTATATTTTTTATATTATAAAATCAAAAAAACTATTTTTTCTAGTCAGAAAATTACTTTTTAAATAAATAAAATTTCTGTTTAAAATCTTTTCAATAGCCTGAAGCTTATTATAGTTATAAACTCCTCTATCAATTCTATATTTAATTCCTTTGTAGTTTGCAAAATGATTATAGGTTGATAAACCATAACTCATACTAGGAACTTGAGAATTTATTGCCTCTTCTAATGTAGTTGAGGATAGTGCTAATAAACAATCAGATTTTGCTATATCATCAGATAGATATTTTTTGTCGGATATTTGAATTAATCCATTAGAATTCTTCGATATTAAATTAATTATATTTTGATTAATTTCATTTTTTACGTCCCTAATCCTTATCGTAATCTTGAAATCAAAATCTAAATCATATAATTTTTTGCATAAATCTTTTATACAGTATAAGTATTCAAATGAAGACTCAAAATAATATCTTCTTGCACCTAACTGCTTTACCGTACCAGCGCATAATATATTAAATACAGAAGATTCTAAATTCTCCTTTTTCTTAAAATTAAGAGGGTAAATTTCTTTATAAGGTATTTTTTTGTTTAATAAATAGTCATCGGAGAATATTGATTGTGAATATATTTTCATATTAGGTATTGATGTAGTTAACATCCCAACCGCTAAGCTCTCAGAGACAAATTCTCCTATTTCAGAACTTGTTTGATTTGTATGTGTACCATGCGTAATCAAATGCTGTTTAACTTTTAACTTAGAAAGATTGTTACTTAATGCATTTAAATCTGGAAATCGATTAGTATGGTAAATACTTTGGGAATTTTTATCAATACTATTGATAAATAATTTGTTGCTATAGAAACCATAACCTAAAAAAGCTGAAATATAATTTTCTAAATTCTCTAAAAGAAAGTAATAATATTCTTTATCAATGTAGTCTAATATATATTCTTTATTTTTATTTATGTATATTCGTTTTTTATTATCTAAAGTGGGTATCATAAAAAATTCTATAAATATATTTCTTTTCTTGAAAATCAGATTAAAAAACTGTTTTATGATTATTAGTATTAATGTAATTAATTTTTTAGATTGATTATAGGAAATAATATTTTTATCGCTATTTTTTAATTTTTTAAATATTTTTGGCATAAAATATGATTTATTACATGAAAGTAGAAAGATTCTTCTATTTTTTATAAGTCTATTAATTAAAAAAATTTGTACTTTTGATAGTGCTTTATGAAAAAAGCTATAATCTAGCCGTCTTAATTTATATAAAAAGTCATATGTATTACCCTTCTCTCTTCTTAAATCATTTTCAAGATCAATTATTAAAGAGGTTTTACTTTTATATGTTTTCCATTTATCTTTTATTAAAATTTTGTAGTATTTACTATTTGGTAGGCAGCTTGTTAAATAAAGATACATCGATATCTTTAAGTCTAAATAAGGCTTTATCAGCTCCCTTAAATGGATTTTATTAAGTTTTGCATTCTTAATGCTAATTCTATCAAGGATAATTTCGATAATTTCCTTACTTTTTAATAATTGATTTTGAGATTCTTTGCTTGTGAGAATTGGATTAGGTGTTGATATCTTTTTGAATTTGTCATCAATTATTTCTGGACAAAGTGAAAAACAAATTACTTTTTTACAATTTATTTTTGTAAAATCACTTTTTCTCAGAATTATATATAAAGTTTTGTTATTTTTATACATTTTTATTTATAATTATTTTTTTTCATCTTTTAAAGTCTTTTAAATAAGTATAAAAAACAGAGCATACTAGCTCTTGTTTTTAGTTTATTATTCAGATTTAAGATTTAATAATAATACTCTAATTCTATATATGCTGATTTAGTATTAGAATTTATTGATAAATTTATATTTAAAACATTTTTTTTAAATAATAAAGGGATTTTTTGAGTTTAATCCTCGATTATCTAATTTTAAATAAATAATTATGCAGATGAAAACTCTTTTGATTTACGATTCTGATGTGTTACCAAATAAAGGACTTGAAGGATTTGATAAAATAATATCTTGGCAATACCTATCTGAAAAATCAAGATATAAGTCTCTTGAGATTCTTAGTTTTCTTGAGGCTAATAAGATTTTAATTCGTAAGTTATATTTAGAATTCTTGGATAAAGTATCTAATCACAACATAAAAGGAGTTCTCTTAAAAGATTTATTTCTTATTGAAAATAAATTTCCATGCTGGGAAATGTCACTATTAAATGAAAAGTCTAATATTAAATCTAAAAATATTAGTCATGTTTTAAGAGTTATTGCTCTTGAATTATGGTTGCGAAATAATCCATGCGATGAAATCTATTTATTTACAAATTCAGTTGAGTTATCAGACGCAATACATAGTATTTGTGAAATTAAATGCCTAAGTTTTTACCATAAAAAATTGCTTAATATTAAAAGAGAAAAATCATTTTTTATTAGAAATAGATTTTTAACCAGTCTTAAATCAAATCCCATATCTTGGTTGATATATTATTGTATAAAAAGGCTTCCTACTCTTTTTTTAAAAAAACCAAAATATATAAACCTTAATAATGAGATACTTTTTATATCTTATTTCTTTAATCTTGATAAATCTTTATCGAACAAGCCATATGGTCTAGATTCTTTTTGGACCCCTATTTGTAAGAAAATTATAGAAAAAGATAAGCAATTAAATTATTTATCAATATTTTCCAAGTCAAATTATCCTGAAAATTTCAGGCAAGCAAAAAATATTTTAAAAAATTTTAAAGATAAAAAATTTTCTAATACTGAATTTAATCTTGTTGATAACTTTTTTTCTATAAAGATAATTATAAAAACAATAAATTATTTTTATAAAGTAAGAGAGATTTCTAATCAGTTATCTCCCTCAAAAATCCTTGTTTTGTCTTCAGGTGTAAATGTATCATCATTATTCTTAAAGGATTGGATAAATTCTTTTAAAGGACGAGTTTTAATTGAGAATGCATTATTTTTCGCATTTTTTGAAGATATATCTAGTAGAGTTATAAATTTATCAAAAATAATTTACCTCCAGGAAAATCAAAATTGGGAATATGCTCTAATTGCATGTTTTAGAAAAATATATCCATATGTACCCATATATGGTTGCTGCCATTCATCACTTAGATTTTGGGATTTAAGATATTATTTATTTAATCCAATAAAAAATAATGCTAAATTCCTTCCAAATAAGATTATTACAAATGGTCCTCAAGCGACAAAACTTTTAATTGAATCTGGAATAAAGCAGGAAAATATTCTAGAATTAGAAGCCTTAAGATATATAGATTTAAATAAAAAAAAATTAAGAAAAAAAATTAATAAAAATATTCGAGAAAAGAAAATAAAAGTTTTAATCTTAGGAGATTATGAAAATGAGAAAAATAATCAAATCTTTAATATTATTAATCAGCTAGGAACTGATATAAAATCAATTCTTGAGATTTCATATAAATCTCATCCAGTAACTAAAAATAATTTGAAGGATTCTAATAATATTCAAATTATTAATCCTAATGAAAAAATATCAAATCTTCTTAGTTCATTTGATATCGCAATCTGCGGACCCTCTACAACTGCATCTTTAGAATGTTATTTATTTGGGATTTGCTTAGCAGTTCTTTTAGAAAAAGATAGTCCAATAATGACTCCAACCTATCAGCTTCCGGGTACGAATTTTTTCTCTAATAGTAAAACTCTTGAGGATATTATTATTTCTAGAAAATTTTCTAAAGATGAAGTTTCTAAATCAGAAAAAATATTTAATTTAGATAATACTCTTAAAAAATGGATAGAATTTCTTGATGATTAAATTTTATTAGTTAATTATTAGTTTCTAAATTAAAGAACTAAGTATCAGTTTGGTATGATTAAAATATATTTTTTAATCTCAAATTTCATGAAAAATGGACCCGAAGCTATAGACAAGGCAATCGAGGAAGGAATTGAATTAGATGGCTCTAAAATTTCAGAAGAGAAGTTAAAGTTATATAGGAAAGTTAAGGATTTAGAATCCAAAAGAGAAAGGCATAGAGCCTCTGACTGTATGAGAACAAGAATTGTAAGATCAGCTAATAACTATTTCAGTCTTAATGAACTAAATAGGGAGCTAAAAAACGCAGGCTGGAATACGCTCAGCGAAAAAGAAGAAAAATTCTTTTTTAATAAATAATTTATTTAGAATTATTTAATTAAATGATTATTTTATTTCCAATTTACTTGATAAAAATTAAAATTTATAATTATGAGATTAAGTAAATGATAGATATTAGTATTTTAGATTGTACTCTCAGAGATGGAGGAAATGTAAATAACTGGAATTTTGGAAAGAAAAATATAGATTTTATAATCAAATCCCTCTCCGAGTCGAATGTTGATATTATTGAACTTGGGCATTTTAAAAATAACATAAATGATTCTAATAAAACATTATCTGAAAAAATAGATTTCTTTAATAAACTTGCAGATAAATCCTGTTCAGAAAGTAAATCAATATTTATAGTAATGACAAGACCAGATTTATTTGATATAAAAAATATTGCTGAAAGGAAGCAAAATGATAAAGTTGTGGGAATAAGATTTGCCTTTTATCCTTACCATAAGAAAGAGTTAAAAGAACAAGTATTAATAGCAAAAGATAAAGGCTATGAAATATATCTAAATCCAATTGGAGTAAGTTGTTATAAGATGTCTGAAATAAAATCAATAATTGATTTATTAAATAAACTTGAGCCAAAATGTATTTCTATCGTTGACTCTTTTGGAGCATTAAATTTGGATTCTTTAACAGAAATTCAACATGTTTTTCATAATTCAATTTCAAATGAAATAACACTTGGATTACATTTACATGAAAATCTTGGAATAGCCTATGCGTTGGCGTGTAAATTTATTGAAAATAATAATAATTATAGAAATTTGATAATAGATAGCTCTATTCTTGGCATGGGTAGAGTTCCAGGTAATTTATGTTCAGAAATGATTATGGATAAGGTTAATTCTTTAGCAAGTAGAAAATATAATCTTTTACCAATATATGATGCAATTGACAAAGTTATTAATCCAATTAAAGCAAAAATAAGTTGGGGATATATGCCACATTACTTTTTATCAGGTAAAGCCAATGTTAATAGGCATTATGCAGAGTTTTTTTATGAAAAAAATGGGATAAGTTTAGCTGAATTACCTATTCTATTTGAAAAAGTTAAAAAATTCGATTCCAGCGGTATGCTTTTCTCAAAAGAAATATGCGAAAAAATATTAAGTGAAAGAAGTATAAAATGAATAATTTAAATGTGATTATATTAGCTGCTGATGGACCAAGTTTTGGGGGGAAAGAGTTGCCAGCATGCTTACAAATATTGAAAGGTGGCACTACATTATTAGATTATCAAATAAGAACATTAAACCTCTGTGGAATCGATCTGCAAAATATATTTATTGTTGTTGGTAAAGAGGGATTATGGAGTAAAAATAATTTAAATTCATCTTTAAATAAATATTCCAAAGAAAATCTAGTAATTAATAATATAAATGAATCTACTTCCAGTGAAGAATCATTCTTACTGGGTATTGAGAGAATAAACGAATCATTACCATTAATAGTAATTAATGGTGATCTTTTATTTGATACGCATCATATAGAGCAATTAATTCAACTAAAGAATCAAGATGTATGCTTCACAAAAAAGGCATATTTCATTAATGAAAAGGGTATCCAAATATTAGTTCAAAACAATAATTTAAAAGAATTAATTTCTAAAAGTGTTTTGTCTTTATTTCCTTGGAATATATATTGTGGATTATGTATGTTAAGCACTAATTCGGTTAAAAAAATTTCTGAAAATCTCAATAGATTTGGATTAAAGAGCTTTTTACATAATGTCGACCATAATATAGGTATTAGTAATTTTATTAATTTAGATTATTCGAATATAAATACTCAGATTTTTGAAGATAGTTCTAGATCTATTATTTTAAAGGGAGGATCTTATGCAAATCTTTCACGAAAACATATTGTAAGGAAAGAAGCTGTAGGAGAAGGTATTGAAAAATTAAAAAGAGAGATAGATTGGTTAAAAAATTTGCCAATTAATATCTCTAATTACTTCCCAACTGTACTCGAAGATTTTAGAGATAATAATAAAGTTTGGTATGATATGCCTTGGTATAATAACTCAACTTTAAGAAAAAATATATTGACTGGGGTGTTTGATGCTAGGAAGTCATCTGAATTCCTAGAACAAATTTTAGATAATATGTTTGATAAATTATATTCTGAAATAATAGATAGAAATCCACCTGAAAATTGGTTCTTAAAAAAGCATATTTTTAGAGTGATGGAAAGATTAGAGATTGCCGTTAATAGATCGAATATATTAAAAGAATTATTTGTTCAAGATTATATTTATATTAATAATAAAGAATATTTAAATATTCCTAAAGCATTTTATTTCCTATTGATGAAAGAAAATTTTTTAGAAAAAATCAATCCTAAGGTGCTTACCCTCGTTCATGGAGATCTACATTTTCAAAATATATTTGTTGGCCCATTTTTAAATGGACAGAGATTTCTCTTGGCTGATCCTAGTGGAGATAAAGAAGGTTCAGACTTCTATTATGATCTTGGTAAAATTTGGCATTCGATAAATGGATTGTATGACTTAATACATACAAATCTTTTTTATCTAAAAAAGGTAGATATTAAAGATAAATATATATACAACTTTGAATTTAATAATAAAGATCAACTACTAACTTATAAAAAAATCAAGGATTATTTAAAAACTTATCTAGGAAATAAAGAAAAAGTTAATTCAAGTGATGATTGGCTTTTGAGAATTAAGTTTTCTGAAACTATGCATTTTTGTAGTGTATTACCCTTTCATATAGTTAATGATAAAGAAGAGAAAATAGCTACGGCTTTATATCTGACTGCAACTATCTTAATAAACAAGCTTATTAAAGATTTAGATAATCAAAAAAATTCGGATACTTTAAATTTGATTAAATACTGCAATTATGAAGACTGGTTTAGAAAAATTACTATTGATAATTAACTTAATGATTTAATTATAAATTTATCTAAGGTTGAAAAACATAAGGTACTTGGTTTAAATTTATTACTAGAAATTTCCTTACAAGTTGTCCATTCCTTTATAAGGACAAAATCAAAATTATATTTTTCTGCAATTATTAGGTCATTGATACTATCTCCAATATAAAGAATGTTTTTTTTTAAAATATTTTTATGAATTTTATTTAGATACTTAATATTTTCTTTTTTTGAACTCGGAGCACCAAGTATGCCTAAATCAAAGAAATCATATATACCTTTTTTTTTATAAATTGTTATAGTTTCTTTTTGATCTCCCGCAGTTAAAACAAGCCATAATGAGTTGTTTTTTTCTCTAAGCGAAGCTAAATTTTTTGATGATTCACAAGATAATAATTCATCATTTACTAAAACTGAATATCTTAATAGAAGTTCTTTATAAAGATTGTTATTGTTTGCTTCTAACAATGATATGTATTTTATTATTTCATATCTAGACTTTCCCTTGAAATTATAAAGTAGATTATTTAATTTAGTTTCGGAAATATTTATTTTAAATTCTTTTGTAAGTTTTAAAAAAGCCTTTTCTTTAAGTATATTTGAATTAAGAATTACGCCATCAGAGTCAAAAATTATTACTTCATATTTTGATAAAGAATTAGACATTTGTTTTAATCATTTTTGATTGATTCAAGTTTGTTTATAGTGTAAAAATTTCCTTCCCAATTATCAAGTAAAGTTTTTGCGGATTTGTAAAGAGTTTTTGCATGAATTAAGTCCGATAAGTTATCAATGTCAAAAGCAGGACTCCATGAGGGTAGTTCATAAAGAGTTAAAGGTAATTGCCATTTGTTATTATTTTTTACTACCTCTCTTCGATTAATGATAATTGAAGCGTGTTCTGCTAAATAAGGAGGTAAATCTTGACTGATTTTAGGTTGATTAGGATACCATGATACTTGAGCTATTTTTTCTTGATTTTTTATTTTCCAAATCCACTGAGGAGAGGTAGCAGCAGTCATTACAGACATGATATCTGAATTTTTATGCATTATTTCTAACATCTTTTGCAAAATATTTTTTGATCTAGAAGCTATTGAAGGCATTAAAATGACAATAATTTGATATTTCTTATTTTTAAGATGTTCCATCTTCTCAAGAGCATGAGCAATAGAAGGTGTGATTTGTGATTTGCTATCGCTTATTTTATCAGGCCTCTTAATCAATGATATTTTAGAACTTATATTTATCATTTCAGGTTTATCTGTACTAATACATATTTCTAGACCTTGAGCTGTTTGAGTAGCTTGTTCAATAAGAGTAAGATTTTCATCAATCTCCATAAGATTTTTATGCTTCAATCTCGTAGAACCCATTCGAGCTGGAATTATGCAAAGGATATCCTCAGACAAATTTATCATTACATTTGAAATAGTATAATTCTAGATTAAAATCAAATCCTAGTATATTTCTTTAATATTTTGATTTGAATCAATTTCATAAACGATTAACTTTTTTTCATTATTAAAAGTTATGTTAGAAGTTTTTTTGATTATTAACCCCTTATTCATGAAATAAGCAAATCTTCCTGGGGCTTTTAAAAAAATTAAATTATTCTTATTATTTACTTCAATTTCTTGCCAATCTTTTTCAAATTCTAAAGTAGGAATAGAATCTGTTTTACCTAATATTTTATTTTGATATTTTAAATACTCTCTTGATAATTCAGTTCTACTATATTGTGATAAATTTAATAAATTATTTAATGGTAAATCATATAAGTTAGATAAGCTCCAAATAGTAAAAAGTAATGTTGCTAATAAACCGTAATAGAAAGTAAATTTTTTAATTGAACTTATATAAATGTTCTTATGAAATTTAAATTTGAAATTAGTTGGTTCTGAAAATCCAATAATTAGTATTGATAAAGAGCTGCCCAGAGCAACTCTTGTATATGGGATTGAAATTGACCATAGTAAAATCCAAAGCGTGGCAAATATGAAAATTGTTTTTTTTGTATTTTCTTTTATATTTGTTAGACCTAAATATGTTAAAAGTGTAAAAGGAGAGAATGAAAGTATTGAGACCATCATACTTTTAGGACCAATATAATTAAAAAAACTTGATAAATTCATTAACAAGATATTTGTATCTTTGAATTTATTTAGTCCATATCTTATTGGTTCAATTCCTAAAGTAGAGTATAAAAAAGTTGCTATTGGTTTTATAAGTGGATTTATATTTCTAAGAGTCAATGATTCTTTTACTTCTTCATAGTTCAATCCATAAATTGCATTTGGAAAGAAAATTTTTAGAAATCCTGGTGGAGATAACCAAAATAATGGATTATCAAAATATTGATAATTCATACATGCAATAATTAAGGGTGATAATAATGAAAAAAATAAAAAAAGCTTCACAATAAATGGGACAGAGTAAATAAAATGCTTTAATTCTTTTAAATATAAATTTAAAGACATATTAAAAAAATAATATATAACTAATAAGATTCCTATAATCAAGAATGTTAAAGAGGATAGTCTGATACTAGAACTAAAGATCCCTATGCAAATTGCTAAAGAAGAGAAGGCGATTTTCGAGAAATTATTCTTTGAAATTATTGATATAAAAACACTATATATTCCAGTTAATTCAAATAAGAAAACATAACCATCATGCTTACCTGATAAAGTTACAGCCCATACATCCGGCAAAGAAAGTATTACAGCAATTAATAATAGTTTCTTTTTTAAGCTTAATATTCCTATGTTATTTCCAAGCTCAAGACTACTAAAAACTATTAAAAATAATGCAGTCGCTCTTATAAGTCTTACTAAGGTCCAGTTATCGCTTATTTGTAATATGAAAGCATCAAAAAAGGATGCTAATGAATCTGTTCTGAAATATTCTCCAATCTCGTAGTATTTTGGAATACTTAAGTTTTCTAATCTTGATATTTGGAGTGAATCGTAAAAATATTGACTTAAAGCGTCACCATGGGTAATAGGTAAAAAAATTCGAATAGTAAGACATATTAATTGGATGAAAATTATTGATAAAAGTATAATGCTGAGCCGATCTAAATTAATAAAAAGACTCTTAGTAAGTTCTTTAATATCAAATTTTATTATTTTACTGAATTTTATTAAACTAGTACGATCAAAAATAATAATTATTGTCGGTAATGATAAGAGAAAATATAAATTATGGTAAGTTATTCCAAAGTAATGAAGAATAATATTTATGCTTCCTATAATTGCAAATAAGAAAATAAATCCTATAGATAATGAAATATATAATTTTTTAATTAAATACGAATCATTTTTTGAAAAATTTTCAAAGTATTTATAAATACAAGATGATGAATAAATCCATAATATTGATATTACAAATATACAGATAATAATGCTCAATTTTTTTAATATATTTTTTTAATTATAAAAATTTAATTAATTTAAGATATTGAATAATTTAATATTGAAAGCTAATTTAATAAAGCTAAAATAATTTTTATAAAAAATTTAAAGATTTTTATATAAAAATTTTTAAATTCCAAAAATCATATGAATCAAAATAAAAATTGTATAAGTGCATTTTAGGCTATAGTATTGCTTAAAAAAGCGTAGATAAGTAGGTATAAAAGTTATTTTGTTACTAAATCCCGTCTTAAAAACTGTTGGTATGAATGGAAAATTTAAATGGAGCCAAGCGGACTCGAACCGCTGACCCCCTGCATGCCATGCAGGTGCTCTACCAACTGAGCTATGGCCCC
>MDTG01369847.1_pt1 | contig 13988 bp, 14 predicted proteins | sample 811421 | NCBI WGS metagenome assembly MDTG01 (sample SAMN05326645, study PRJNA326480) | marine metagenome | isolation source: seawater | place: Pacific Ocean: South East | collected 2011 | reverse complement strand
TAAAGAAATATTAAAATCTAGAATCCCTTTAGATAGATTTGGCGAACCAAAAGAAGTAGCAAATACAGTTCTTTTTCTTTGTTCAAACCTTTCAGACTATATTACTGGAGAGACCATACATGTAAATGGTGGGATGTATTTTAGTTGACAAATTTATTAAATTATTTATTAACGGATTAACCTAAAGGAACAAAATGTCAGAAGATATTTCAAGTAAAGTAAAAAAAATTGTTGCAGACCATCTAGGTATCGATGAAGCTAAAGTTACAGAAGAAGCAAGCTTTATCGATGATCTTGGTGCAGATAGCCTAGACACAGTCGAATTGGTAATGGCTTTTGAAGAAGAGTTCGGTTCTGAAATTTCAGATAGTGACGCAGAAAAAATTCTTACTGTGGGTGATGCTGTAAAATTTATTGAAAATAAAGCAAATTAATTTTTAATAATATAATGTCGGTTAAAAAAGAAGGGATAATAGTAATATTATCATCTCCTTCGGGCGCAGGAAAAACATCTCTAGTAAAAGAAATTTCCAAAAAGAATAATTTTTCAATATCAATCTCACACACAACGCGGAAGCCCAGGAGTAATGAAATAGATGGTTCCGATTACTATTTTGTTAAAAAAGATAAATTTAAAAAATTAATTTCTAAAAAAAAATTTTTGGAATATGCCAAAGTTTTTAATAATTATTATGGATCGTCTAAGGAAGTAGTTTTTAAAAAATTAGATGAAGGAAAAAATGTAATTTTTGATATCGATTGGCAAGGAACGGAGCAAATAAAGAAAAAAAAATTGAAGTACAAGATTATAACAATATTTATTCTTCCTCCCTCAAGAAATGAATTATTTAATAGACTATTAAATAGAGACCGAAACGATGAAAAAAATGCAAAAAAAAGAATGAAGCAATTTGACAAGGATGTGAAGCATTGGAAAAATTATGATTTAGTTGCTGTTAATGATAATTTTAAAAAGTGTTATATCAAAATAATTAAATTTATTAATTCAAAAGAAAATAAAAAATTAAAGAATTACAATAAAAATAAAATTAAAAATCACGTTTTATATTTACTAAAATAATTTTCGTAGTGGGAACAAATTTTATAATAAGTGAGGCAAGAAAGATTCTGAGGTCTTAAAGTTAGATCAAGGGATAATTCTTCAGCTACTTTTTCATAATTTTTGAAAAGAAATTTTAAAGGTTTTTTTATCATTTTTCGTCTCTGATTAAAAAAAATATTAGTAACATGTTCTAAATTTTTTGGATTTTTAAGATTAAAATAAGTATCTTTAGGTTTGAAAACTAATAATGAACTTTTTATTTTTGGACTAGGTGAAAAACTATTTGGATGTATGTCTATAATTTTTTCGATTTCCATTTTCCAAGAGGATATTATTGAAATTCTTCCATAGTTTTTAGAATTAAAATCTGCTAAAATTCTATCTGCAACCTCTTTTTGAAACATTAATATAAATTTTTTACAAAATTTATTTAAATCATCAACTTTAATCCATGATATCAAAATTTGGGTCGAAATATTATAAGGCAAATTCCCAAATATAATGATTTTTTTTTTATAAAGAAATTTTTGATTGTAATTAAGAATATCATCATTGATAATTTCAATATCATTATTAAATTTTTTTTTTAAAAATAGTGAAAGATTTTTATCTTTTTCAACTACTATAAATCTTTTTGGACATTTTTTTATTATTTTTTCTGTTAAATTTCCTGTTCCTGGTCCCACTTCAAGAACTGTATCTTTTGAGTTTATTTTTCCCAAGTCTACTATCAAATTTAACACTTTTTCGTCTATTAAAAAGTTTTGTCCTAAACTTTTTTTTGAAAAAAATTTCATTTAATTTTTTTCATAAATTTCATTGCATAAAAAATTGATGAAGGATCGGATAAGTTTTTTCCTATCATTTTCTCATTCGGCCCGTGATCAGGAGACAATCTAATGAAGGGCAATCCCAGTGTTATATTAATTGCATTAAAATTATACAAAGTTTTAATAGGTGTTAAAACTTGATCATGATACATTCCAAGTACAACATTATATTTATCAATATTTTTTTTTAAAAAAAATGTATCTGCTGAGAATGGTCCGTCGACTTTTAATTTAATTTTTTTTAAATAGTTAATTGCAGGAATGATTATTTTTTTTTCCTCACTAAATTTATCGATAGTTTCACAATGTGGATTTAGTCCTAGTATTGCAATTTTTGGTTTTTTATTAAGAAAATTTTCATAAAATTTTCTAATCTCTAATATGTTAGTAATAATTTTTTTTTTCGTTATATTTTTAGCAACATGTTTTAAAGGGAGATGTGTTGTGAGCGGTGATACAGCTAATTTATCATTGTAGATTAACATCACATGTTTTTTTGATTTTACTTTTTTTGAAATATATTCTGTAATACCTAGGTATTTTTTTTTTAAAAAATGTTTTTTTGATATTGGGCCATTTATCAAAGCAGTTTTTTCATTATTTTTGATTATATCTAAAGCTAAATTAAAACTTTCAGAAATATACTTTTTTGAACTAGACGAAATTTTTGAAAACTTTTTATCACTTTTGTAATTTATATTAATTATGTTTAATTTTTTAATTTTAGCTTCCTTAAGATTATTAATTAAGTTTAAATTTTTTTTTAAATTAATTTTTAAAATTTTTAAATGTCTTTTAAGCAAAGATATACTGCCTATCAAAACTATTTTTTTTTTATACTTGGAAAATTCTTTTGAATTAAAATACTTAAATAATATTTCTGAAAAAGTACTATGAGGCTCTCCCAGGACAATTAAAATTTTATTTATTCTCATAAATGATTACATTTTTTTTTAACTTTTTAAAATAATTCAATGAAAATTGGTTCAGTTGCCTAGTTTTTTCAAAATTTATTTGTTGTTTGAGCTCTTTATCTAAATCAAATTTTTCTTTAATTTCCCTTTTGTCATTTATTTTTAAAAATATGTATCCATTTGATACTTGAATTGGTTCTGAAATTTCACCAATTTTCATTTTGGAAATTTTGTTTTTTATATCAATTGATAATCTTGTACCTTTTATCCATCCTATATCTCCACCATATCTTGAAGTATCTGATTTGCTGAATTTATTTGCTGCAATTTTAAATCCAAATTTATTTATATAGCTCAATATTTCTTTTTTTTTTAAATTAATATCTTTTGAATTGTCAATTATAATTTCTGATAGCCGGTATTCATATTTTTTATCTTTTGAATTGTAATAATCAACTATTTTATTTTTAATTAGATTTTTATCTATTCTAACTCTATGATTAAACTTCTTAAATATTATTTGATTCCACAATGTTTCTATTATTAATTTTTCTTTTAATTTTTCAAAATTAATTTTTTCTTTATCTAAATATTTAATAAATGTTTCTTGATTGTCAAATCTTAACCTTTTATAAAAATTTTCTACAATCTTATTTTCAGTTTTATTATTCTGTTTAGTAAAATATTTATTTGTTTCTTTTTTTTTTATCTTTTCCCTAATCAGTGAATTTTTTGAAAGATCAAAAAATTCAATTTCAGAAAGTTTTTTTAAATTGTTATTTAACAACAAAAGGTATTTTTTTTCATTTTCAATATCAATATTTGTTATTATTTCATCATTAACTTTGCTAATTATTAATATTTCTTTCGAAATTACAAAATTGCTAAAAATAAGTGATATTAAAATACTTATAAATAATTTTTTATAAAACATTTATTAGTTAAGTGATGTCGCGGTTGGCTTTAGTTCCGCAAAAGGTATAAATCTAATTGTGAATAATAAGCTTTTATCTGGCACCAAGTTTCCATCTCTATAAAATTTCTTTTTAAATTCAGCAGAAGCAATTAAGCAATCAGTCTCATAAGTATAAATCAGATTATAATATTCAGTAAAGTTTTTCTTCAGATCTTTGCTAGCATTAAATTTTATACTATTTTCTTTATCGAATTTGTATTCTGTTGAATTTGAAAATATTTCTTTGTTATCATTTCCAACAATTTTAAAATCCTCTGATAAAAAATTAAAACTTGTTATAAAATTATTTACACTTAAGGTTGTCGAGATAGAGTCATAATTTGATCCATCTAAATTTTCGTCATATGAAAAATTATAGTTAAGATCCAAAATACTATTTGGTGAATAAGATAAATTTCCAACAAAGTCAGATCTAGTATTATTTAATTTAGATTTAGAAGGTAAATTATCATTATTTTTATCTCTAATTGAGTTTGCGATATTAAAAGCAATAACTTTTTTGTCCTTAGGATTTCTTTTTTCATACTCCAATCCTAAAGAAATAGATTTTCCACCTTCTACTATTTCATTTGTTCCAATCCTATTTAGTGAGAAGATATTATTGAAGTCTAATCTAACATCTTTATCTGATATATTTTTTGTGTTATTTGGGCTATATCTTAACGCCATGATTGGTTTTAAGTAATTTGAAGAATTTTGTTTATCTTTTTTAAGTGGGAAACTTGTTTTTATTAAAAAAGAGCCAAAAACCTCGTAATCTTCTTTTTCAACATAGCTAGATGAATTTTCTGTATATGAATTAAAATTTTTAATTAATAGATCATAATTACTTAGAAGACCAGATTTGGAAATAAAATTATTTGATTCAAATAAAAAATCATTAATTAGCAAGCTTTCATATTTATTTGTATCATAATTTTTTTGAAAACCACTTGATTTAAACTTAAAATTTCCATTATAATCTTCTGGGATGTTTATGTTTTTTGAAAAAATAAAATTTGGCAATATATACTGAAATCTGTCACTATCTTTTTTTGACAAGTCTTCATACACAGTAAAATTCGTATCTAATTTTGTATCATTATCAATATTTTTTGTAATGTTTAATTGAGTTGTTAATAAACTTTCATTTTCAATTAAAGATGTCGAACTTGAAAGATTATGAATTTTTAAATAATCGTCGTTTGATACATCTTGGTATTTAAAATTAAAATTTGTTTTTGAACTAAAGTTACCATCAATTCTTGTAAATAAATGTGTATTAGTATTTTTTCCATCATTATTAACACTAAAATCAGATACCAAATTTGAATTTTCAAATGCCTGTCTATATTCTGATTGCAATATAAACTTATCATCGGCGTATATCCTTGGATTAAAAGTCATATCTTTTTCTTCATCTATAACTTTAAAATAAGGAATATTTACCCAGCTTCCAAATTCATTCGACGATCCATAAACAGGCGTAAGAAAGCCTGATTTTCTTTTAACAGTTGGGTCAGGGTGACTAAAAAATGGGAAATACAATACTTTTTTATCGAATATCTTTAACCATGAGTTTTTATACTCAAAAACCTTCTTTTTTTTATCATGAGTAAATTCTTCTGATTGAAGTTCCCAACCAGGACATTTTTTATTTTCTGTATTACATGTTGTAAATGTTACCTTATAAATCTTAGTTTTTTCTTCATCAGATGTAGCTCCTCTACCTTTTAAAATTGGGTCATTGTTAGGATTGCCAAAATAGGAATCCATAAAATTTACTTTTAATTCTTTTCCTGCTATTTCGTTACTTTCCAAATTAATTTTAGCTTTTTCAAATTCATACTCATTATTATTAATGTCAATTATATTTGTTTTTTTGGCCGAAATAATTTGATTACTAATATCAAAAATAAAACTTTCTTCTAAGTTAAAAATATTTTGTTTTTTATCTTTTATAATAGTTTCTCTGTCAGAAGAAATTTTTTGCAATTTTCTGTCATAAAAAAGATCATTAGAATATACATAGTATTTATCCTCAACCCTAATAAAAGTTTTCCCAAAAGTTTCTAATGAGTCAGTTAATTTGTTGTAAATTACTTTTTCTCCTTCTATATAAATATTTTTTGAATTATCAAAAAATTTAACATTATTAATTATTGTCAATTTATTTTCATTTTTATTATAAACAGATTTGTCACCTTCTATTTCAATTTTTTTATTTGGTATGCTTGCTTTTACATTTAAAGCGCTAATGATATTTCCTTCTTCTAAAACTTTCATTTTAGAAGAATTAATCTTTATTTCATCAGAAAATACACTTTTTCCAAATACAATAAAAACAAAAAAAATATAAAATAGGGTTTTATAATTCATTTAATCTAACCATTGCCGATGAACAAAGTAACAAAAGAATCAGATGAGGCAACCAAATTGATAGACCAATAGGTAAAGTTTCATTTGCCCCAAATATACTTGAAAAATAATTTAAATAGTAAACAATTACAGACACTATCACTCCAATCACTATCGTGAAAAATTTTGTTTTTATAAATTTAAACTTAACCATGATTAGAAATCCTAATACTGTCATTAATAAGAAAAAGATAGGCATACTATACAATTTATTTAAGTGAACCATTACATTTGTTGTTGAATATCCTATTTTTGAGTAATTTTCAGATAATTCATAGAGCTCATATATATTTAAGGAATTAAGATTAGAAAACAAGTTGGCAATTATTTCTCCATTAAATGTAGAATTATATTTAATAGATGAATTTTTATTATGCTCTCCTTTATGATTTATTATTTTTACATTTGCCAATTTCCATTGCTTTTTTGATATATCTGCATTTTCAGCGATAATGGTATTTGGCATTTTAAATTCTGAATTTGTTTGTGTTATAGTTACATTTTCAATTAAATTTCCTTTAAATTTTTTGGCATGAATTATATTTATAGTTTCATCAATCTCTTCTTTAATCCAAAGACCAGACTCATTTACAACCGCAAGATATTCATTCTGATCAGAAAAAGTATTTTTTAAATTATAATAATGACTTTTTAAACTTGATGAAAAAGAATAATAAAATATTAAAATTATAATACCTATAGATATAGAAAATACAGATAGTATTGATAAAATTTTTAGGTAATTAATTCCATTATTTTTTAATATTTCAATCTCATTTCTTTCATTTATATAAATATAAAAAAATTTTATTGTAATTAAAAAAATAAATGGAAAAAGTTCAAACAAAATTGATGGGGTGTTTAATAAAGCTAGTAATATTGGATAATAAGAATCAACTTCATAATCATCAAAAAATTTTAATTCTTCAAAAAAATTTAAAATAAAACTAAGACTTAAAAAAACTAGAGATATAATCATGAAATGATAGAAATAGGTTCTAATTAAATATCTTTGATATTTTTTTACAATCATAGTGATTTAAAATTGAATTTTGTTTTTGAAATTAAAAAAATATAATAAAAAAAGATCATTAAAATAGGAAATGATATTATAGTCAAATCTAAATTTTTTGAATCTGAAATAAATTTAAAACTTATTTGAGAAATAATCATAATTAAAAAACCTAAAATGAAAACTGAAAACTTATGATATTTTGCATATAAATTTTTTTTTGGTTTTATAATCAAACTAGAGGAAACTAGAGATAGAATAAAAATATACAAAGGTACAATAAATCTTTTAAATAACTCTTGTGAAATAGGCTTGATCCTTCTATTTTCACATTTATTTGTTATTTTGTAGTTTTTATAATGCGCAAGTAAACAATTTATTAAGCGTAATGAATTTATTTCTTGTATTTTTTGATGTGTTACAGTTTTAGTTGTAAATTTTGATAAATCATATTCAGTTTCATTAAAATTTATATTATAGATATTTTTTTCGTTAATATTAGCAATACTTCCATTTAATAACTTTATTTTATATTTTTCATCAATTTTTATAATCTGTGCTTTTTCTGCAGTAATAATTTTTGAATTATCATTATCAATTTTTTCATTGATAAAAATTTTATCAATAATTCCATTCTGATTATACTTATCAACAAAAATTGTTAAATTTTTGAATACATTGATAAATTTTTTTTCTGAAATTAAAGTCGGCAAAAAATCTATATTTGAATTTTTAAGATATGTTCTGCCTAAATTTTGAGTATAAGGGACAATTAATATATTCAAGATTAATTGTAAAACTACAAAAAAAAATGAGAATCTAAAAAGAAAATTTATAAAACTTATTTTTTTTATTCCGTTTGTCCAAAATACTAGTATTTCATTATTTTCTTCATATTTATTTATTATATAAAATGCCGAAATAAAAAATATAAATATTAAAATTCTACTAAATATTCTGGGTAAATTTAAAATAGCATAACTAAAATAAACTTTTAGGCTATGACCATCTTCTGAAACTATATCTAGAAAGTTTACAGCTTGAATTACCCAGACTATTAGAGTTATGCTAAGAGAAGCTACTAAAAAAAAAGACAATATGTCCAAGGATAATTTTCTGTAAATTAATTTATTCATTGAAATTTAAATTTTATTAAATATACAACATTATCTATAAAATATTTCAAAAAAATGAATATAAAAGTAAAATTTATAAGCAAATTAACAAAAACCAATATATCTAATAATATTGTTTTTGTTAAAGATAATAAAATTAAAAATAAAGTTTTAAATTCAAATATTAAATCAATTTTAGATAATCAATTATTTAAAGACGATCTATTTGCTCAAAAAGAATTTAAGAACACAAATTATATTTTTGTAAATTGTAAAGAACTATCAACTTCATCTGACTGTGAAAATATCGGTTCTAAACTTTTTGATTATTTAAAAAAAAATAAAATAGAAAACTCTTATATTGACGCTAATCAAATTGATTTTACTCAAGAGCAATTAGAAAAAATTATACATGGAGCAAAGCTTAAATCTTACAGTTTTAATATTTATAAATCTAACAGTAAAACGAATAAGAATATTAATTTAAATGTTTTTGGAAAACAAATAAGCAAATCAAATATTTTAAGAAAAAATTTAGATGCATTGTTAGAAGGGGTATTTTTTGCTAGAGATTTAGTTTCTGAGCCAGGTAATATTTTGCATCCAGACGAGTATGCAAACAGATTAATTAAATTAAAAAAAATTGGTCTTAAAGTGAAAGTTTATGATAAAAAAAAATTAAAACAAATGGGTTTCAATGCTTTACTTGGGGTTGGACAAGGAAGTATACGAGGCTCATATTTAGTAACAATCGAATGGAATGGTAATAAATCTAATGGAAATCCTCTAGCCTTTGTAGGCAAGGGAGTTTGCTTTGACACAGGAGGAATTTCTTTGAAACCAGCAAAATTTATGGAAGACATGACTTATGATATGGCTGGCTCAGCAGTTGTTGTCGGCTTAATGAAAAATTTTGCATTAAGAAAAGCAAAAATTAATGCTGTAGGAGTTGTTGGGCTTGTAGAAAATATGCCAGGAAGTAATGCTCAAAGACCTGGTGATATAGTAAAATCCTATAGTGGAAAAACAATTGAAGTATTAAATACTGATGCAGAAGGTAGATTGGTATTAGCTGATGCTTTAACTTATACTGAAAAAAAATTTAAACCAGAATTGATAGTAGATCTAGCAACACTAACTGGGGCAATAATTGTTTGCCTTGGATCTGAGTATGCGGGCCTTTTTTCAAATAATGACAAGTTATCAAAACAAATTTTTGAAGCAGGAAAAAAAGTAGAGGAAAAAGTTTGGAGACTTCCGTTACATAAAAATTATGACAAACTTTTAGATTCAAAAAATGCGGATATGCAAAATATAAATTATGTAGGAGGAGCGGGCTCTACAACTGCTGCACAATTTTTACAAAGATTTATTATAAGCAAAACACCATGGGCTCACCTTGATATAGCTGGTATGGCTTTTTCAAAATATGGAGGAGCCTTAAATTCAGGAGGCGCAACTGGATATGGAGTAAGATTACTAAATAAATTTGTGGAGGAAAATTATGAGTAGTATAGAGCAAACTTTATCAATTATAAAACCTGATGCAGTTGAAAGAAATTTGCAAGAAGAAATAAAAAAAGAATTTATAAAAAAAAATTTTTTAATAACAAAAGAAAAAAAAATTCATATATCAAAGACTGAGGCTGAGCAATTTTATAAAGTTCATCAAGCAAAACCATTTTATGACGAATTATGTAATTATTTGTCATCAGGGCCAATTATCGTGATGTGCCTTGAAAAAGAAAATGCAGTTTTAGATAATAGAAATTTAATGGGCGCAACGAATCCGAAAGAAGCAAAAGATGGAACTTTACGTAAAAAATATGGAATATCAATTGATAAAAATTCAGTACATGGATCTGATAGCATAGAAAACGCAAAAATAGAAATTGATTTTTTTTTTAGAAGTTAGAATTTAAAAACTTTTTTATTGCTTTAGGGTAAAGTTTATGCTCAATTTTAAGAATTTTTTTTTCTAGAGTTTTTTCATTATCATATTTTGAAATTTTAATTTTTTTTTGTAAAATTATTTTTCCTGAATCTAATTTTGCGGTCACAAGATGAACTGTAGATCCAGAATATTTTTCTCTATTTTGAATTACTTTTTTATGAGTGTTTAAACCTTTATATTTCGGTAATAGCGATGGATGAATATTTAATATTGGCTTTTTAAATTTGTTTATAAAATCACTTGATAATATTTTCATGAAACCTGCCAAGCAAATTAAATCTATTTTATTTTTTACTAACTTCTGTAATATTTTTTTTTCTGAAATTTTTTTATTTTTAAAATTAATTACATATTTTTTTATTTTTGATTTTTTTGCATAAATTAATCCTCCAGCGTTGACTTTATTTGAAATAACTAATTTAATATTAATTGGAGAACTTTTTTTTTTATATTGACTAATAAGACATCTTAGGTTGCTACCCCTTCCAGATATAAATACTGCTGTATTTATTTTTTTACCATTTAATTTTTCCATTAATTTTTACTCTTTCGGTACTTTTAGAAATTTTACCAATAACATAAGGTTCAAACTTTTTAGAAAAGCAATTTTTTACTTTTTGAATATTTTTCTTACTTATAATCAAGCAAAATCCAACACCACAATTAAATGTTTTCAACATTTCTTTTTCTTCAATTCCAGATTCTTTTAACCATTTAAAAATTTTTAATGTTTTTATTTTATTTAAATTTATCTCAGCACAAAGATTATTTGGTATAACTCTTTTTATATTATCTTTTAACCCACCTCCAGTTATATTAGCACATCCATTTAAAATATTTTTATTGATTAATGTAAGGACCTCATTAACATAAATTGTTGTTGGTTTTATTAATTCATTTTTTAAGAATTTATTTTTATTTATATTTATTTTTTTTTTTCTTATTAAATCTCTAACTAAAGAATATCCATTGGAGTGAATTCCATTAGAAGGCACTGCTAAGACTAAGTCATTTTTTTTTATTTTTCCTTTGAGAATTTTATTTTTTTCAACTATGCCTACTGAAAAACCTGCAATATCAAATTTTCCAGCAGAGTAAGTTCCTGGCATTTCTGCAGTTTCTCCACCTACAAGTTTGCAATCCGCCAACTTGCAACCTTTAATTATTCCTCCAATAATATCCTTAAGTTTCTTTAGATTAATTTTATTTATAGAAATATAATCTAAAAATAAATATGGTTTTGCACCTTGAACTATTAAATCATTTACACACATGGCAACAAGGTCTATTCCTATAGTATCAAACTTTTGTAATTTATTTGCTATCTCAATTTTGGTTCCTACTCCATCAGTGCTTGTAACAATATGTGGTTCTTTAAGATTTTTAGGCAACGCTGATATTGCTCCAAATCCGCCAATATTCTTAAAATTACCACTTTTATCTGTTTTTTTAGAAATGGAGGATATGTGCTTAACAAATTTGTCGGCTTTCTTAATGTTAACGCCGCTTTTTGAATATGTTAACTTCGATGAATTCATAATAAAAATTTATGTTATTATTTAAAAAAAAATATTTTCATTATCTATACATTTTTTTTTTACTATTGTTTCTTTTTTTTAATGAGTTTTCCACAAACAATGCATTAAGTAGAAATTATAATATTTTAGATATTAAAGTAAAAGAAAACTATGACATAAATTTTGATAAATCAAAAGTAATAGATAAAGCATTCAGCGAAGCATTTGAAACTTTAATTTTTAAACTCATAGAAAGTGAAGATAGGTCAAAAATAAGAAATATATCATTAAAAGATAAAAAAAATTTAATTGAAAATTTTTCAATTAGTAATGAGCAATTTGTTAATAATAAATATATTGGATTATTTAATGTTCAGTTTAGCAAAAGAAAGATAATAAATTATTTAAATAATAGGGATATAATTCCATCTTCACCAAAAGAAATTGAGATTTTTTTAATACCTATATTAATTGATACAAATTTAAATGAACTTTATTATTTAAATCAAAATATTTTTTATAAAAATTGGAACGTTAACTCAAAAAATTATCATTTAATAAAATATGTTTTACCAAACGAAGATATCGAGGATTATGATATAATAAAAAAAAATATTAATAATATTGAAAACTATGATTTTAAAGAAATAACAGAGAAGTATAATTTAAAGAATGAAATAATTTTAATTATGTTAAAGTCCAATACTCAACTAAAAGTTTTTTCAAAAATAAAGTTTGAAGAAAATAAATTACTTTTAAATAGAATATATAATTTAGAGAATGCCAAAATAGATGATAAAATAAATTATATTATATATAATATAAAAGATAATTTTGAGGATAAATGGAAAGCTGTTAATAAGATAAATACATCAATAAAAATTCCAATCAAATTATCGATAGACTCAAACAATACAAAACTTACAGAAAAACTAGAAAATAAACTTTCTACAATCGATCTTATTTCTAGATATAAAATAGAAAAGTTTAATAATAAAGAAATTATCTATAAAGTAATTTTCAATGGAAGCCCAAATAAATTGTTAGACATTATGAAGTTATATGATTTTAAAATTAACAATTCAAACAAAGTTTGGAAAATACAATGAGAGATATTAATCAATTATTATTAAATTTAAATTTTAAAAAATCTTTTAATGACCATGATTATTATGTGTCAGATAGTAATTACTTTGCTTTTAACATTATTGAAAAATGGCCAAAATGGGAAAAAAAAATTCTCAATATAAGTGGAGAAAAATTTTCTGGTAAAACTCACCTTGCAAATATTTTTAAATTAAAGAGTTCAGCACTTTATTTAAATGAAAAAGAAATAAGCAATGATATTTTTAAAAAAATTAAATTATATGAAAGTATTATAATAGATGAATTTTCTAATAGGATTGATGAAAATTTAATTTACTCAATATTTAATCTGATTGATCAAGACAGCAAATATTTGTTAATTAATTCTGAAATTCCAATAAGTGAGATCAAATTTAAACTTCCAGATTTAGTCTCAAGATCCAGAAATTCTTTACTAGCCACAATTAATCCTCCAGATGATGAGTTAATTTTTGCTCTTATTTTAAAGAATTTTTCTGATCGTCAAATTAAATTAGAAAAACAAATAATAGAATTTATAGTTAATAGAATAGAGAGATCCTATAGAAAAATATCTGAATTTATATATAAAGTTGATGAACTTAGTTTAAAAAAGAAAAAGCCAATAAATTTAAAGACAATAAAAGAGATTTTATAAAATTGACAAAATATAGAACACACAACTGTAATGAGTTAAATTTAACTCAAAAAGGAAATCAAATAATTTTATCTGGATGGATAAATAAAAAAAGGGATCATGGAAATTTATTATTTATAGATTTAAGAGATAATTATGGAATAACCCAGTGCGTTGTCGATAAAAGTAATTCTATTTTTAAAGATATAGAAAAATTACCTTTAGAAACTGTAGTAAAAATTGAAGGTAAAGTTGTAGAAAGAACAAAAGAAACAGTAAACGTAAATTTATCAACTGGACAAATAGAAGTTTCAATAAATTCATTTGAAGTATTAGGAGCCACAAAAGAATTGCCTATGCCCGTGTTTTCTGATCAAGAGTATGCCGAAGAAATTAGACTTAAATATAGATTTTTAGATTTAAGAAGAAAAAAAATTCATCAAAATATTATTTTAAGATCAAAAATAAT
>MDTG01420784.1_pt1 | contig 13989 bp, 9 predicted proteins | sample 811421 | NCBI WGS metagenome assembly MDTG01 (sample SAMN05326645, study PRJNA326480) | marine metagenome | isolation source: seawater | place: Pacific Ocean: South East | collected 2011 | reverse complement strand
TGGAAATTCATATATTTCAGTTTCATCTAATGTAGATGCTGTTGTATCGTTAGGATCACTTGACAAATCCTTCAGTGTCGCAAAAATAACACGTGTTCCAGATGGAAAATTATCGTTTCCTGTTTGATAATCACCTGATATATAATAATTATCAGTAGCATAAGTTGTAGCAACCGATGCATAACCAGTTGCTTCTTCATTTTCAATATAAATTGCTAAGTTATTATTTGTATTTTGTGTTAATACAAGACTAGTATTATCAACTGGTATTGTTGAAATTATTTGTGGAGAAATAGTTTTAACATCTGCATAAAAATTATTTGAGGCTGTATTCGCTGTTATAATATTCAACGATTTATTTTTAACTGTTACAGACTTATAACTATCATCTGGGTATGTATAAAATGAAGCACCTCCAATATTCTTTGTAAATGTGCCAGGTCCGGATGTATCTTTAACAAAAAAGTTTAATGCACTTCCAGTGATGTTAACTGGAAATGCATCTGGATTACGTGCATAATGTGTATCGATAGTCAGACTTTTTGAAAAAACCTTAATATCTAAAGTCATTGACTATCTCCAAATTATAGTTCGATACTTGCTGTTACGTTTGTATAACCTGCTCCAGTAACAAGTGTGCCAACTTGTAAATCCCCACTTGTTAGTGTTGTAACTGTTTTAGTTGTTGAACCATCTGTAAATGTCATTGATGATCCTTCAATTACTAATCTAACGTTAGTTGCAATTCTTGCACCTGACGCATTAAGCGCACTAACATCAATATATGATGTAATGTTACTACCACTATATGCATACGAACTATTCTCAGGTGTAATGTTAACACTTACAGGTAATGTAGGTGATAGCAAGTTAACATCTGCATATAATTCTGTACTCATATTTGTTTTAGTTGTATACCAAATTCTATCCAAAGAATCACGTCCCATAGCATGAACTTGTTCGCCAATTACACTAGCTTCTGTCCAACCTGATACGTCATTCCAAACATACATTTTAAAGTTGTTTACAAAGAATAGACCTAGTAGTGTTCTTTCATCGTTTAACCAAATCATATTTCTTGGTGTATCGCTGACTTCTAGTTTACTATGGTATGTAAGTGCAGTTGGATCAGCACTATCTACTTCGTACATAATAAACGTTTTAAATGCTGAGTCTGCTACATGGAGTTGTGCATGATCTAATACAAAATATCCAACATAACGAGTATTATTACTTACCCATGTTTGTGATACTGTACATGTAACTGCGGAATTACCTGAATCTGCTGTCCATAGCATATTAGCGTGTGCAGAACTCTTATCTCCTGTAATACTAATATCTTCTTCTTGTGCAAATGTATCTGTACTTTGGTCCCAGGTAATTACAAATGGATGATAATCGCCATACTGATCAAACCATGTTTTGTAAAAACATTTTGTATTTGCTGTACGTGGATCATCATAACTGCTGGAAAATGTATGCCAGTATCTTAGTCCGTTGCGGTTGTTTCCGCCCTGATGTGTTCCTTGTGCAGTAATTGTACTAGTGCCACTATCAAACAAATTAGTAACTGTTGCATACTGATCACCATCACGAGTCATTTTATTAACATATGTTCTGTTTGTATCAGCTCCTGTATTACAATAGTTAGAAATAAGAATCATTTCGCCATCTTGTGTTGATCTACCAACAACTTGAACTGCATGATAACTAGACATTCCACTAATAGATGTCTGATATTCACTAGTATAAGAACTTGGCCATCCTGAACCCCAAGAAGTTTGATAATATTCAGGATAAAAATAACTATTAGAAGCCCAGTACTGTGCTAATCCAAAAATATATCCGTCTTTAGCATAATTTTTGTAAGGAATATTAACAAAGTAATATTGATGTCCAGTGCCGGTGTTATAAGGTCTTGTTTCATCTAGATACGTAGCATCAGTTGGCATATAATTCCAAAGAGTATATGTTCCATAGTTTTCATTTTGACTGGCTATCATAATAGTTTCTTGTGAATTACTTTCGTCTGATATTACTTGAATGCCTTGTTGATTAAATTCTGTATCATCGATAAAACGCCATGCGGTATCTTCAATAATATTATAACTATAAGTTTTACTTTGACTGTAGTGAGGAGGAGCATGGACTGTCATTTTTTGTAACATTAAATGTTTTCTTTGATAGTAGCTAGTGGCTGCATAAGCACTATATGATGAATCACTAATCCCACCAGAGACATCAAAATTTAATTTTGAATTAAATTGAGGAGTTAAACTTTGTTTATCATGACGATGACCATATATAAAAAATCCATCATTGCCTGGACGTGGATCTTCTATGATTGCCGGCCACGCACTTTCTCCTGTATATGAATATACCTTTGCCATTTTTATTCCTCTACTTGCTCTGTTCCCGCTTTATACCAAGCTATACCCTCGTCGATATCACTCCAGTCTGCTTTGACACCATTTACAAATTTCCAAGGCTGATGTACTACCTTGTGTTCTACACTATCTATTGTTCTAAAAATATCTAGTACACCGGATTCAAATGTTGCTCTATGAGGAACCATTTCATATGACTCTACTGTATTGCCATCTCCGTCTTTACTAATAATTTTCATCGACATTTCAAAATCTGACATTATTAATCTCCAATGTTCTTATTATCAATATTTATCATCTTAGGTAGTTGTTTGCCTGTATTTGAATTGAACAACTAGGTCTTCACCTTTAGCAGTAGAACCAACTGCGGTAACGTCTACTGTTAAGTATTGTCCTTCAAGCATTGTAAAACTAGGAGATGATATTGTTGCTGAAGTTTGACCAGGTAATATATTACCAGACTTAGCAATTGTTCCTTGTCTATTTGCTACAATAGAAACAAAATCATCAGCGGCAACATTAAGTTTTAAATTAATTGCTGTTATTTCTAAATTAAAAGGAGCATACCATCTTGCAGTTCCAGTATGAACTTGTAATTCGCCTTGTTGTGATAAGTTAGTAACAAAAATTGTATTTTCTTTTACTGTATCAACATCTGTAACAGTTCCGTCAGTTAATTTTGTATCTATAGTATTACTAGCAAGTTCTTGTATTCTTTCTTGCATAACAGAAGTTTTAGTAATATATTCTCCCATGTCTTGTGGCACAAACTTACTACTAGCACTATCGTATACTAAACAAAGTTGTTCTACTAAGTCAGGTTTTGGTTTAAGTTCTACTGGCGTTTTATGCCCTTCTTGGTCATGTTGAAAATATAAAACGTAATTACCATTGGCATTTGTTTCTACTTCTAAATCTTTAATTATAAGTTCTCCACGCATTGCACTATGTTGACCACATTGATAATATAATGTATTAGGCGCATTAGCAGGAACAGTGAATACAACTGTACCTTGGTCACTTCTAGATCCTGTTACTCCAGTTAAATATTCTCCAAAATAACCACCTGTACTCCAACTTGCTCCATTATCTGTAGTTAAATAAAATGGATGTCCACTTACACTTGAACCTAAATCAAATGTATAAGTACCACCTCTACGCAATGGACCTAGTGTTACATTATTTCCAGATGCTGGTCCTGAGAATACATAAGCACCTGTTACTGCTTCTACATTATATGTTACATTAGGAGCAACTAGACTTGGAGTTATTGAAGAAATATCGTTAGGAACAGTAATATTCAAACGTTGTACTTCTGTAGCCGCTCCTCCGTTAACACCTTCAAATGTTATATTTTGTACATTAAGTGTGCTAGTAGACCAAGGAACATTATTATCTGTGCCAGAACCGTCAATCCATTTTAAATATATTTTGTGTGTTTGTGTTAAATTCTCATGCATGTCATGACTAGCAAAATTAAATAGTGTATAAACTCCGCTTTCATAAAGTGGAACGTTTGCTTGTACTAAGTTACTGATAGTACTTCTTGCATAAGGTATTGCACCTGATTTCCAACTCCATAGCCAATCTGGACTAGCACCTATACCATGTGCATCTACTGCCATTTGTAATTCTTCAGGCACAACGTTTAAGTCAACTTCAGGTATATTATCCTCATTAATAGTTCTATTACCAAGTATAATACTGTTTCCATCTAGATATAGATCTCTAAATTTATAACTTGCAGAACCTAAATCATATGCTATATTTGTGTCTGGAATAATATGTCCACTTACTGAACCAAGCGAGTTGAAACTATAAGTAGATCCTGGAACGAGTTGGCTCCATTTACCTTTTGTCGCATCATATGTATATTTCCTAAGACCGGATGTAAACTCGTCACCGTCTGAGGGATTGGATGGAAAATCAATTGCCATACTGTTCTCTCTATTTTACTATATTTATTCTAAAATATCTATACAGTTGTTTCCGGATCTGTAGATGAAGCTGAATCTACGTTTGTAGATGGGAATGATCTACCATCGCCCCAAATAATTCTAACACCGCCTTGGCCACCATCACCAGTACCGCCACCGGAAGTTTTACCACCACCTCCGCCACCGCCGTACTTACCGCCGTGTGCTCCACTAGCGTTTACGCCGCCGGATCCATTACGCCCACTTTGCTTTGATGGGTTATTTCCTTGTCCATATAAACCAACACCACCACCGCCTGATCCATTTGAACTTTGGCCGCCGCCGCCATTACCACCAGTTGCCGCACCGCCTGTAATATTATTTGAAGTGCCAGGTTGGTTGTAAATGCTACCACCACCACTAGAACCACTACCACCATTCTGTGCATAACCAGCGGCTCCACCGCCGCCTCCACCGCCATATTGGTTTCCACCTTTTGATCCAGCATTACCACCTGTATATGTAGTTCCGCCTGAACTTGTAGGTGTAGCCGCACTACCTGCTTGACCACCTTTAGCAGACATTATAACACTTCCGCTTCTTTCAATATAACTAGAGCCTCCTGCTTGTGAATTGTTTCCAGGACCACTAAATCTACCTGCGGTATAACTTGATCCTACACCTTCTGCTCCAACTACTACAGTTAAAGTTTCACCGGGTGTTACACTTATACTGTTTGCATACGTTAAGTCGCCGCCATTACCGCCACGTGATCCAGCAAGATAGTTAGCATCAACGTCCCAGTGACCCCAGCCGCCACCGCCTCCGCCAATAGCTACTGCGGATATACTTAAAACACCAGCCGGTACTTCCCAACTGTGTGTTCCAATTGTATCAAATAATACACCACTTGGTATTGCCATTGCTTGTTGTATTGGTATTTTAACCCATGCCATATTATATTTCCTTATATCCTTACGGTTGTACTAAGCCGCCCTCTATGAAAAATGCCCCACCGGAGCCACCACTCTGTCCAGCTATACCTCCAAAAGAATAATTTGTTCCAGTTTCAGATCCAGTCCAATCATTTAATGGAGTGATATAATCTGAATGATAATAAACATTATAATTTGAAGTTCTAGGATATCCACCTACTGTTGTAATATGTACTTGTCCAACAGGTTGATTGTTATGACCTTGTTTATTCAGAGTATATAATCCTTCTGTTGTATTTCTTGCAATAGATGTTGCGGCTGAAATAGTTGTTGCTTCTTGACTCGACGAATGACTTTGTCCTGGTATACTTAAAATTACGTTAACATAATTTCCATCATCTAATAGTGTTCCGGTATTTACACTTGGATCGTGTAACAAAATTTGACTAGTTCCGCCAGGTGCTCCTGTGTAATTATTTTGACCAGGATTATTTTGATTTGTAGAAGCGTTTATACTTGCCCAATATTTGGCGCCAGATTGTCCTCCAGACAAATATAATTTCCCTCCAGTAGGAATAGTAACATTCCATTTATATGTCATTTTTCTTGCAGAAGGTGAACTAGCACTAGTACGAACAGCTGATGCTTGGGTAGATGTAATTGTATATGTTGTCGTAGCCGGAGCAGTCCAAGTAATATATTGTGCCGTAGTAGGATCATCACTAAAAGAATTTCCAGTTGTTACTGCATATTCTCCTATATCTGAAGGTTGTGTTGCGGTATACTGACTTGAATAATCACTAAATGATTGATTGTGCATGTATGTGTTGTTCCTAATAGCATGTTGGTGATAAATGTACGTTTGACCTCCATTATTAGTAATTGAAGAAATTCTGTAAGGTCCGTCAACTCTAAACGATCCTATTACACCTGGCTGACTCCAAAAATAAAGTTCTTTAGTTTCTCGAATAAATGCAAAACCAAGCCCGTTATTTTGTGCTGGTAAATCTGCTACTGTATTATAAAGAACTGCTTGACCACGCAAACCGGCTAATACTCCTGTCGCATCATTCAAATCTTGAATATCCGTACTTGCATTTAGTGTAGGTACAGTTGGTCTAAAAGATTTTGCACCTGCTGTTTGCCATCCACCTTTGGAACTATTATAATTAAATTTTCTTCTATTACGCCATGTATATGATGCGCTGTTACTTGGACTACCTGGAAAACCTATTTTACTCATGATGCATACCCCGATGAAGCAGACCCGCCATATTTTTGATAATCTACGTCTCCGATGTCGGTCGCTGTTGAATTTGTTTGTATTGTAAACTGTTGTATTTCTCTAATATTAGAAAACGAACCACTGCCAGATGGTCTTTCATAACCGCTAATTGCATACCCGTATGTTCCGTTAGATAAGCACATATGTTCTTTCTTTTCAACTGACAGATCGCCAAAATTAGTAGAATTTCCGGTAGTAGCCATTGTTATATAATCAGTTTTATTAGATGCCGCCTGTCCATATTGATTATTAGCACCTGCAATAAAAACACCTCTTGTCTCGTCATGACAGCCCGATCCCGTCTCTCTACCATCTTGAAGATCACCAAAATTAGTAGCATTACCTGGTGTTGCAATTGTAATGTAAGCTATTGTGTCTATATAATTTCCAGCGGTCACTTTTCCACCTGCATAAATTCCACGAGTTTTATCACTTACACCAGTATCTCCCATCTGTTGTGAAAATTCAGTCTGATCTCCGAATACTGTAGCATTACCGGTAGTATCTATTGTTATATATTGTATAGCATCAGTACCATCGTTATTTGAACCAACACAACCAAAAAATACACCATATATTCCATCACCTGTGCCAGCACCTAATTCACAAGTTTGAGTCAATTGACCAAAACTATTTACTTCGTCAGTAGTTGGATCAGGTATTGACATATAAGCTAGTCCTGTTCCTTTTTTGCAAAAAACCATTCGAGATCCGTTTGTAGTTGATCCACCACTATTTGTAGATCCATTAATTGTCGAGTCGGAAAAATTACCAACAGTTGTACCAGTAACTAGATTGAAATATTCTACTCGTCTTGAGGCTGATGAGTTTGAACCGCCTCCACCAGCAATTACTCCTCTATCACCGTACAATACTTCAGCTGGAGTATATACTGTTGATATTTCTGATTTATACCAGCTTTCTCCTGAGTATACATACATTCTATTAGTATCTTGTGCATAAGCTAACTGCCCATCATGTACACCGATACTTTGTGAAAGTACGTCAACTTCTGTTGGATACACAGGAATTGTCGAACTTGCATTACTTAATAAATTTGAATTATCTACTAAACTGCTTACATCTGTAACATTTGTAGGACCACTACTTACTGGTGATCTAGTACCTTTTCCCCAAACACCTAGTTCACTGTTGTATTCATAAAGTTTAGAATCAACAATAAGTTGTTTTTTATTAAATGGATTACTTGGAAAACCAATCTTTGCCATTATTTTTCCCCTTTATGGAACATCATCTTGATCATAAACTTTTTTCCATTCTGTACCATCATATACATACATATCTGATGTATCTATTTTAAATACTAATTGCCCAGCTGATGGAGTAGCAATTGCATTAATTGCATCTATATCATTACGAACTAGTATTTCATTTGCAGGATCCTTTAGTATATTTGTACTATCATTGAGATCGCTAAGATCTGTAATAGGTAATCCAGTTTGTGCAACTGTAAGTGGTGTGTATCTTTCCCATACTTCTGCATTTGAATTATATTGATAAGACCTATTATTAAATGTAAAAATACCAGGACTTGCTCCAGGTATTACGTACTCAAACATTGCTTGACTGCCACTACCGCTTTCATCATTACTTTGAAAAAATATACGTGTACCGTCGGCTGATAAATGCATTTGAGACGGATAACCTGCGCCATCTGCACTTGTACTTTTATATATATTATTAAATGAAACTGTGGAAATATCCCACGGAGTTGACATATCGTACTGCCAAATACCTTCGTCTGCATCACTGTTTAAGTTATGTGCTAGATATATTTTTGTACCATCTGGACTCAGCGCAATGCCATGTGATTGTACACTTTCTGTACCCCATGTTAATTTACTTGCACTAGCTGATGCTGTTGATATTGACCACGGAGATGATAGTGTATATTCTATTACTTCGTAAGGCCATCCTGCTTTATTTGCATATAGTTTAGTTCCGTCAGGTTTCCACCAAATCGATTCGTAATTTCCAGAACCACTAACACCTAATGTAAATGATATAGTTGTAGAAATACCACTAATGTCAAATGCACTATTACAAGCATATTCTGCAATACCACCATTACTAGCCGCCATATATGCTTTAGTGCCGTCATCTTTCCAACTTAAAAATTGCCAAGCAAATGCGCCAATAGCAGAAGAGGCTCTGTCAACTTTGTTTGTTGCTGTTGATAGATCATACGGTGTAGTTAAGTCCCATTGACTTGCGCCATACTGAGGTGTTGAAGTTCTATACTGTGCATAAAACTTTGTGCCATCATCATTAAATGTAGTCCAATCACTGTTCGCATAATTTGAACCAAATGTGCTCGTAAAAATTGTTCTGTTTGTTGGACTACTACCTGTAGCGTTACTTACATCTCCAGTGCCACCTACAGAAGGAAACCCTATCGCCATTCACTAAATTCCTATAATTATTCTATAGTATTTAGCCCTCTGTAGTTTCTTCAGAAACTTCTTCTTCTGTAGTATCTTCTGTATTTTTAGGAAGTAAGTTATTCATATATTCAGTGTTGAAAATATCTTTTTTACCATAAATGCGCTCAGTTGTGGCATCAGCAAACTGAAAATACTTATCACCCATTTGATCTAAAAACTCTTCCAAATGATTACTGTGCAAAACAATATTTTTAGCAATTTGTTCGTTTACAAATTTAATATATCCGCTAACTTCAGTTAAACCAATTTGTGGATGTATACCGTACTGTTGCATATATTCAATTGTAGCAGTACTTGCACGACCGCCATCCATTAAGTTACGATACATTAGTTCAAACGCACGTCTGATATGATGTTTTTTCTCTGATGCTTCGAACTGTTCTTCATCCCAATCATCAATATTATTTTTTTCTTTAAGTGCTTCGTAACTGTCGATTAGTGTTGCAATGTCTTTAAACGATCCATTAATTTTACTTTCAAGTGTACTAATACTAACAAAGGCTAGTCTTAGTTTTGCTTGTAATACATTGTCATCTGGATCTTGTGCTACTTTATTTTGTAGTTTTTCAATCTTTTTCAATTGCTTTGCATGACTAACTTGTGCTTCGGCTAGTGCCATTTTACGCTTTTCAACTTCAGCCATAACTTGTCGCATCATACGCATCGGCGATTGTCCATTAAGCATTGTAATACTCATCATACTTAATGTAGTTTGTGTATTGTTACGATCAAAGAAACGTGTTTTTGCTTCAATTTCAGGCAAGCCTGCGTTTACTTTTGCAACTGCATTTTTATTGATAACATCCTTAGTTACTGTTGGCATGTTAAAAGTAACTTGATTATCTCCATTAATAATCTGTGTTGTTTGTTCTTCAACTTTATCTAAAGAAGTATTTTTATTAGTCATACTTTAGCTCCATATTAACTACTACTATAATTTATTTATGTGAAGTTGTCAAGTGGTTTATGACGCATTTCCTGATACAGAATTTATATCATATCCTACAACTGTCATATCTGCATAATCTGTTGCATTTCCTGTTGTCTGAATTGTAACCTTATCTATGGTATTGTAGCTTACGGTATTACTATTGTGGCCACCTACAGTGGTACTATAAGTTCCATCTGAGGCAGAGCCACTTTTCATTCTTGCTACATATAAATCGCCAAAATTGTTAGTATTACCTGTTGTTTGAATAGTAACGTAGCTTATGGTACTGATATTGTTGCCACCAATTATTAAACCCCTTGTAGCATCAGAAGATCCTGAATGATTTTGTGTGTTGGGGTGATCTCCAAAATCTGTAGCGTTACCTAGAGTCTGCGTTGTCACATATTCCATAGAGTTGCCGTTACCATCAGCAATAACACTACGAGTTGCATCGTTAAAAGCACTTCCGTTGTAATAATTCCCAAGTAAGTCACCAAATTCTGATCCATCACCTGTTGTTTGTATAGTTATATACTCTATGGCATTTGATAGAGAGCCATTGCTGTTTACCCCTCCTACGCTAATTCCTCTTATACCGTCTGAGGTCATCATGTGATCTCTTTTTATTTCATTCAGATCACCAAAGTCTGAGGCATTTCCTCCATAGGCTATATTGATATAATCAATAACATCTATGTTTACAGCACCAGCCCAGTTACTACCTGTAACGGAAGTTCCGCCTGCAAATATACCTCTACTAGCATCTCCACATGCCGCAAGTTTATACTTTGAAGCAGAAAGATTACTAAAGTCTTGAGCATTTCCTGCACTGGTTATGCTAAAATACTCTAATGTATCTGACGCAACTAGAGTTGAACTATCATCTAATCCAATGTGATAAACATGTCTATCACCATACCAGGACGGAAAGGCAAGTATCCAATCAGTAGGACTTGTATCTGTTTGTCCACCAGATGATGCTGTAAATGTTAAACTAAATGAACCGGCGTCAGTATCTGTTGTACTCGGAGTAACAGTAAACACATTATCTGCTTGTGAAACTGTTGCTGTACTGCCAAGTGAACCTGCTGTTACACTATAACTATACGTTAGTGGTGTTCCGTCTACATCTGTAGCTGTAACTGTAATTACTGTTGGTGTTCCATCAGTAGATAGGTAAAAAGGAGTTCCATTTGAACCTGCATCTAAGACGCTACTAATAACAGGTCCGTAAGGCGGTAAAGCAGTATTGTAAACTTGATATCCAGATCCTGATGCTCTTGTAGTACCAGTTGTTGTAGTTGATGTTGTAACACTTGTTACACTAGCAATTCCGTTGTTTACTTCAAAAGTTGAACCGTTGCTATATATTACTAAATCATTATATTCAGAAATAATTACATCAATCCCAAGACTGTTACCAGGGTCGTTATATGTTCCTGTTTGTATAAGTTGCGAATTTGATGGTAATACATATATACCTAGAGCTGTAAACGCTAAACCTGTAGAACTAGTTGACGCAGATGATACTATAACTAAATTATTATTATTATCTAAAACTAGACCAGTGTCAGATCCGATACTTGGAGAAAATTCCATGGAACGAATTAATACACCGTCTGGATCAAAAAATCCAATTCTATTACTGCCACCAACTACTATTATAAAGTCGTCTGCATCTACTAATAGCTGGCGTACTGAACCTAGTCTAGTTGTGTTGTCTACAGTAGTAGTTCCATCGGTATCCTGTCCAATATGTCTTTGCCATAATATATTTCCATCGTCATCTAATTTTAAAAGCCAATCTCTGTCACTTTGTGAACCATTGTCATATGTAAATCCATATCCGCCAAGTATTAAATTATTTTCAGAATCTGTAGCAAATCCTCTTACTTCAATGACAGGTGTCTCGCTTGTACAATAATGTTTTTGCCACTGTAGTGTACCGTCTGACGAATGTTTTGTAACAAAAACATCTTTACGTGGATTAGATACTCCTAAATCTTGTTCTCTTTTAGCAGATACACCAGTTGTGTATATGTTCCCATTGTTATCAATAATAGCACGACTAAAGTTCCCGTCATATATAGATGTTCCATATGTAAGTTTTCTACTCCATGTAATAGACGGCGTAGTCTGCGATATATCCCATTTTTGAATAAAACTTGCTGTTAGATCATTATCTCTACAACCGATAACTGCTATATTATTTGCTTTATCAATTTGTATTGATTCGACAAGCATTTTACTATTAGCATTGCTGGTGGCATAATTATTATCGTATACAACACTTTCCCAGATAAGATTGCCAGTAGGCGATACTTTAGCAAATATACCTCCATAATCGCCGCCGTTTGTTTTCCCCCAATAAACATAATATATGTTACCATCAGCGTCTGTATCAGAATCTGACATCGGATCGTTGCCAGCATTAACTGTAAGTATAGATGACCACGATAGTGAAGGTAAACCCGAACTTGGATTATTTAATTTCCATATTGCAGGTTTATAACTAGAGGCACTAGTTTCAAGCCCTGGAATGTTTATACTATTATCATTTGGATCGATTGAAATTCCGTTGAGATAATCGTTACTTACTACCCAGTTAACATCTGCTTTAGATAATAAAGTATAATGATAATCACCTGCTAGTGTATATGTTGAAAGTGCTACATCAGAAAACGTACCAGTACTGTACCAGGCTGCTCCATTACTTATATATAACGTATTAGTGCTACCTCCTACCCATGCTGTTGCACCATTTGGTGAATTGGATGGTAGTTCGCTAACTGAATTATAAACTGCTAATGTTAAACCTGACATTATTATGCATTACCTTGTGTTGTAGCAGTATTGCTATCAGCAATAGTAAGATCACCTATAGATGTTGAATTGCCACTTGATGCTATTGTAATTCTACTAATAGTACTAAGAGTAACTGATGGACTATAACTATTAGTTTGAAGACCACCTGCTACTGCTCCGTATGTTCCATCATTAGCACCATTGTAGCAACCATACGCTCCGCCTTCGATTGAAGCATTAGTACTTCCAACATTTAAATCACCGTGATTTGTACAGCTACCTCCACTACTAAGATTTAATCTCTGTAAAATATTAACTGATCTGTTATTAATATTATTTCCTGCAAATCCTGAGCCGCCATATCCACCACACCATACACCGTATGTTCCGTCATATACTGCACCTGAATATCCAATACCACTGTGTCCTAGCGTACCAAGACTAGTAGCACCTGCAAGTGTATCAATAGTAACATAGTCGATTACATTAGACCATGAACTAGCATATCCTCCTGCAAATACACCTCTTGTACCATTTGTACATGCTCCAGCCATTGGATCACGCTGAGTTGATGTCAGCCCCATGTATTCACTAGCAGAACCTACAGTAGCTATAGTAATACGATCAATTCCGCCGGTATTACTAGTACCATCTGCAAAAACACCATATGTTGCATTTTGTGTAGAACCACCTTCATTATGATTAGCGCCTATACTACCCCAAGATGCCGCATTACCTAATGTTGCTACTGTTACATATGATGCCGCACCTCCTGTAGAATTAAGTGCTAGGTTTCCATCACTAACCGACAATGTATTACTTGTTGAAGTAATTGTATTTTCGCCAAACAAACTAGCAGATCCACTTGATTGTCCAACATTAAAATATTCTATTCTGTTGCCACCGCTAGTACCAGTAGTATCTGTCATAAAGGTAATGCCACGGTTCCCAAATATATTAGCAGGTTGTTGGAAAGTCAACGAAAAGTCTGCAACACTTGTAACGTCATTAGCTCCATCGCTAACTGTAAATGTTAATCCAAAAGTTCCTGCATCTGCTTCTGTTGTACTTGGAGTAATGGTAAATTCATTATTTGATTGACTTACTGACGCTGTACTGCCAAGTGAACCAGTTGTTACACTATAAGAATATGTCAGTGTCATATTCTCAGGATCAGTTGCTGAAACTGTAATTACTGTTGCAGTACCATCTGTTGCTAAACTAAATGGAGTTGTATTTGAACTTGCATCTTCTACACTTACTAT
>MDTG01013982.1_pt1 | contig 13989 bp, 14 predicted proteins | sample 811421 | NCBI WGS metagenome assembly MDTG01 (sample SAMN05326645, study PRJNA326480) | marine metagenome | isolation source: seawater | place: Pacific Ocean: South East | collected 2011 | reverse complement strand
GGTCAAGCCATGCACACGCACGGTTTTGCTGCGCTCACCAATGCCCACATAACTAGAGGTACGAATCGCAATATGGTCAGATTCCACACCTAACACGTGCAGCAGTTCTTGTACCGCGATGCCCACAGGGGCGCCACCACGCCAAACACCAACAATATAGTCAGGGCGAAAACCGCACTCATACACCTTCAGGGCAAGCTGAAAGGAGTCTTCGAGCAGTTGCTGGGCGCTGATGTAGACTTTTTCCATAATAGAGGATACCTAAGCTAGTGGCCGATATTCTTGACGACCTGGTCAACTTCAATTTGGGCGGCGCAGTTTACAGGATATACAGTGAAGAGCAAACGGGCACTGTGAAAGGAAATGTAAAAATCCCTCTCACCGCTGAACACGCCTTAGTAAAGCCCCTTGGCCATCAACCAGCTCGTCGGAGCATCCACCCACCCCATAAGAAACACAGGATAATAGGAATAAGGTTAGCCAATAATGGGCCAATCCCCAGCAATAATCCCATAGGGCCAAGCAAATCTACCGCAATTTTGTACACCAAGCCCACTAAGATACCACTGAACAAACGCTGACCCATGGTCACTGAGCGCAGTGGCCCAAAGATAAAGCTAATGCCCACTAACACCAGCGCAATGGTGCTGACCGGCTGTAAAATCTTCTTCCAAAAGGCCAGCTTAAACTCGCCGCCCCCCAGCCCTTGGGCATCCAAGTATTTGCCATAACTATACAAGGTGGAAATGGCCATATCTTTAGGCTCTTGTGCCACAAACTTTAAACGCTCTGGGGTTAATTCGGTTTCAAAGGTATCCGTTTGGCGCTTGATACTTTGGGTATTAAATTCATCCACACTTGTGATGGTGACGTTTTCCATGGTCCATTCACCGCGCTGGTAAATAGCTCGCTTGGCATGGGTCATGGCCGTCAGCTGTTTTTCATCATCAAATTCATACACACTCAAACCATGCAGCACCCCGTTGGGTTCGATGGCTGAAAAGCGCATATAGTTATCCCCTTCGCGGTGCCAGTGACCTTTACCATCATTACTGGAAGCCACTTCACGACCGAGCGCAATGGTTCGAAAGCTGGTGGTCATACGCTCAAGGTCCGGCACAATGTATTCACCCATAATCAAGCCCAGTACCATCATGATGGACGCTGCTTTCATGGTGGACACCATAATGCGCGGAGTGGAAACGCCAGCCGCCCGAATAGCCGTAAGCTCACTGTGTGTGGCTAGCCCACCAAGCCCAGCCAGGCAACCTATGAGGGTAATCATCGGGATCATTTCATAAACACGCGTTGGGCTCGATGCCACCACGTAATACAAGGCATCCCAAAAACTATACGTGCTGCGAATATTATCGAGCTGGTTTAGTAAGGCGATCACCATGTCTAACATGGCCAAAACCACCAGCACACCCAAGATGGCGTTGATCACAGAGCTGCGAATATGAGCATCAATCTTACGCATGTTTTGCTCCTGCTTTTGCTTGCTTACTAGCGCGGTTACGGCCCACTTTTAGCCGTAACGTGGGCCAGTACATAAGCAAACAGCCCAACATAATAAAGATGGCATGCAGCCACCATAAGCCCATCCATAATGGGGTTTGCCCTTGCTCCATCCATTTACGCGCGGTAATCAACATGGTGTAGTAAACCATGTAAACCACAATGGCGGGCAGCATCTTGCCATAACGGCCTTGTCGAGGTTTCACATGACTTAACGGAAAGGCGATTAAAACAATAATCGGCACCAGCAAGAACAAACCAATGCGATAATGCAAACGGGCTTTATCTTGGCGCTTTTTACTGTTGATAAGTTGGTAGGTGCTGGCCGCTTCGTTACGGGCTTTTTTCGCCACGCTGCTTTCTTCTGCAATCTTCACTGAGTAGCCACTGAACTCCAGTGTCTCCAACGTTTGTTTGCCAGGTTCACCGGTTAAGCGACGACCATTGGATAACTCTAAATAACGCGAGCCAGTTTGTGGGTCCACATACTGTCGGCCCGACTGCGCTAAAATAATGGTGTCGCCATCGGCCATAAATACGTTTTGCATTTCTTTGCGGTCTGCGGATAAGGTTTGGGCGTAAGACACTTTCTGGCCACTGCCCCCTATGGCGTTAAAGCGCCCAGGCGTGATAAACGAAAATTCACTTTCTTGCTGCTGAACTTGATAGTACTTGTCTAATTTATCGGCGGCGGTGGGGGCCAGCCATAAACTTAAAAAACCAATTAATAGCATCATCACTCCAACAGGGGCCATGGTGATGCGAAACACTTGCTTAGGACCAAAGCCGGTTGCATGCAATACCGTCATTTCGTTTTCACTGTACATGCGGCCATAAACCAGCAAGATCGAAATATAAAAACCCAAGGGTAAAATCAATTGCAAAAAACCTGGGCTGTTATAAAGAATGGTGTAATACACCGCTTCAGGAGGGATGATACCGGCGACCGCTTTGTTTAAATGCACCACTAAACGCGCACTCACAACAATCAACATTAATATGCCGGTAATGACAAATGTAGAAGTCAGCAACTCTTTGAGGAAGTAACGCGTTAAAATCAAGAACACTATCCTTTTACAAACAAGCCGGTGCAAATAAATAAGCCAAGCGCACTCTGGAAATATCGGCTTTTTCAAGTAGACTCAGCATTATCCCTGAAAATCCTATTCAGCACTACAGCCGACCATAAAAACCTCAAGTCGGATACGGAGACAGTATGCAATTTACCGTGACCCAAGCGCCTATTAATGAATACCAAGGACAAGCTCTGGTATTATTTGTGCCAAGCGAAGGGGCGTTACCTACCGCCACGGCCACCATTGACGCGCAGTTAAATGGTTTTATCGCACAGTTACAACAAAACCAAGACATCAAAGGCAAAGTAGCCGACACCCTAGTTGTACCGCAAGCCAATGGCCCTCGCTTAATTTTAGTGGGCATCGGCGAAAAACCAATGTCAGGAAAAGATTTTTGCAAAGCCATATCAGCGGCTGCAAAAGCGTTAAAAACCAGCGCCGCCAGTGACGCTGCCATTGACCTTAGCGACATTGAAATTGACGGCTTTGACCTTGAGTGGGCTTACAAACAAGTGGGTCAGTTGTTCCAAGATGCTTTATACCTGTTTGATGAATGCAAAAGCAAAAAAGACGAAGCCCCAGTTAAGATTGAATCCCTCACTGTGATTGCGGATAACCACGCTGAACTTGATTTGAAATTCGGCCAAGCCCTCGCTAAAGGTATGGCGTTTGCGAAAAAACTGGGTGATATGCCACCTAATGTTGCAACCCCAGCTTACCTAGCAGAAGAAGCAGATAAGCTTGCCTCTTTAAGCGATAACCTAACCACTAAAATCTTAGATGAAGACCACATGGAAGAACTGGGCATGGGCTCATTTTTATCTGTGTCAAAAGGCTCAATCGAACCGGGCAAAATCATCTGTATGGAATACCTAGCGGGCAAAGCAGGCGATGCACCTCACGTGTTAGTGGGCAAGGGCATCACGTTTGACACCGGCGGCATCAGCTTAAAGCCAGGTAGCGGTATGGATGAAATGAAATACGATATGTGTGGTGCCGCATCAGTTTTAGGTACCATGCTGGCCATCATCGAATTAGAGTTGCCAATTAATTTTGTGGGCGTCGTGGCAGCGGCTGAAAACATGCCGTCAGGTCATGCTAGCAAACCAGGTGACATCGTCACGGCCATGAACGGCACCACCATCGAAATTCTAAACACCGACGCCGAAGGCCGTTTGGTTCTGTGTGATGCATTAAGTTACGCCATCGACACTTACAAGCCAGCCAGTATTGTGGACATCGCTACCTTAACCGGTGCTTGCATGGCGGCTCTTGGTCGTGTGAACTCTGGGTTATTCAGCACCGACGAAGCCTTAGTAGACGAACTACTCACGGCCAGCAGCACCAGCCGCGATACAGTTTGGCGCTTACCGCTTGAAGAAGAGTATCAAGAATTGCTCGACAGTAACTTTGCGGACATCGCCAACATTGGCGGCCCACTTGCCGGTGCCACCACGGCGGCATGCTTCTTGAGCCGTTTCACGGAAGGACAAAAATGGGCACACCTGGACATCGCCGGTACCGCTTGGAACTCAGGTGGTAAAGCCAAGGGCGCCACTGGCCGCCCTGTGCCACTGCTTGTAAATTACCTTGCTAATAAAATCTAACGAACGTTAGTTGCATAAAAAAACCGAAGCGCTGTTTCAGCCTTCGGTTTTTTTATGCCCTAGAAACAAGCTGTCCCCATGAAGTGACAACCTGCGATGCACTAGAGGTTAGGCATACCAAGCGTATTCACGGGCCGCAATGTAGTTATTAAACTCTTTCACTTCACTGCGTTTATACGCTAAATAAATATCCACAAAGTGGCTACCCAATACGGATCGCATGGCTTCGCTTTGCTCTAATTTGTTTAATGCTTCTTCTAGGGTGTGTGGGTATAAATGCTCATAACACGCGAGCCCTTCAAATGGCTCTCCTGGTTGAAGTTTATTTTCAATGCCCCATTGAATACCCGCCAAGATCGCCGCCAACACTAAATATGGATTGGCATCGGCCGCGGGTACGCGGTGTTCAATTCGCAGATTTTTTTCATCAGACGCAGGTATACGCACCGCCACATAACGGTTTTCATGGGCCCAACTTTTTTGCGTGGCAATGGCTAAGTCAGGCACATAACGGCGATACGCATTGGGGTTACTGGCAATAAAAGGAAACGCACCATGCATGGTGTCTAAACAACCAGCCACCGCCTGCATTAAGGTTTGCTGTTCATTTTTTGCAAATTCATTATTGCCTTCACCGTCATACATTGAAATATGCAAGTGCATACCATTACCCGCATCTTGCAGGTAAGGCTTGGCCATAAAGGTGGCTTCAAAACCATGTTTCACGGCCACCCCTTTAATAAGGCGCTGGTATTGAATGACTTCATCCGCTGCTTGCAAACAATCACTGCGATGGTTGAGGTTGATTTCAAATTGGCCTGCACCAATCTCGGCTGAAATAGCCGTGCTGCTGATCCCCTGCTCTTCACAACTTTGACGAATATCCGTCAGCAGTTCTGCAAACACATCTAAACGATCCATAGAAAGCACCGCACAAATATCATCGCGACCATTAATTGGGTTTTTAGGCACTTGTAACAAGCCATCTTCGGTGCGGGTTTTATCAATCAGATAAAACTCCAATTCAAATGCCACAGTAGGAAATCGATTTTGCGCGGCCAGTTGTTTTAGCACCTTGCTCAAAACCACACGCGGTTCACCATCAAACGGCTGCGTTGCATCCGCGGAACTGAACATTATTTGCGCGCGTTTAGACTGCCAAGGCACGGTTTTTAATGTGCCAGGTATAAACTGGAACGACGCATCTGGGTCTCCATCGGTATCGTTGTAATGCATCACCGGAATGTATTCACCCACAGGGGACATTAAAAAATTGCCCCGTGGCATTTTCAGCTCATTAATTAGCTTGGTTAATTTACTGATTGGATAACGCTTGCCCCATAGGTTTGGAGTCATGCCAGCACAGATTAAATCCACCTCTTCAATATCTGGGTGTTGCTGACAAAAAAGAGTGATTTCTTCACGCAGTTGTTGCTTTAAATCGGACATACAGTGACCACAGGGGTTAGAAAATAGGGCTAGCGAATAAGGCGATAGAACAGCATTCTACAGGGTCTCGCCCATGCCCCATATACCTAATGAGGTGTACTCATGAGGTGTTGTCAATAAGGTGAGGCGACCAACCCTATCCTTATATTTTATGTTAGCCCAAATAACACAAACTTAGAGCATGCCTTGCAGCTTTTTAGAAAACAGCTTGGCAATAACCTCATAGCCATCACCGTTTAAATGAATAAAATCCGCCCAATATTTTGCATCTTGAACTTCATTGCGAATATCAAGACAACTAAAGCGCTCAAGCGGTTTGCCCGTTTGTGCTTGGTATAGGTTAGGTAGGTTTTGCACTTCATCAAACAAAGCATCGAGCATGGCCTTAATAAAATTAGCCCGCTCAGGGTGAACGCCTTTTCCTGCATTTAAGTTATCTTCGTCAACGTCATTAGCAGGCCAGCCCAGCTCATCAAAGGTTTCATGTAAGCGAGCTTTGCTGACAATGGTATAATCCCCAAGATCCGTCAGATCAATGCCCAGCATTTTTAACGGCGCAAGAATGACGTCGGCTTTTAACAACTTTAAAAGCTCCTTAATCAATTTACCTGCTTCTGAAAAATCAAATTCCGTCGTAGTACCGCGATGAAGGTGCACAGCATACGCATAACTATGGGTGATAATCTGAGCCTGCGGGGCAAATTCATCCCGATATAAGATGGCTTGTAAAATGTGCTGTACCACTTCTTGGGCTGCCATGGCTAGTAAGTCGCGATCATAAGCCGTTTGCCAGTGTCCATTGTAAGGCTGGATAACGCCGTGGCGAACAGCATCCACCATGTCATTACCACCGGCGCTGAGCACAATAGCATCAAGGTGCTGACTCACCGCTTGATTTTGCAACGCGCTATATAAAGTATGGGAGGGGTACTTTTTTTCCCATACACCGTCACAACGGTCGGGGGTTTTAGCAGTCAACTCTTTGGAGTGGTCGCCACTTCGCTCTAACCGTAGAAAAATACCATCTAGGGTTTTGTCCCGGCTTAAGAAGTCAATCACATTGGTTTTGCTGTCCATACCAAAGTTTTTAAGCCCAATACCATAACGCAGTAACACACCCAGTACGTCGGTTAAACTTTTCACTGGGTAATCAAACCACGAATCCCCTTCACTGATAATGATGGGTTTGCGTTTCACCCCTGGCATTTTGGATAAGTACTTGGTTTGCCAACGGTTGCGTCGCACCAGTTTCTCGAATTGTTTAAAGCTACGAGTATAGTCAATATCAGGATTAGGCATAGGCGTCCGTGCAAGCTGTCTTAAAGTGATTGCAAACTAACAGTTAGAAAAAAAAGGTCAAGGTGTGACTGACGTCAAAATCGGCTTAAAAAGCCGCTATAGAGGCATTAACTCTTTCCTAAATGAATCCGGTTTATGGTTAAATGTGCTCCGTCTTTTTCCCCGCTCGGAGTTATTATGCCAGTCAAAGCTTGGCTATTACTGGTGATCGCGTTACTCAATGGTTGTGCTTTGTGGCCCAACCATGAACATCGAGCCCTGAATGTGCCTATGGTTGAGTCAATGATTGCCAAGCAGTGTTCGGGTTATGCACAGCAAAGCCAAACTGAACAGCAACAGCGTCAACAACAGCAAGCCATGTTGCACGACATCCAAGCTCAACTGAATTTGCTCACCGCCGCCACACCGGGCTTCACCAATACCCATTGCCCACCAGCTGAAAACCCAACGCCCAACGAATGGGAAGGCAAAATCATTGTGGGGGCCAATGAGTGGATTCATCTTTCCCCGCCTGGGCATCATTATCAAGCTCGTGTAGACAGCGGTGCAGCCACCTCTTCATTAAGCGCCAAAAATATTGAATACTTTGAGCGAAACGGCAAACGCTGGGTTCGCTTTGAGCTACAACATGATGACGAAGCCGACGCCATCGCTCTAGAAGCTAAAGTGGTGCGACATGTGCTAATTCGCCAAGCGTCCAGCGCAGAGCCTGAACGTCGTCCTGTGGTGTCGCTAACCGTGAACATGGGGCAAAGCCTTCGCTACGATACAGAGTTCACACTCACTGACCGCTCCCAAATGACCTACCCCATATTATTAGGCCGAGAATTTTTACGCGATGTGATATTGATTGATGTGAGTCGCCAGTTTATTCATCCTAAATATCAACCACAGACCATAAGTCAATTTAACAGCGCAAACTATTCAGCTAAATCAACGGCCAAGCAAATCGCGAAGGGAACACCATGAAGCTGCCACACCTGTCTGCGCGTTTGTCATTTTTTCTATTGGCTGGTGTGTTGTTCACAGTGGGCATCTTACTCATTTTGCAACGTCACTGGGTTTATGAAGTGCCCTTGTTATATGGTGAGACTCAAACAATTTGGTCGGTGGAAGCGAAAATCGAATTCAAAGCCCAAGACAAACCCGTCAGTGTCTTAATGTCACGCCCATCCAATCAAAAGGGCTTCACTGTTTTAAAAGAAGCCGCCGCCTCACCTGGGTATGGCCTTAATTTTTTAGAGGCTACTCAACCACAAGCTCAGTGGACCATACGCAATGCCAATGGCAAACAGACCTTGTTTTACCGCGCAGAGGTTTTACAAAGTGAGCGTGAAGAAAATCAAGCTATCCCCGCACCTAAGATTCCGTTTGTCAGTTTGCCTCAACCCTTTGATGAAGCTGCTAGCTCCATTTTAGCCAACGCCTACGGCACGTCTTCAGACAATTTTAGTTTTACCCGCGAGCTACTTAAGCAATTTTCCCATGACTCCACCAATCAACAAGTGGGTTTATTACGCAATCATTACAATCAACAGCTACCCGAACTCATTGTTAACATGTTGCATAAAGCGCAAGTGCCGGCCAGTGTGATTTATGGTTTACAGCTGCAAGATAGTCGTCGCCGTCAAAGTTTGATACCTCTATTACGGGTATGGAACGGCGAAGAACACCATGTATTCTTTTTTCCGCAAAGCCCTAACGATCATTATAAAATTAAAAAAGGCGCACCATTATTACTGTGGCAGCAAACCGGCGCACCGGTGTTGGATGTGATTGGTGGCAAACAATCCAGCATTTATTTTTCCATGTTAAAACGTGAGGAGTCGGCCTTTGCCAACATTGCGCAGAATCTTTCAAGCCAATATGACTTTTTGAATTTTTCTATTCACAGCCTGCCCATTGAAGAGCAAGCCATGTTTCAGACCATATTGCTGATTCCTATTGGTGCATTAATCGTCTGCCTATTACGTATTCTAGTTGGGGTTCGTACCTCAGGGACTTTTATGCCCGTGCTTATTGCATTGGCATTTATCCAAACTTCGTTAATTACGGGGTTAGTGGGCTTTTTATTAGTGGTGACCACTGGTTTATTTATTCGCAGTTATTTATCACATTTGAATTTATTATTGGTAGCTAGAATAACCGCCGTGATTATTTCGGTCATTGCCATTATCAGTGTGTTCAGTGTGCTGGCATTTAAATTAGGATTAACCGAAGGCTTAAAAATTACGTTTTTCCCCATGATCATTTTATCTTGGACCATAGAGCGCATGTCGATTTTGTGGGAAGAAGAAGGCGGTCGTGAGGTAATGATTCAAGGGGGCGGCAGTTTATTAACCGCGGTATTGGTATATGGCGCCATGACCAACCCTTGGGTACGACACATTACCTTTAACTTTATTGGCATTCAGTTTGTGGTGTTATCGCTGGTATTGTTGATTGGCTCTTACACGGGTTATCGCTTGTTAGAGCTCACCCGTTTCAAGGTGTTTAACAAATAAATGTGGGCACTTCCTTGGCGTTTACAGCAGCGCGGTATCCTAGGCATGAACAAGCGCAATATTGACTATATTGCACGGCATAATGCCCGCCACCTATACCCTTTGGTAGACAATAAGTTAAAAACCAAATTGCTTGCACAAAGCGCTGGCATCACCACACCCAATTTAATCGCCACCATTGAAAGTCAGTATGATGTATCGCAACTGGCTCAGCGTTTAGCGGCAAGCCAAGGCTTTGCAGTGAAGCCTGCAAAAGGCAGTGGTGGCAAAGGCATCTTGGTGCTTAACCGACATGACGAGCATCACTTTATTAAAAACAATGGCACGCTCATAAGTGTGTTGGATTTACAGCGTCATGTGTCGAATATTTTATCCGGTCTTTACAGTTTAGGTGGCACACCGGATGTGGCCATCATTGAAGAATTGATTGCGTTTGACCCACAATTTAATGGTTACTCATTTGAAGGCGTGCCTGACATTCGTGTGATTATTTTTAAAGGGTTTCCTGTGATGGCCATGATGCGCTTAGCCACGCGGGCATCCGATGGTAAGGCCAACTTACATCAAGGTGCGGTGGGGGTTGGGTTGGATATCGCCACAGGCAAACCCTTACATGCCGTGCAAAATGGTGAAAGTATTTTGCACCACCCGGATACCGGACAAGACTTGTCTCAATTAAATATTGATAATTGGCAGACGCTATTAGAACTGGCTGCCAGTTGTTATGAAGTAACCGGGCTGGGTTATTTAGGTGCGGATATGGTGCTGGATTTAAATAAAGGCCCCATGTTATTGGAACTGAATGCTCGCCCAGGTCTGACCATTCAAGTGGCGAATGGTTGCGGACTGCTGCACAGGTTAAAACCCATTGACCGTTTAAGTGCAATAGAACTTAATCAAGGCCCCAGCAAACGAGTGGAGCTGGCGCAAAGTTGGTTTGCAAGCGACCTTCTTATTAATTCATCAACAAAAACGGCACCGTATTGCGAAACTCAGTAAGGCACATGGGTTTCTAAGCGGCGCTGCATATCCGCCACCACTTCTTCACGAAAGTCATGGCCAAATTCAAACGGTAAGCTGTCTTTATACGCTTGGATATCCATGATCTGCACATTAGCGCGAATGGTTTTAAATACCTTGGGTAACTTATCCCCAGGGGACTGAATGTGATGCAGGCCGCCGCTATAGACAAACAAAACTTTACCGTGCTCTTTCACCGCTAATATATCCGCTACACCACCACGCACTGTCATGGCGTTACCGTGTTTATCCAAACCACTGCTGCGCTTCATACGCCCTTCAGGCAAAATAGCTACCAAGGTATCTTTACTCACCAGGCTCATAAAATGTTGCCAAGACTCGTCTTTTTTACGGGTAATGGGCACCAAACCCGGCAGCAAGCTATGATAGATTTTTCCAACAATGGGCCTGTCGTTCAACGTGATATCGGCACCAGGGGCAATCAATTCGCCGCTTAATCGCCACAACACAGACAAAGGACAAGCGCCGATAAACAAGGGTTCAAACAAGCTGGTGTGATTTAAAAAGACAATCAAACGTACGTCTTTAAATTGTTTAAAATTTTCGTCACTTAACCAACGAAGCTCAAAGCGATACAGCACACTGCAAATCAGCTTAAGGGTACACATGAGGATAAAACGGATAAGACGAATCATAATTCTACTGCTTGATGTTCGGTTTTATTATTGTTTTTAGGTTTAAAAATCGTGCACGGGTTATACAGGCTCACCATGGCTTTGTCCATGTGAAAAGCGCCACCTCTGCTGCGGTAGAGAAAGCCCAGAACAACACGTATACTTACGCCCATCTTCATGTGAGCAACCCCATGACTGCCATCGACTTTTATATTTTAGGCCATAGCGATGAACTCGCCCGCTTTAACTTTGCCTGCCGCCTGAGTGAAAAGGTTTATGGTGAAGGGCATCAGGTCTATATTCACGTTGAAAATGCAGAGCAAGCCCAGCGTCTAGACGACCTCATGTGGTCTTACAAACCCGAATCCTTCTTGCCTCATAACTTGGTGAATGATGAGCATCAAGCGCAGGTTCAGATTGGCTGGCAAGATCACCCGGCTCACCACTTTGATGTGATGATTAACCTTAGCTCCCCGCAACCCTCATTTTTCAGCCGCTTTGGCCGGGTACTTGAGATTGTGATTCAAGATGAAACCGTTCTAGCCCAAACCCGACAGCACTTTAAGTTTTACAAGGACCGCGGCTACGAAGTAACCCACCGAGACTTACGCGGCTAAGTTGTTCATTTTTAACGCTTTATTGATATAAATTCTTGTCTATCTATACCCCTTTGGTTAATCTGCCGCTCCCTAAAACAATATGGACTTTGTAACATGCAAAAGCTCATCCTCGTGAGTGCTTTGCTATTACTTGGGGCATGCGCGCGATTGGACCACGTTCAAATCGGCGACATCGACCAAAGTAATGGTGCTCTCTCTCCTATATCGGTAAAAGTCAGTGAAAACGGTGTTGAAATGGCCGTGGTTGCAGGCGTCGCCGCTGAATTGGCTAGCCAATCAAAACGCAACCAACAACTTAAAGAGATCCGTGATTTCTTGGCATTGATCAACATGGGCCCACGCACTGGCAACCCTGTGTTCTTTGATACCTATGCACAGAATGTATTGGACGCCCTGTACCAACAATGTGCCTCAGGCAAGATTACCGGCATTCGTAATATTCGCGAAGGCAAAACCTATGGCCCTGTTAGTGGCGAAATTGTGCGCATCGACGCCGACTGTATTTTATAAGGAAAGAAAATGATTCGTTTATTCACCGCTCTATTAGCCACATTAATGTTATCTGGCTGCATGTCACTGAACTCTGTGTCGCTAACGCAAATTCCAAGTGATAAAGGCCAACTGGTGAGCGCAAAAGCCCATGACTGGGTATTTTTAGGTTTCACGACACAAAATAATTTTGTTAATGAAGCGGTTAACAATCTCAAACAAGAATGCCCTAACGGTAAGCTGACCGGTGTGTTAACAAAACACCAAACCACCGCGTATGTTTTGGTTTTCAAACGTGAAGTGATTGCCAGCGGTTACTGCAAAAAAGCATAAGGGTGCGTTATGAATTTTAAATTAGTCTTCACCCTAGCGTTTACTTTATTAGTAACCGGCTGCACACACAGTATCCACATGGTGCACACAGATGGGTTTGGCGCAAGCATGACGCCTAAAACCGAGTCCACCAAGATCGTTGAAGCGAACTCAGAACAAACTGTCTTTCTGTTTTTTGCGTTTGATACGGATTATGTGGATCAAGCAAAAGCCGATTTAGAATCCAAGTGTCATGGCGACCTTCAAGCCATTAGCACGCAGTATTCGACTTCCCATGGCTTTTTGCATTGGACCAATAAAATCTTAATGAAAGGCATCTGCGCCAGTTAAGAAACTAGACGGCACTCGCGTGAAAACGCACGCGAGTGTGGTCATAGATATAATGAAACAACGGCGCATAAATTAAAAAGAAGCCAATCCCCACTAAGTCCAGCATCAACGCCTGCCAAAACGTAAAACTCAACGCCCACATCACTATCGGCAAGGTAAAGGCCAACATACCTGCTTCAAATGCCAATGCATGAATCGCTCTGACCTTAAAGCCACGGCTAATACGCTCGTGACCGTAAAGTCGATCAAAGCCGATGTTAAATATGTAATTCCATACCATGGCAATCATGGAAAACACCAGCGCTAACCCGCCTAACACATGGACCTGCTCATCAATAAACAGCTTGCCAAGGACCACTAAAAAAATCAGCGCCAACACTTCAAACAAGACTGCCTGAAAAATACGTTCTCGCTTTGTCATATCGTCTACTCCCAAAACATTGCAGTAATTGTATTCACATATATGATGATTAAAAGTTAGTTACCATCAGAATTAGTGATATGTATAACCTAGAGCAATTACGTATGTTCGTGGAAACCGCCGATAGCGGCTCCTTCAGCGCCTGCGCCAAGCGCCTTGGCAAGGTGCAGTCGGCGGTGAGCCAAGGCATTGCCAACCTTGAGGTGGACTTAAATTGTCAGCTATTTGACCGCTCTACCCGTAAACCCAGCCTCACCCAAGAAGGCACTCGGCTATTGGAATATGCCAAGGCGGTGATTGTACAAAACCAAGAAATGCAGCTGGCTGCACAAGCCATCAACCATCAGACTGAAACCCACCTGACATTAGCGGTGGATTCCGGCGTGGTCCTGCCCAAGCTAATGGATTGCATTGCGCACTTTTCACAATTATTCCCCTCTACCCAGGTGAATATCTTAACCGGCGCAAGTAGTGAGGTATTAAACTGGGTAAAACAAGGGGAGGCGGACATGGGGTTAATGTTCGCCAACGCCACCTTGCATCGCGGTGTTAACCTAAGTTATATCGGCAGCTTGGCCTTTTACGGCATGTGCCACAAAGACCATGTTTTGGCGAGCCAAGGCCCCGTCACGGAAACTCAACTGATCAACCATCGACAAATCATCGCCAAAGATTGGGCCAATACAGG
>MDTG01332484.1_pt1 | contig 13990 bp, 10 predicted proteins | sample 811421 | NCBI WGS metagenome assembly MDTG01 (sample SAMN05326645, study PRJNA326480) | marine metagenome | isolation source: seawater | place: Pacific Ocean: South East | collected 2011 | reverse complement strand
GATGACGATCGTATTCTCTTCAATGTTGGTCTTGCCAGTTTTCCAGTCTTTCTTCCAACAGATCTCACCCGTATTGCGTGACAGTTTGAGGAACTCCCTGGTGATACCTAACTCTTTCGTGCGAGTGTACATAAACGGGTAGTCAAAACCAAATATGTTATATCCAGTTACGATATCTGGATTCTCTTTCTGAACTAGCTTAGTCCAAGCCAACATCACTTGCGCTTCTGTGTCATAGCTATCGAACTGTGCATTACCTACCTGGCCTAGGTCATTGCATGTCCCCTTTACAATGCAATGGTTCAGATATGGTTCTTCATCACCTACTCGCCAGAATGTAGATCCGATAAATGTCACTTCATCGCCCTTAACAGGTGGATATGTTTTGGTAAGCTCTATATTCAAACTATTAATCTTGGTTTCACGATCTAAGCGATCATTATTCAAGATTTCTAGTGGTGTCAAACCAGTTTTGATGGTCTTCTTTTTCTTATATCCAGACCATCCAGAAGACTCCTCTGCACCGTTGTCAGCAGCGCCTTCCACGCCACAGAATCCATCATCATCATCACTGTCTTCGTCATCAAAATCATCATCATCAAAGTCTTCATTTTTAACAATTCGCTTGACAAATGCTTTTGTTAGACCATCTACCATTGACTCTGGAGGTTGCTGTTTTGGATATATTCGATCAACATTAAATACCGGTTCGTAACAATAACCGAATGCTGTCTTGATAATGTCATCGATATATTCATTTGTACGTTGGTCTTCAGTACGGTCATCCCATACATCAACCATATTCTTCGCGAGAGCCTTGTATGACTTCTTGGCAAGAGGAAAGTCACCATGACTACTAGAAGCCTCAATATCAAAACTCATTACAGTATAAGGCACTTGCGTCTCCATATCCGGATGGCTGATAATGCGTTTCCAATCGACGGAGATCTCGAAATCCAAATTAGTTTTTCGTTTATGCTTTGGGATTGTCCTGATATGAGCTTTCGGAACACTGATCCATCCAGACGGTTTAATCCCTTTCAGGTGGAATAGTCGCAAAAGTGGGGGGATCTGAGCTTCATACAATTCTGTTTCGTGGCCATTGACCTCGAATGTAGACAGTGTACGCTTATACTCCTTACCTACCTTCTCATATGTGTACCACAGATTCTTGAACTTACGCCATGCCTGCTCATTGCTGAAGTCAACTCTCACAAACTTATGAAGGCTCTTGGCATCAAATCCATAGAACTTATGTCTCTTCACTAATGTAGTGTTAGTAATCGTACCATCATACCAATTAGAATTGACACCTTGATACATTGCATGCACCAACATTGCTTTGTGACCAGTTCTGAAATGGCTTGGTACCTTTACATAGAAGAATGGTGTGAATCCTTCGGCAGTTATACTAGCTTTTTGACCATTTTCATTTATACCGAACATCTGTACTTCAAATGGTCTTTCAGCACAGGTTTTGCCGCTGGCATCGTCATAGGCATTAAACGTCGTCAGTCTAAACTTAAATGCTGGCATATTTGTTTCTGTCATCAGTTTATTATCATGTGTTGTTGCCTTTTGCTTAGATCAATTTTCTCCCTATTTATTAGAGAAACATGATCGAGAAAATCTTGAAAACCTCACATGGGTTGATTGGATTGCTTATTATAACAACGATTGTAGGATGGATTATAACCAAGTTTGACGAAAAAATCCTTCTTAGTAATGTCAGTACATTAAGCTTACTTTTATTTGAAAGTATTACAATATTGCTAGTAATAGCAGCAATTACACTTTTTTCTAGTACTGCCAGAAAAGAACTGCAAGAGTCACTTCTGAAAGTAGATATAACAACTTTTAGTATATTGACAATATTTTCACTAGTTGGTGTAGCAATGGCATATGGCAGTGACATAGTATTAAAACATCATGGCACATCAGATGTCAAGATTGGTAAAGTTGTCGTTGGTTTCATAGTAACTGGATTGATATATTTTCTTGTAGAGAGACATCGATTTAATACTAAGAAACTACTCTTCTTTTTAGCTATGATTGGTTTCGCGATTGGTTTTACATTGTCGTAATTTATCTTCTACCACTCTTTCTACTGGAAGATCTCGATCGTCGAGAACTGCTTCTGCCACGAGACTTTATAGATGATGCTCTAAAATAACCTCGCTTATTGATTACATCTTTGTAGTTGTAAAGAATCTCTCTGCCTTGCTTATTTGTCATTTTCTTATCTGTGCGTCTAAGATATCTAGTGCCATCCTGATTATACAGTGTCATCGTAGGCTTCTCACGAAAACGATCTTTTCTTCGTGTTTTTGCTCCACCTCGCTTACGGCGATGTCTTAACCCTTTTCTACTTTTAGCACGACGACCAGTCTGACGTGTCTTACGCTTGCGTGTACCGCGTTTTTTTCTGCGTCTACCGCCACCTTGTGACATCTCGCTTATTGCAAACTCAGCCATATCGTCAGCTTTTCGGGCACCTTTGTGTTCCTTTGTTTTGTTCCCTTCAATGAAAACAATTGCTGGTACTCCTTGAGTCTCTGGAAGACGCGCACTTTTATGCTTGATAGAACCAGTCATACTAGAGTCTACGTCAATTACAGTAATATTCTTGTCTTTTAGCTTTGAATGGCCTTTTAATGCCTTCCATTCATCTTCCATTTCCAAGCAGTGATGACAATTAGGTGAATGGTAACGCACTAGAATGGAAGTAATTTCAGAAAGTCGGTCTAATTCGCCGACATTATTTGGATTAAGTGTCATAAACAGCATAATATAGAGTAAGGAGAGATTTTATATCATGGAAAGTATTTTCTACACAGACTATATATGTATCTCAAATCACTCGCTATTGGTTTAGTATTTATATTGGGTCTGTATTTCATATGCGTATCTGGAAAAACTAAAGAGGGATTTACTGATCGCAACGGTAACATACACAGATGCCCAAATGTTTTAATACAAAAAGGTACACGTTTCATTCTTTACAACTCTAACCTAGCAAATGTACCCGGTGTGAATCCTGTAACATTCAATAATTTAGAGGAATATACTGAGTTTACAAGATGGCAGAGAAGTCAAGGAATACGTTGCCCAATACTTTATGTGCAAGAATCATACGATGCTCAAGGCAATCCTGTTTATACTGCTAGACCATCCCCTACAGATCCTCAGGGTGGATTACCTGTGCATCAGTTACCTATTCCCCCTGGAGGACCACCAGGTAGCTCTGAGCCAATTACAAAACTTTTCGACGCCGGAAGAGATGACCCGCCATATAATTGCAATAGCTATCCCTCTTACGATCAGCAAGATCAATATATTGGTCTCAATACCCCTCTAGATCAAATGTTCCATGAAACTGGAAGTAAAGTAAGTCCTAATCCTATGGATGCAAACTGGGGTGGTAAAGCATTCACTCAAGAACTCGTAGATAAAGGATATTATAAAGAAGATGAAGTAAAGATATCGGTACCATAAAGTAGTATAATTTTTTGTAACTTAAATTGAAAAATTGAAATTACAAAGACACATTATTAGGTTCATCACTCAACTATCGATGTACGCGTCTCAGAACTCAACCACAGAAACATCAACTATGTCCACCGTTTCCACTTCCAAATGGCTACAAGCTATACCGTACTCCGATCTCAGTACCAGATTTGATCGCTATATAACCGCAGCTCCGCATCATCCTACTCCTGTCTGGGAGATCGAAGGAAAAGATGGCGAGTTGCTCTATGTTATGGTAAAATTGACGCTAACACCAAATGTCGGTCTCGCTCGACGTATTCTCAGAAAGCAGATGCGCTATGGCACTGCCGGATATCCTAGTCTTCGGTGTCAAGAGTGTGCAGATAATATTAATGAGCTTGCGCTCTATCGCGGATCTAACAAGCAGCCATTTGTATTCCCTGACTCTATGATGGAAACTGCTCCAGACAAACAGCTTCCAGATGCTGTAAAGTGCAATGCTGTTCTTAATGAGATGAACTCTGCTCTTAAGACGGCGTACAAGGGACGAAACCATATCGTGATTCCTGAGTTTGTGCCAACTCTCTGCAATGAAAAGAAACTGAAGCATGAGCACGAGATCGAAGGTAAGTCTTCAGAAGGCCGCGACTTTCATCATCATATTGGCTATGCTGACAATTATCATGGTGTATGGAGTCCTCGTCTTCAAGAGATTGATCTGGCTCTAGAACACATAGGTCCTCTTATGTTCCAGTTTATCCAAAAGATGATTGATTATGCAGAAGTTCCAGATTCAATTGAGCGACTTCGACAAGTGAAAGAGGTTCTTGATAAGGAGACTTATGGTCAAACATTTCGCCATGCAGTTAACTGGCAAATTGATATTCTAGAACAATATATTGCTATGGGGGAACCAAAGTCAGCTTTCGCTCGTATTCCTCTAGTTGTTCGTGCGATTGCACGCAGCAATCTCGGTATTAACGAGACAGACAAGAAGATTTCGTTTGATATGCAGCAGGCGAACAATACAATTGATAACTTTATCTGCAATGCTGGGTCTAAAAGTCAGCTCCAAGGTCTTGTTCGTGAGACACTAAATCCTAAGAACTACAAGCAGAGAAAGGGTTATGGTGAAGATAGCACGAGTGGCATTACTACAGCTCCGAGTGAGAGTCATATCCGTGCGACACAAAAGACTTTGGGCAACTTCACTATTGGGGTTGCTACACTGGAAGATCTCGTCACTGATCGCCCAGAGTATACTTGGCATTTCAACACAAAGTATCAAGAAATCAGAGAAACTGCTGCTGGCGCATTTGATGCTTTGGTCATTAATAGTAAGACAAAGAAGCCACCTACACACCGCATGAAAGCGTGGAAGAGTGATGCTCACAGCGAGTGTCATGGCTATAGTAGCATCTTTCAAGTACTTGATTATGGACGGGAACTACCTCCAAATCATGTTATTCAGATCCGATCTAGTATGACTGAAGCAGGAATAGTTGTTCGCATCGGCAATACTCATGATAAGTGTTGGAAGGTAAAGGGTCAAGACAGTAATGTAGCATACTCTTGGTCATTCGGAAATGCAGCATCTACTGCCAGCAAAACTTGGTCTACACTACATGGTGCTCATCACATAGATGTTTACGGATCGACAAATCTGATTCTTGTAGCAGGAACAACATCGGGTGTTCTACGCAGTAAAGTTGAAGATGCAGTGCGGAACAATAGTCGTGCAGGTATTGGATCATGGTCGCTATCGTCTTATGCAGAGCGTTCGTGTGGTCAAAATCTGATTAGTGTTGCTAAGATGGTAACATACAATAGTCTGCCATATGGAAAGACACCAGTATATGGTCTAGGTCTCTGCCGTAACAGTACTCCGTGCAAGGAGGGACAATTTCACAGGAACGAGGTCGTTGAGTGGCGTATTGTGAAAATTAATCAATATCATAATGAAGAACAAGTCTGGCCAATGAGTGGAACTGGTACTGTTCGAATGTTTGATAGACCAAAGATTGTTCATCCTAAGGTGGTATTGAGTGAGGAAACTAAGGATTCCAGTACAGATAATACTATTGCAAGACTAGCAAAGCTCAAGACACTACTGGATGCTGGTGCCATAACTCAGAGTGACTACGATACACAGAAGATGCGGATCCTAACCAACATCTAACTATATAATTTGAAAAAAGAATACTATATCAAATCATATTTTCTATTTGTTGCTTTTATCAAGAACAATCATAGCTTCATTGAGTGTTTCTCTAAATGCCTTGAGATTATTGGAAATAACTATAGCTTTTTGTGCTTCCTCAGTAGTTGGATCTTGTGCTACCGTCTCAGCAGAAAAGATGACTTCAGATAACAAGTTCATAGAAATGACCTTTTCTAATTCGACAATTGTGTCTTCGTAGTTTGTGCGATACTTATCAATTCTTAATTTATCGTTTGCCTTATCAGCATCGCTTGAAACTTTGGACGCAATATTAGCCTGTGAGGTAGTCGTACTTGCCATACCTTCTATTACCTTTCTTTGATAGCTGAATGCCTTCATCGCAATAGCTACTGCCACAATCAATAAAAACGCCATACCAACATAACGATACAAATCTTCTTGACTAATCATAGTGTATATAATTAGTGCAAAGAATATAATGTCTACACATCTACCTCGACCTGGCCACTTTTACACAGAAGATAATTATAAACATTATTAACACATGTCTTAGTAAGTTTTCTAGGCTTGCCTCCCTTCGTAACAGTACTGATTCCGTCTAGAGCTTTATCATCTGTTTGTAGCGCACTAACCAGTGCTGGAATTGTTTTATATTTATCCATTATTGCTACGGCTGACGCAGTGCTCACTGATGGAATCTGTGATAACATAATGATCCCAATATTATCTGGAGTAAGATTCGATTTCTTTACACGTTTTGTGACAGCAGCATAACCAGCTGAACTGCCTTCATCAGAACCAGCATCATCGCCTTGATCATAGAAGTATTTGTCTTTTGTCCTACCAAGCTTATCTGCGGTCTGAAGGATCCATAATGCCGATTCTGTTAAATCCAATGATCGATAAAGAGAGAATCCTTTCGACCAAAGTATAGATGTCATCGCTGATATTAATGATTCCTTTCCAATACTTCTACCATATCTGCTAGACTTGTATGTATGAATATTCCCCTCTAACAAATAAACTATTGAATGATTATGCAACACACATTGATTAAGTCTGTAACTTTGTTCACCATATCTACCATCACGAATGCTTGCAGCAAGATCACATAGCGTCTTTCTCTCTACAATTAATAGTTCACTTCCATCATCTCTACAAATTATAATGTCTCCAAGTGGGAGATTTTCAGTTTCAATTTTCATCTTACTGAATGCTCCACCAATCTTAAGTTTCGCAATCTCGCTTAGCAAATCTGCTTCTCTAAAGTCTAGCTTGATGATCATATATGGTGTAACACAAGTTATCATTAAATGCTTATTGTCCTTATAACAATTTCAAACAAGGCTTAAATGTAGAACAACAATGTATGTATCCATCATGACAGACACAGTTGATCAACAGAAGCTTGCTCAGGAAGATGACGTTTATAATACAGAAGAAGGATTGATCTTTAATCCTTACAATGACAGAAACCGGGAGATTACATTGAGCGAAGTTCAATCTATTCTCAGGGAGTATGGTGTAAACGCTCCTGTGCATAATATTGACCTATATAAGCGCGCATTTGTTCATAGATCATACACAAAAAGACCCCATCTGGAAAATGAAGCAGCAAATGTTACTATTACTGACCAACCACCTGGTTGCATGCCTCTGAAGACGAAATCTAATGAGCGTCTAGAGTTTCTTGGCGATGGTGTACTAGAGCTTATTACTAAGTACTATCTTTATCGAAGATTCACAAAGGAAGATGAAGGATTCATGACTGAAAAAAAGATTGCACTGGTGAAGAACGAACATATTGGGAAACTAGCTTATTTAATGAAACTAAATAAGTGGTTTATCCTTTCAAGAAACACAGAAGATAAGAGTACCAGAACTAATCTCAAAAAACTAGGATGTTTGTTTGAAGCATTTCTTGGTGCCCTTTTTCTCGACTTCAATAAAATAGATGTTGAAGACGAGCATGGATGGTTTAAGAATGTCTTTGTTACTGGTCCTGGGTTTCAGATGGCACAGATATTTGTAGAGAATGTCTTTGAAAAGTTCGTTGACTGGCAAAAGTTGATCCGTATAGATGATAATTATAAAAACATCTTGCAGGTGAAGATTCAAAAAGAGTTCAAGACTACGCCGGACTATCTAGAGATTTCTAGAGATGCAGAGAATGGATACCAAATGGGAGTCTATCTTTGCATGAATCAACACATTTACAATATGAAAACTGAAGACGCTACTCCATTTGATGTCTACGGATCTTTTTCGGCAATTCAAGCTGAGCTATCTCAAGAGAAACCTGTTTTCGTGCTTCTTGGTGTAGGTTCTCATCGGGTAAAGAAAAAGGCTGAGCAGGCCGCATGCGAGCAAGCAATCCTGGACATTGATGAGGGTAATTCTCAGTAGATTCTTGTGCATAACTATCTAATTTTCTTTTCCATATAGCTGGGTCGTCGTCCTCATATGATATATGATGACGCGTAAATAGATGATCTTCGATCATTCTCTTAATAAGCGCACTTTCTTGAGTTGCAAACTTGTTTTGTTCCATATATGATAAAACCTAATAAAACTTTTATGTTCAAATACTATATATGTCTGCCGCTCTTTTAGCTAGATTAAAAGTGAAAAATCAACCTAAACGTCCAGACGCAGTTGATATAGTAATAAAAGCACCTGAAGTAAGGGAAGAGGTGGAAATTAAAACGAAAATCCTTGACCGAAGAGCTGAAATGGGATTTAATAGAGAACAGTTCTTAAAAGCATTAGAACCAGCTCGTGCTATCAAGCAAAAGGTTGCTGATATTCCAGAAGTTAGAGTACAAGTAGATATTCCAGTAACTGAGCCAGAACCCACTAAAGCAGTTACTAAGAAGCCTAAAAAACTGAAACGTAAGGTAAAATTAGTTGTGGCTGAAGATGGACAGGCTGTCATTCGCAGACGCAAAAGAAAGTCTCCTATTGGAGTAACACGAGTAATTCCAGAAGGTCTTGTTCAAATTGGCGATGTAACAATGGCAGAACGACTTGCTCCTAAGCCACCTCAAGTTCTAATAAAGGCATCTGAGTATTATATGGATAATCGTGAGATTTTCATCAATTTTATCAACTCACTATTTGCACCATATAAACAAGAATTACAAGATGCGGCTGCTAATGCTACTTGCGAAGACAGAAGTGGGAATGATTTCTCCCTTATGGCACATCAAAAGATCGTGCGAGATTACATTAATCTTTACACTCCATATCGTGGAATACTTTTATTCCATGGTCTAGGTTCAGGTAAAACCTGCTCATCAATCGCTATCGCAGAAGGGATGAAAGATAATAAGCGAGTTATAGTTATGACTCCAGCATCTCTTAGACGTAATTACTACGAAGAACTCAAGAAATGTGGTGATATGATGTACAAGAAAAATCAATTTTGGGAGTTTGTTCCAGCTACTCAGGAAAATATAAAGACATTATCATCTGTTCTTAACCTAACAGTTGAGTTTATCAAATCTGCAGGTGGTGCTTGGCTAGTCAACGTTAAAAAGTCTTCTAACTATGATTCTCTTGATTCAAATCAGAAAGATTCTCTAGATAAGCAACTTGATGAGATGATCCGTTACAAGTATCAGTTCATATCCTATAACGGGCTTAGAAAAAAGCACTTGAATAATCTGACACGTGGAGAAGGAGGTACACGTATTAATCCTTTTGACAATGCCGTTGTTATTGTAGATGAAGCACACAATCTTGTGGGAAGAATTGTAAACAAGCTCACAAGGAATGCTGACGATAGTACATCAATGCAATTATATCAACTCTTGATGGCTGCAGACAATGCAAAAATCATCATGCTTTCCGGTACTCCTATTATCAACTATCCAAATGAAATTGCTATTATGTTTAATATGCTGAGAGGGTACATTAAAACATGGCACTTCAAGTTGACAATCAACTCAGAAAGAAAGGTTACTAAAAAGACCTTCCAGGATATGTTTAAAAGTACAGTATTAGGTGGAAACATCACAGATTATATCGATTACAACTCCAGCTCAACTACACTCACGGTAACAAGAAATCCCTTTGGGTTTGTCAATAAAACATCCAAGGGAGTTTATGAGGGAGTTCGTCTTGGAGACAGAGGTGAAATGACAGATGCTGACTTTGTTGGTCACCTTACAAGACTACTGGGAAAGCAACGAATTACTATCTCAAGAACCAGTGTAGAAAACTACAAGGCACTACCTGACAAACTCGATGACTTTAAAGCTCTGTTTGTTGATGATGAAAATAACGTGCGTAACCAAAACATGTTTAAACGGCGGATTCTTGGATTAGCATCTTACTTCCGAAGCGCACAGGAGAATCTCATGCCAAGATATACTAAGGGACAGAACTTCCATATTGTTGATGTTACTATGAGTTATTTCCAATTCGGTGTGTATGAAGAAGCGCGCGTTCAAGAGAGAAAAATGGAACTTAACAATGCTCGTAAAAAAAAACGGAATGCTGGGCAAGGACTTTATGAAGAAACTGTATCAACATACCGTATATTCTCGAGAGCATTTTGTAATTTTGTATTTCCACGACCAGATATTAAACGTCCTATGCCAGATAAATCGGGTACTGGTGAGACTACTGAAGAACTTACTGACATTGCAGATGAAGACTTGCTTGATGCTGAGGTAACAACTGATAACGTAGATGGTCGTGTCGATGCAGATGATGTTCCGGAAGAGCAGCAAATGGAAGGATCATATGACGAACGTATCAAGAGTGCATTGAGAATGCTTCGCGAACGAAAAGAAGAGTTCTTAACTGGAGATGGTTTAGCTAGGTATGGCCCTAAGATGGAGGCTATCTTAGCAAATATAGAAAATAGAGACCATAAAGGTTTGCATCTGGTATACAGTCAATTCAGAACATTAGAGGGTATTGGTGTATTCAAATTAGTATTGGAAGCAAATGGTTATGCCGAGTTCAGAATCAAGAATACTGAACAAGGATGGGTTATGGATGTCCCTATGGAAGACAGAGGCAAGCCTATGTTTGTCCTTTATACAGGTACAGAGAGTGCAGAACAAAAAGAAGTTGTCAGAAATGTTTTTAATGGCGATTGGAAGTTCCTCAGTCCTGCACTTGAAGCCGAACTTAGACAAATATCAAGTGATAACAAATATGGAGAGATTATCAAGGTATTCATGATTACAGCATCTGGAGCCGAAGGTATTTCACTCAAGAATACACGATATGTTCATATCATGGAGCCTTATTGGCACCCAGTCAGAATACAACAGGTCGTTGGTAGAGCCAGACGTATCTGCTCACATCAAGAGCTTCCTGAAGAACTCAGGACTGTAGATGTCTTCTTGTACCTCATGGCATTCTCTGAAGAACAGCTAAGTAGTGATGCAACTTTGGAGCTGCGATTGAAGGACACAAGTAAACGCGATGGTACGACTCCATTCACAAGTGATCAAGCTTTGTTCGAGATCGCCAATCTTAAAGAGGAAGTTACTGATAAACTTCTTGATTCTGTTAAAGAGGCATCAATTGATTGTTCTCTTCATGATACAAGCAAAGAAGGTCTCACGTGTTTTTCATTTGGCACAGTCGATCCGTCTCTTTTTGCTTTTGCAGGATCATATGCTGACGATGATGTTGATGCAGTCGCGGCACAAAACGAACGCGAAATTGAACTTGATGCTATTGAGGTCACTATTGAAGGCATTAAGTATGCTTTGGTTGAATCAACTGGTGATGTATACGACTGGGACAGCTACATGGCAAGAAGACCTATCCAAGTTGGTAAAATTATCCGCCAAGGAAAGAACGTAGAGTTTCGTCGATTGTAATCGATCTCTCATAATTATATAATAGATATCAGAGATCTCATATGTTTTTCAATAAGTCTTTTACTTCAATAAACTCTTGTTCTATTCTAGATAATCTTTGCAAGATTTCATTCTCTACGAAACGCCTAGATTCAGCTGCAGCTGCTGAACGCGTTTCCATTATATCTTGTTTCTTTTCAATAGGATCATCTTCAGGGGGCATAAATGGTGCATCTTTTGGAGGAGAATCACTTTTAGATGATAGAAATTGAAGCAAGTTCATAGAACTATCATCGTGTTTTTTATTGGAATCTTCAAATAATGGATCAGCTGAATCATTCGCAAATGTAACATGTTTATTTTTTGGAGGTGAAAGAGGTGGCTTTCCAACTACAGTCACAGGTGGTGTTTCGACTTTCTCCCCTATGTGGAGTGTGGGAGGATTTACATTGACACCACTGCCTGCACCCTCGTTACTAATCCATTTCTCAGCACTACTGGTATCTTGAGTTTGCATAACTTGGTTTAGTTCGTTTTCTCTTTTGGCTCTCATAGCCTCTAATAGGGAGTCCATTTCAGAACCAATAGGTTTATCATCCGGTTCATCTGCAAAATCTATTTCCTTTGGCTTCTCTCCACTTATCATTTTATTGAACTCGTTTTGCTTGTCATGCAGTTTATTGTTCATGGCTTCACGTCTTTCCTGTGCAATATCTTTATTTGTTACCGCATTAGAAGGTGGCTGCTGCACAACAGCTGAAACTCTCAAACTATTAAGTTTAGTATTCATAGTGCTTAAGATAGTCTTATTTTTATCCATTAAGCTTCCTTGATTACTATCTATTCTTGTTATCTCTTGTTCAAATAATATTTTAACTTGTTCTACTTTGTTGTCTGGAATGCCGTTAAAAACATGCATATCCGCCATCAAACCCCATAATAGACGCTTATTATCTTGGCTAGAGAAACTCATATGTCTATACTCATGTGTTGCTTTTAAACTAGATAAAACTTGAGAATTATTATGATGCCATATTATAGTATGCCTGGTAGAACAGCTAAAAAATATCGAGGTGGTAAAAATAAAACCAGAAAAGTAACAGATAAAATGAAACCTACATGCAGTCCAGCTAAAAATAAAAATGCACACTCTGATACTTGCTATACGTCTGAAGCACTTGATAAAATGAAAAACTTATGGAATGCTCGACACAGAGATGACAAGATTACATCTAATAATGATCATATCATATGGAAAGAACTACGAGATCGTTTTGCTGGTGTATGCGATACTGAAAAATGCTGGCTAAGACAAAAGTTCGTTGCCAATAAGTTAAGTACAGATATAACAAATTACACATTTGCTCCATCCGCACCTAGTAGTTGGAAAAATAATCCAAATGAGTGGCTTAATAGTATTGATATATCTGCTGTTATGAAGCACTTTGAAAAAGCATATCCTAGGTTTGCATTTATTGGTCCTTCGCCAATAGACTTTGACACACACTTAATGTATGGTGATTGTGTATGGGAAGAATTATGCAGATTTAGCCTCAAAAAAATGCTTAGAAAACGCAAGAAGATTATAGGAGTCATTTTCAATACGGACCCACATACATCCGATGGTGAGCATTGGGTATCTCTTATTATAGACATGCAAGCAAAACCGCATCCATATGTATTTTATTTTGATAGCAATGGTGATCCTGTTAAAGAAGAAATTATGGCTTTCGCTAACAGGGTCATAGAACAAGGCGAAGATTTGGGTTATGATATTAAGTTTTATCAAAATCATCCGAAAGAACATCAAATGGAGGATAGCGAGTGCGGTGTTTATTCATTATACATGATTACTCAGATACTCACTGGAAAGAAAACGTATAAATACTTTATGGAGCACACTATTTCTGATGCAGATATGGAAAAGTTTCGCCATGTTTACTTTGATCATAGTAACAATATTAGCTAGACCATTTTTCTACCATACTTCATCCACAAAAATATACTTACTGTAAAACCAAGCAGAAATCCAGCAACACATTGATCTGGATGATCACCCATAAAAGGGCGAGTTATCAGCGGTCCAAGAAAAAACGTAAGAAAGGAATAAAATACCATTATTCCTATTGCAGTTGGGCTACTTAAATGTGTCATTTATATATAATGACACAAAAACAGTTTTTGTACAATCCCGATAATCCTAAGAAATCATTTGATGTCTATATTGATAAAGATCCGAGTGATACTATTCATATAAAGTATTCTACTAAACAGGATGTACAAGATACTATAAACAAGCTTGAGCGATTATACAAATCTAACAAATATCCTCACAAAAGAATATGGCAGGTAGGAATGATTATGAAGGTGCGTTTAGAAGCAATGTACAAACACAAAGACCGATACAAAAAAGCCAAAAATATCTATTCGAGGTATAAACTGGCTGAAAAATACTTCAAGTTCTTAGGAAAACGAACTAATGAAAATGAGAAAG
>MDTG01352974.1_pt1 | contig 13991 bp, 13 predicted proteins | sample 811421 | NCBI WGS metagenome assembly MDTG01 (sample SAMN05326645, study PRJNA326480) | marine metagenome | isolation source: seawater | place: Pacific Ocean: South East | collected 2011 | reverse complement strand
TTGCAAGGCGGAACTTTTTCAATTACAAATGGAGGGGTTTTTGGTTCATTAATGTCTACACCTTTACTAAACCCTCCGCAAGTTGGGATTCTTGGTATGCATAAAATTATGGAAAAACCAATTGCAGTTGGTGGAGAAGTCTTGATTAGGCCAGTAATGATGCTTGCAGTAACTTATGATCACAGAATAATTGACGGTGCAATGGCTGTTCAATTTTTAGTAAGGATTAAGAATTTACTTGAAGACCCTTATCAGCTTCTTATTGATGCATAAAATTATAATATTGATGTGAAAAAAACAAAGATAGAATCTGTAGAAACAATACTTTGGGATAAATGGTTAATTATAAAAATTAAATGTGAAGATGGCACAATTGGGATTGGTGAAGGGGGTGTTCATGGCTGGCAAAAACCAACAAAGACTGCTGTAGAAGTAATGACAGATTATCTTATTGGTAAAGATCCATTTCTAATTGAGCATCATTATCAATTTTTATATAGATCAAGTCATTTCATGGGCTCAATAATCCAAGGAGCATTATCAGCAATTGATATAGCATTATGGGATATAAAAGGTAAAAAACTAAATTTACCTATTTATGAGTTACTTTCAGGAAAAACTAGAGATAAAGTGAGATGCTATATGCATGTCACAGGCAAAACAACAGATGATTTAGTGACGGATGCAAAAAGAAAAGTAGATCTTGGTTTTACAGCTATAAGATTTTCTCCTTATTCAGATGAGTATTATTTGTATAAGTCATTATCAGAATGGATAAATGATGCACACAAAAGGATAAATTCAGTAATTGATGAGGTAGGCAATGATATAGATATTTGCATTGAGATTCACAGACAAATGAGTCCTGCAGAGTCAATATCATTAGCAAAAAGATTGGATGATTTTAATATATTTTTTTATGAAGACCCAATGCTGCCAGACTCCCCTTCAGCAATGAAACAAATAAAAAACCAATGTAGATTACCAATAGCTACAGGAGAGAGGTTTACATCAATTTTTGATTTTCAAAATTTATTAGAATTGAATGCTACAGATTATATAAGACCTGATTTATGCCTTGCTTCAGGAATAAGTGGTTGTAAAAAAATTTCGGCAATGGCAGAAGCAAAACATATAAAAGTAATTCCTCACAATCCATTATCTCCTATATCCACAGCTGCTTGTGTTCAGCTTGATGCATCAATACCAAACTTTGCTTTACAAGAATATACAGGGGAATCAGAATATCCAAAGAATAAACTATTAGTAAAACCGTTAAAACTGGAAAAAGGTTATCTTATTGTGCCAGAAGAACCTGGCTTAGGAATTGAACTAAATGATGAAAGTTTAAAAAATATTCCTGAATCACCAAAAATTTTAGATACACCAACAGGATATGACGGCTCTATCAAAGATAGATAGCTAAATAACACTTACAATTAAAATCGAAATTCCTAAAGCTAAATTATAAAAACTAAATATTCTTAATTGTATAAATTTTGAAATATAAAGCATAAACCTTATTCCAATATAAGACATAATAAATGAAGATATAAATGCAACTATAAGATATTGAAATTCTATTAGTGAAAAACCATTGATTAGAGCCATAATTAATTCGTAGGAAGATGAAATAATGATTAAAGGTATGCTCATCAAAAATGATAAAATTATTGATTTTCTAAGTTCAAGACCTAATAAAACAGATATTCCTATAACCATACCTGACCTTGAAATACCAGGAAATGCAGCAAATATTTGAAAAATTGATGCAAATATAACTATGTAAAAAAAACTGATTTTATACTTTTTAAAAAAATGAAGAGAGATTACTATTCCAGAAAAAATAAATGAAATTCCAATAAATAAAAGCTCTCTTGCTTCATTGTTTAAAAAATCTCTAAATAAAAATCCAAAAACACCAATTGGAATAAATGAAAAAAATATTAAATTTCTATTGGAAAGTATTTCATTATTATTTTGAATTGAATTTGAATAATTAAGTTTAAAAAATAATAAAACTGCAATCAAAGAAGCAAGATGAACAATAATATCAAGAGTTAAATTTGAAATATTAAAATTAAAATATTTAGAAAATAACTCTACATGGCCGCTGCTACTTATTGGTAGAAATTCTGTTAGCCCTTGAATAGAACCTAAAAATAAATAAGAAATTAAATCCAAAAAAAATCCTTCATCACTATAACTATGTATATCTTAGATTAAATGGATGATAAAATACCAGTTTATTGTATATAAAAGGAGCAACTTATGGCTAAAATAACAAAAATTGAAACAATAAGAAATTCAAAATACTCAAAAATTTTATGGGTTGTTGTTTATGATGAATCAGGTGAATTTGGCATAGGTGAAACTTCATGGGGTCCAGATACAGTTGAAACTTTTATTTTGAAAGAGATTGCGCCATCAATAATTGGAACTAATCCAATGGAATTAAGTAAAAGATGGGATGATATTTGTAAATTAGGAATTACAGTCAGGCCTAGTGGAGCTGAAGTAAGGTCTCTTTCTGCAGTTGATATGGCATTACATGATTTGGTTGGAAAATTAACTGAACAGCCACTATATCAAATGCTTGGCGGATTATTCAGGGACAAAATTAAAATCTATAATACATGTGCAGGATATTCATACGGAGTAAATAGGCCACAAACTTATAGAAATATTCCTGGAGATGTTGACCATATGCCAGACCAGAAATATGAAGATCAGCAGGCTTTTATGACTGATGCTGGTGAATTAGCCAAGAGTCTCTTAAGCGAAGGTGTATCAGCAATGAAAATATGGCCTTTTGATCAATTTGCTGGAAAAACTAATGGTGAATTCATTTCTTCTAAAGATATTGATAAAGGAGTTGAGCCATTTCAAAAAATTAGAGATGCAGTAGGTAGAGAAATGGATATTATGGTTGAATTACATTCAATGTGGAATTTACCCTCAGCAAAAAGGATAGCAAAGGCATTGGAGCCAATAGAGCCTTTGTGGTATGAAGATCCTATACCTATGGATAACTTAGATGCTCTTGCAGACTTTAGAAAATTTACTCATATACCAGTTACTGCAAGCGAAACAATGTCATTGAGATGGAGTTTCAGAGAATTATTTGAAAAGAAAGCAGTTGATATATGCATGTTTGATATTTGTTGGGTTGGAGGTATTTCAGAAGCAAATAAGATTTCTGCAATGGCAGCAGCTAATCATTTACCTGTTGCTCCTCATGATTGCGTAGGGCCAATAACATTGATAAACGGAATTCATCTAAGTTTAAGTGCACCGAATGCAATGATCCAAGAAACAGTTAGGGCATTTAACAATACATGGTACAGAGACATAATAGATACAATGCCAAAAATTGAAAATGGATACGTTTACCCAATGAAAGGTAATGGTATTGGTACTAAATTTAAAGATGAATTTTTAAAGGATAAAGAAACATTAATAAATTCATCTGATTAATGCCAAAATATCAACATAGTGACCTTAAAGGTAAGATTTTAACCGTTAGAGGTCCAATTAATTCATCTGAGTTAGGCAAGACAATTTGCCATGAACATTTATTCATTGATTTCAGAATTGTATATAATGACCCTCCTTTAAAAAAAGATATAGAAAAAACAATTGAAAAAGTTAATATGAGGAATTTAGGGTGGATTCGTAATTATTGGAATAGCAATAAAGATAACTTATTACTAGATAGTTATGATGATGCATTAGATGAATTAAATGATTTTAAACAATACGGAAAAAGCATAATCGAGTTAACTTCATTAGGATCAATTAGATTAAAAAAACATAAAAGTCGCATCAAATCTTTAAGCGAAGAGACAGGATTAAATATCATTTCAGGTTCTGGTTTCTATGTTGATAATTCTTTGCCAGATTTTTTTTATAATAAAAATGAGAAAGAATTATCTCAATTAATAACTGATGATTTTTTTAACCCAAGTGATGGAATACCATCTGGTGTGATTGGTGAGATTGGTTGCAGTTATCCATTAACAGAAAATGAAAAAAAGAGTTTGAGTGCATCAGTAATTGCTCAAGAAAAAACAGGTTCAACAATTATTATTCATCCTGGAAGAAATGAAAATTCTCCTTTTGAAATAATAGAATTTCTAAAAAAAGAGAATGCTGATTTATCAAGAGTCGTCATAGGTCATATTGAAAGAACTATTTATTCATATTCAAAATTAGAAAAATTAGCTGAAGAAAATGTTTTTATGAATTTTGATCAAATAGGAATAGAGTCATCTTATTACCCTTTAAATAATAAAAGTTATATGCCAAATGATTTCCAAAAAATTAGTTTTATTAAGCACTTAATTGATAAAGGTTATTCAAAAAAAATACTATTAGGACATGATATTTATTCAAAACATAGATTAAAAAAATACGGTGGACACGGATATTCATATGTATTAGAAATGATATTAATGAGGATGTTGAATTTGGATATTGATGAAAAAGATATAATGAATATGATTATAGAAAATCCCAAAAATATTTTGACTATAAAATGAAATTAAAAATATTTACAATAATATTTAGTTCTATATTTCTGTTAACTTGCTCAACGGATAATAAAATTGTGAAAGATGATCTATCAGTAATTATCATATCCTCAGACCATTCAATTGGAAAAAATATTTTAAATTTTGCAATTTTAGATATTGACGGGAATCAGGTGACAAATAATTTGCAAAGTGTCATTGCTAAAAATTTAAATTCTAATTATGAAGTAATTTTAGAAACAAATTATCAAAATTGGTTTAAAGGAAAAGGTGCTTACAAAGCTCAAGCAAATTTCAAAGAATCAGGTTTTTATGAATTAATAATAAAAATTAATAATAGTGAATCGAAAGCTATGTTTAATGTTAATAATGAGTCATTAACACCTAATATTGGAGAGAAGCCGCCTATATTAAAAACATTAACAGCCAAAGAAAAAGATGATTTAAAAAATATTACTTCGGACTCAAATCCTGACCTAAATCTATACAGTATTTCTTATGAAGATTCCATAAAAAACTCTAAACCAACAATAGTTTTATTTTCTACACCAGCTTTATGTGTGTCAGGAACTTGTGGCCCTATTTTGGAAAATTTGAAGAAAATTAAAAAAGAATACAAAGAATATAATTTTATACATATAGAGGTTTATAAAAATTTTATTGATAAAACTTTGAGGGATCTTGATACTTTAGAAGTTTCAGATCCAGTAATTACATGGGGGCTTCCAACAGAACCATGGATTTTCTTTTTAGATAGCAATGGTATTCTAAAAAGTAAATTTGAAGGATTTATTTCTGAAAAGGATATGATATTTGAACTTAATCTTTTGAAAGATTTTTGATTTTATCAAGCAAACTTTGACCTTGATTGATATAAAAAGGAATTTTCGGCTCTCTACTTATTTCAATTCCTTCAATAATTTTCTTTTTTGCTTCTTCAATCTTTCCTTCTTCTATTAAAATTTTAGAATTTAAAAAAAGATACTTTGGGTCTTTATAACTTATTGGATTCTTAGTGATTATTTTCTTTGCGTCATTAAGATTCCCCTGAAGAAAATAATTTTCAGCAACAAGATCATAATCTTCTATTACTGACAAATCCGATCCTTCAAAAAATATCCTAGCATCATCATATCTTTGTAGTTTTAAAAAACAGTTACTAATTAATAAATTAAGTCTATTTGATGGAGTAATTTCAATTTTTTCAAATAATGATATAAACGCATCACATTGATCATTAAAATCCATCAAAACACCTTTTAAGTAAACCGCTTCATATAGATCCGGTTTTAAAAGTAAAGCTTCATCTAAGTATTTTGAAGCATTTTGAAAATTATCTTTTAAAATTGATACTTCCGCTAAACCTAACCATCCTCTAGCAAAATTTGGTTCAATTTCAACTACTTTTTTAAATCTTGATTCAGCAAAACTCAAGTTTTTTACCTCTAATGACCTATGAGCTCTTACATAGTGAATAACACTATCGCTGCTATCAGTATTTTCTAAAGAAGCATTTGAATCTATTTTTATTTGAATATCAATTTCTTCTTCAATTTCATTACTACAAGAAATTAAAATAATTAAAAATATGGCGATTATAATTTTCATTTTAAGTTGATAAAAGTATTAGTTCTAATTCTAGTTCTTTTTTAAAATTTTTTGTTTTGCATTTTAAATCAAATTCTAACAAAGTATTATGAATATTTTTCAATCTTTTTATAGGAATTTTTTTTGATGTATTCATTAATTTATTAAAATAGAAGGCACTTGATATGCCCATTGATTTTGAAATCTCTGAATTATTTTTATTTTCATTAATTAAAAATTTAATTAATAATACTTTGTGTAATTCAGATGCAATCATTCCTGTTATTTCAATAACATTCATTCCAGATAAAAATAAATTATTAATGGACAAAGATATCTCTTTTTGATTTTTGGAAAAAAATGCATCAATTAGATCAAAAATTTTATAATTTTTAGAAATTGAAATTATTTTGTTAAAATCAGAATCATTAATTTCATTGCCTTTTGAAAAGTTTGCTAATTTCAATAACTCATTTTCAATTAAAATATAGTCTTTATTTGAATCATAAATAAATACTGATTTTTGATTTTTAGTTAGATTTAAACCAAATTCCTTTTCTTTTGAACTAACCCAATTATTTACTTTTTCAAATGATCCTCTACCAGTTGGAAGATTAAACTCTTTTGTATTGAAATCTATACCTTTAAAAATATTTTTTCTCATTAAGGATGTTAAATCCTTTTCGTTTTCATACTTTTCAACGAAATATACAACATTTGAAGAATCTAAAACTTGTAACTTATCAAAAAACCCATCCCATATACCTTCTTTTTCTTGAGAAGCAACTTTTGATAAAAAGTTATCGATAATAATAAATTTTTTTTCAGAAAACATAGAAAACGTAGAAATATAATTCCAAATTTCATCTTTTAAAACAATTTGAGAGTCTATTCTCTCAAATTCAAATTCATTATTATTTTTTATTTCAGATAAAAAATTTTCAATTAAGTGAAAATTTGTACCGCAAACTAAGTTAATTTCCATAAATATTAATAAAGCTTATATTATATTTATATGATATATAAACTATTACAAAAAATTAAATGAATTTTCTTATTATGGGCTTGCCTCAAAGCGGCAAAACTTCTCTTTACAATACGCTAACTAATTCAAATAGGGTTGAAAATCGAGATTTAAAAGTTGGAACAGTTAAAGTTCCTGATATTAATTTAGATAAGGTTTCTGAATGGTATGAAACTGAAAAGAAGGTTTATGGAGAAATAGATATTACAGATCCTGAGTCAAATACTAACTTTGACTCATCAAGTGATTTTCTAGAAAAGAAAAATTTACAAGAAATACAAAAATTTGATGGAGTAATTTTAGTTATAAGGTCATTTAAAGACCAATCAATACCCCATCCTTACGGAGAAGTAAATTTTAACAATGATATTGAGCAATTTGTTATTGAATCTAGATTGATAGATGTTCAAATAATCGAGAAAAGGATTTTAAATTTATCGAATTTTGATAAATCATTGAATAAACAAGAAAAAGAAAATATAGAAAAAAAGATTGAAAAATTAAAAGAACTTTCAAATTTAATTGAATCCGGAGAATCTTTTTACTCAGAAAAGATATCAGATGAACAAAGAGAGTTAGTTGAAAGTATATTCTTAATGGCTAAATCACCAACCATAATCATATTAAATTCTGAAGAAGGTGAATCAATAGATTCAAATGATTTAGAAAATACAAAATCATTACTAAATCAGCAAACTAAAATTTTACAAATACCTCTTAAATTTGAGGAAGAACTCATTGGGTTAACAGAAAAAGAAATAGAAGATTTCAGAAATGAGTTAGGAATTGAAAATAATATTGATAAATTCTATTCTTCGATATTAGAAATATCTCAATCAATATGTTTTCTTACTGCTGGTAAAAAAGAATGCAGATCTTGGATAATTAAAAGAGGTTCTTCCGCAGTTGTAGCAGCCGGTAAAATTCATAGTGATATTGCAAGAGGATTTGTTAGAGCAGAAGTAATAAATATCGATGAAATATTAAACTATTCCTCAGAAAAAGAAGCAAAAGATAAAGGAATAATAAAAAGAGAAGGCAAAAATTACATCATTAATTCAGGAGATGTTATAAACTTTCTTTTTTCAGTATAAAAAGGAGAAAACATGTCTGAAGAATTAGGAAAAATTAGTAAACCTCAAGCTGATAATGTCCAGCTAAAAAGAAAACTTTACCTTGTGCAAAACATTCAAAATTATTTTCCTGATAATAATGAATTTGAATCCTTACTTAGTGAATATTGGGAATCAATTTCAGATCAGCTAGATAATCTTGAAAAAACCGCTGGAAATATAACTAAAATTTATATTGAAGGAATGTACCAAGAATATGATGTTGCTATAAAACTTTTAGAAGAAAACAATAAATGGTGCCATGAAACTATATTATCAAGAATAAATTCAGGTTCAGAATATGGAAAAATTGAAGAGGAAAATAATTACAAAGAATTGATTGATTGGACAAGAATAGCTCAATTAGGATTTTTAAGTGAAAACGTTAAAGAAATTACTGAAAAAAATTATACGAATATTATTAATTCAAGGACAAAGATTATCCAAAATGAGATTGATAATATGAAAAATGGAGATGCGGCATTGTTCATTATTTCTTCAGGAGCACATAAATTTCCAGAAGATTTAGAAATATTTAATGTTATACCCCCATCACTAGATAAAATGAATCGATGGATTACTGAAAATCAAAAAGGTATTCAGCAAGAAAGTGATAATCAGCAAGAAAGTGATAATCAGCGAGATCAAGATGAAGGAGATCAAAATAGTAAATCAAATCTCTGGACACCATAAATATATTTCACTTTATATTCACATACCATTTTGTGATGTAATTTGCCCCTATTGCGATTTTAATAAGTTTTCTAAAGTAGATAATTTAATACCTGAATTCATTGAATCACTAATCAAAGAAATAAAAATCAGGAAGATAAAAGATTCTAAAGTTACGTCATTATTTTTTGGGGGAGGTACTCCATCTTACATTTCAGACTCAAATCTCGATTTAATTTTTAAAAATTTAAATAATAATTTTGATTTTGAGAGTGATATAGAAATATCAATAGAAGTAAATCCAAAAGATATAGATAAAGATAAAATTAAATTTTATGATAATTTAGGAATTAATCGAATCAGCATAGGCGGTCAAAGCTTTGATAATTCTGTATTAAAAAGACTTGGAAGAAATCATAATTCGGAAGATCTTATAAAAACATTAGAATTAATTAAAGGAAGTAATATAAAAAATATTAATTTAGATCTTATTTATGGCGCTCCTCAACAAAAAATGTCATCTTGGGAAGAATCATTAGAAAAGTTTTTAGAATTTTCTATACCCCATTTATCTGCATACCAATTGACATTTGAACCAAAAACTAAGTTTTATAAAGATTTAATAACGAATAAAATCAAGGAACTTGATGAGAATATTATTGTCAAAATGTTCAGTGTATTAAATGAGTTACTAACAGAAAATAATTATAATAATTATGAAATTTCAAATTGGTCAAAACCAAAAATGGAGTCTCAACATAATTTGAAATATTGGAAAAAAGAAAATTATTTAGGTTTTGGACCTGGTGCTTCATCTTATTTGGATAATAATAGATTTACGAATATAAGGTCACTTAAAAAATATATAGCTAATTTTAAAAATTCAAATTTACAATTCGAAGAAAACTATATTTTAAATAAAAACGATAAATTAATTGAAAATATTATGCTTAGCTTAAGACTTTCTGAGGGAATAAAACATAATGAATTCAAAGAAGAATTTAATATTGATTTTGAAAAAAGTTTTTCTGATTTAATTAAAAAATTAATTGAATATAATCTTTTACAAATAGATAATGTGTCAACTAGATTAACTCAAAAAGGTAAATTATTAAGTGATAGTATCTTCTTAATGTTTGAGGAGGAGATACAGGCTAATCCTTTTTAAAACCATCTTCCCAAATTATTAAAAATTGAGAAGCAATAAATATTGAGCTATAAGTTCCAACAATTACACCTAAAATAAGAACAATTATAAATTCTCTCAAAGTCGCCCCACCTAATATCAACATAGATAACAGAACCAAAAGAGTTGTTAAACTTGTACCAATAGATCTTATGATTGATTCATTAATTGAGATATTTATGTTGGATGAATAATTGTTGTCAGGGAATTTAATTTGATTCTCTCTAATCCTATCAAATATAACTATTGTGTCATTAACGCTGTAACCAATTACAGTCAATAAAGCAACGATAAATACAGAATTCACCTGCAAGCCAAAAATATGACCAAGAAGTGCATAAATTCCAGTAACAAGAACAACATCATGAATCAATGTTAGTACTGCTGAAAGTGCAAAACGATATGATTTTTCAAGCCTTCTGAATGCATAAAGAACATACAGCATTACAAATAATGATGCTACAGAAACAGCAATTATAGAATTTCTAATTGTACCTTCAGCTACCTTTGTTCCGACACTTTCAATTTCAATTATTTCAGCATTCTTGTCTACTTCTTCAATAGTTTTTTCTAGATCATTTCTTGAAACATTTGAGTCGTTATTTTCAATATCAAAATCAGAAAGTTTTTCTGTCCTTATAAAAAATGTTTTATCCCCCATCGATTGGATATTAGGTGAACCTAACCCAATTTTTTGAAATTGATCTTCAATTTGAGATGTTTCGATATTTTTCTCAAATTTTATTGTTACTCCGGTTCCAGAAAGAAAGTCTATTCCAAGATTCAAATGGGGAGGTATTGTCAAAGATATAATTCCAACAAGCAAAATAATTGAGGAGGCACCTAAAAACCATAACCTTTTTGAAACAATGTTAATCATTTTGTTTACCTACTTTTCTTGATCCTAATGGGTCATATAAATTATCTCTTTCACCTATTGACGTAGATGAAATTAATCTCATTAACATTCTGCTTACAGTAAATGCTGTAAACATACTTATTAACACACCTATTCCAAGAGTAAGTGCGAAACCTTGAATAACGCTTGTTGTAAATCTATCACCAAACCAATAAAGAACAACACAAATTATTATTGTTGAAACGTTACTATCCCTTATTGAAGGCCATGCCCTTGAAAATCCTTCACTTATAGATGAAAAAATATTTCTTCCACTTCTTAATTCTTCCTTTGTTCTTTCAGAAATCAAAATATTTGCATCAACTGCTACACCAATCGATAAGATCACAGCTGCTGCACCAGATAGTGTTAGTGTAATGGGTATAATTTTAAATACAGCCAATAGTAATAATGAATAAAATACCAACGACAATGAAGCTACTAACCCGGGTACCCTGTAGTAACTAATCATGAATATCAAAACCAATACTAATCCCAATGAACCAGCAAACAAGCTTTTACTTAAAGATTCTGAACCCAAAGAAGCATCAACATTTCTTTCTTGTACTAAATTTAATCCGACAGGCAACGCACCAGATTTTAATTGAATAGATATGGTTTTAACGCTTTGAGAATCAAAAGTTGGTCCTTGTATGAATGCTCTGCCTCCTGATATTCCTGAACTTGCACTTGGGGCAATTAACTGTTCCCCATCAAGAAAAATAGCTAATAAATCTTGGTTTTTTGCAACTCTGCTAGTTAAATCATAAAATTCATCAGCTCCATCATCATCAAATATTATTGTAACCACTGGTCTTGCAATGCCTGGTTGTACATCGGGAAATGCATCGACTAAATCTTCACCAGAAAGTGCAACGGCTTTATCTTCGTAATAATTAGGGAAAACACATCTAGCTTGAACCCATTCTTCAACAGAAAGATTATCTGGAGGCCATATTTCTTCATTATTTTCATTTTCAACAGGCAAGCAGTCTCTTTCCTTAAATTCAAGTTGAGCAGTTTCACCAATTAATTTTTTAGCTTCTTCTACCCCACCAGATACTCTCCAAGAAGAAATTCCACCAGAAATTGATGCTTGAAAAACATTTCCAATTAAATTGAATGGCTCAATGAATTGTTGAATTTTTTCTTGATCTAATGATCTTGTATTTTTTTCGGTTCTTACCGGAAGAAAATTCTTCATTGTAACTCTGTAAATCCCCTGCGATAAGTCTTCTACTGTGCTTTCGGAATCAATTTTATTTGCAGCTTCGATTACTTTATCTAAATTTGGGACTTCAACTTCTTCGCCTTCTTCAGTTTCACTATTGTAAGCTATTAAGAAACTAACAGGGTATTTTTTATCAAGATTATTTAAGAGGGTACTTAAGCCGTTATTGTTATCGTTTTTTAATTTTGGCCCTGAGAATAAATATTTTCCATCGAGTGATTCAATTTCGGTTACTTTTATATCATCATAACCAAACTCATTTAATGAATTTTTTAAATCTTCTGAAGTTATACCGCCTGCTATTGTAAAGTTAATGTTCATGTCACTCAAACCTGGCAGCTGAACTAATAGTTTATTATTTATTCCACTTCCGGACCCTACTATCTGCACTGAAGATTCTGATATACCAAAAGAATTTACTCTTCTTTCTAAAATCTTGCGCGCTCCCTCCATATCTTCCTCTGTAATGTCTCTATTTTTGTTAGGGACTGCTTCGTACACCAAATGGGTTCCACCTTTAAGATCAAGCCCAAGAGTCAAGCCAAATATTGTATCTGAATCGCCTCTATCTAGGTCAATTCCAATAAAACTAAATGAAATAACATTAAAAGAAAGAATTAATATAGATATGAGAAAAATTGATGCTGTAAATAATAATGTTCTTATACTTATCATTTTTAACCTTCAACTTCCTTTAATATGTCTGCTCTTTCAAGGGCAAGTTTTAAATCATCAAGCCCAATCTTAGTATATAGTTTAGAATCAAATTTATCTTTATTTTTTTTATCAATGTTGATTGATAAGTCTATATCATGAGTATGAGTTATGTTTTCTTTGCCAGCTTTACTTAATTTTTCATGATCTTTTAAATGATCGATAAATAATATTCCATTTAAATGATCAATTTCATGTTCTAGCGCCTGAGAAAGTAATTCTTTTGCATCAATTTTAATTTTTCCACCGGATTTATCTAAGTATTTTGCTGTCACATTTAATGACCTTTTAACTATTCCATTATATTCAGGGAAACTTAAACAACCCTCTTGAACATATCTAGTTCCACTTTTTTTTAAAATTTCAGGGTTTATGTATGCTGTGTATTCCTCTTCTGGGCTTGCTTTAATAACACACACTCTTTTCAGAACCCCAACTTGGTTAGCTGCTAATCCTACGCCTTCAGCATGCTTCAAAGTTTCCGTCATATCTTTAATTAAATCTTTTAATTCCCTGTCAATTACACTTACAGGTTTAGCTTTTTTTCTTAAAATACTGTTTGGGAAGGTTAATATTGGAAGTATAGGCATACGACTAGTTCCTTCTTTCTTTAATCCTTGCCCTTTTTCCAGATCTGTCTCTCATGTAGTAGATCCTAGCTTGTCTTACTTTACCTTTTCTATTAAGTTTGATTGATTCAATAGATGGTGTGAAGAAAGGAAAAATTCTTTCGACTCCAACTCCACTTGCAATTCGCCTTACCATGAAAGTTGAGGCTACATCTGGTTGTTTGGATTTGGTATATCTGCCTTTTATTACATCACCCTGAAATGATTGTGTTCTTTGGCGATCACCTTCAATAATTTTGATATTAACAGTGATATTGTCACCTGGTCTAAATTCATCAAAATTTAAAACTTTACCTGGAGCTTCTTCGGCTTCTTCAGCTTTTGGAGCTTCTTCGGCTTCTTCAGCTTTTGGAGCTTCTTCGGCTTCTTCAGCTTTTGGAGCTTCTTCGGCTTCTTCAGCTTTTGG
>MDTG01234752.1_pt1 | contig 13991 bp, 11 predicted proteins | sample 811421 | NCBI WGS metagenome assembly MDTG01 (sample SAMN05326645, study PRJNA326480) | marine metagenome | isolation source: seawater | place: Pacific Ocean: South East | collected 2011 | reverse complement strand
GCGCGCCTCGGGGATGGAGCGCTCGACGGCGTGGGCGAGCCAGTAGAGGAGGTCGAGGTCGGCCTCCATCATCTTCTTCACGTGCGGGCGCTGCACCTTCACGACCACGTCGATGACGCCCTCGTCGCGCTTGAGGCGCGCCCGGTGCACCTGGCCGACGGACGCGCTCGCGAGCGGCTCCTCCTCGAAGGCCTCGAAGATCGCCTCGAGGGGCGCGCCGAGCTCCCCCTCGATCATCGGTTGGATCGCCTCGAAGGGCTCGGGGGGCACCTCGTCCTGGAGCTTCTTGAGCTCCTCCACGATGTCCGCCGGGATGATGTCCGGGCGCGTGGAGACGATCTGACCGAGCTTCACGAAGCTCGGCCCGAGATCCTGGAGCACGAGGCGGATGCGCTCGCCGAGGCGGATCTTCGGCTTCTCCGCGCGCTTCTTCGCGCCGGGCAGCAGCGAGCCGAGGCCCGTGCGCGTGACCACCTCGCCGAAGCCGTGCTTCGTCAGGACCGCCACGATCTGTCGGAGCCGGTCGAGGTCCTTGACCGTGTTGAGGATGGAGGGGGCAGCCATGGGGGTCGCGCCGGGCGAACGCGGAGCATAGCGCGGGCCCCGGCGTCCCTTCAGGTTTTCCGAAGCGCAGCTTTTGCGAAGCGCGTGCGCCCCTCGACGGGCGTGGCCCGGTCGGGGTAGCGTCCCGCGCCATGGCGCTCGGTTTCGCCTTCCGCCAACGGCTCCGCGGCACCTACCACCGCCTCTCGGACCCCGGCGTCGAGCTCCCCGTGAGCCTCGACGTCGCCATCGAGCTGCCCCTCGGCCAGCTCCTGCGCGACGGTCGGGGGCGCCTCGGGGGTCACTTCGACGCGGAGGGTTACGCGACCCGCGCGCGCCTCGAGGGCACCTTCGGCCTGGACCTCGGCAAGCGGAAGCTCGTGTACGACTTCCACTTCCCGGCGGACGACGGACGGGAGCGGCGCTTCCACGGCGAGACGGCCTTCGAGCTCCGCCAGCCGGTGCGCACGATGGAGGACCTCGTCGGCCGCCTCTACGACGAGGATCGGGAGGACGCGCGCGTCTTGCTGCGCGTCCCCATGACGACGGGGATCCGCACCCTCCTGCGCACGGCGCGGGCCGGCTTCACGACGAGGATGGGGTGAGCGGCCCGGTCGTCGTCGTGCACGGCGGCGCCGGTCGCGTCGATCCGGCCCGGCTCCCGGCGCACGTGGCCGGCTGTGGGGAGGCGGCGGAGGCGGGGGCGGCCGTGCTCGCGGGCGGCGGCTCCGCGCTGGACGCCGCGCAGCGCGCCGTGGAAGTGCTCGAGGCGAACCCGCTCTACAACGCCGGGGTGGGGGGCTCGCTCACGGCCGCGGGCACGCTCGAGCTCGACGCGCTCGTGATGGACGGCCGCGACCTGCGCGCCGGGGGCGTCTGCGCGCTGCCGCCGTTCGCGTTCCCGATCCGGGTCGCGCGGGCCGTGCTCGAGGACGGGCGCCACGTGCTCCTCGCGGCGGAGGGGGCGGCGGCCTTCGCGCGCGAGGCGGGCTTCGCCCCCGGCGGCGAGGAGATGATCACGGCGCGGGCCCGGGAGCGCCTCGCGCGCTGGGAGGCCGGGCGCGTCGGCGAGGGATGGGCCGGCGGGACGGTCGGCGCCGTGGCGGTCGATGGGGCGGGTCACGTGGCCGCGGCGACCAGCACCGGGGGCACCGTGGGCAAGCGGCCGGGGCGCGTCGGCGACTCTCCGATCCCGGGCGCCGGCACCTGGGCCGACGATGGGAGCGCCGCGTGCTCGGCGACGGGGATCGGCGAGGCCATCCTGCGCGTCGGGCTGGCGCGCGGGGTCTGCGACGCGGTCGCGGGCGGCGCGGCGCCCCAGGAAGCGGCGGAGGCGGCGGTCGCGATGCTCCAGGAGCGCGTGGGCGGAGACGGCGGGCTGATCCTGGTCGCGCCGGACGGTCGCGTCGGCGTGGCGCGGAACACGGCGACCATGAGCCACGCGGTGGCCCGACCGGGAGAGCCCGCGTGGACCGGCTCCTGAGGGCCGGCCCGAACCCGAGAGCTCGCGTGTCCATCACGCCGTCTGGTGACCCGCCCGGACTGGAGCTTTCTCGCCTCATGGCGCGGTGCGTCATTTTTTCGCGGCCGGGGCATGCCAATTAACGGGTCGGAAACCGACCGGAAACATTCGGCCGCTACACCCCCCACACCGCCGCACGAGCGGTCCCCTCGCTCGCGGCACGACTCGGTTGGAGGCCCCCCCATGAAGAAGGTCGAAGCGATCATCAAGCCGTTCAAGCTCGATGAGGTGAAGGACGCCCTCGGCGAGGTGGGCGTCAAGGGCATGACCGTCACCGAGGTGAAGGGCTTCGGCCGCACCGGCGGCAAGCGCGAGGTCTACCGGGGCTCGGCCTACGTCGTGGACTTCGTGCCGAAGGTGAAGGTCGAGGTCGTGGTGGCCGATTCGCTCGTCGTGGGCGTGATCGAGGCCATCGAGAAGGCCGCCAAGACGGGCCGCATCGGCGACGGCAAGATCTTCGTCTCGCCGATCGAAGAGGCGGTGCGCATCCGGACCGGCGAGCGCGGCGAAGAGGCCGTCTGAGCGGCGCTCGAGCGGTCGCCGAGCGAGACCCGTCCGAGAGGCGGTCCGAGATTGCGGGGCGCTCCGGTCGCGCCTCCCGAAGCACCCGACGGGAGTCGGGCGAGCCAGACCGAGGCCCGAGCCCGGGCATCCGCACCGGGTCTTCGAGCCAGACGAACCACCACCCAGAACTACGGCTCCGGTCGACCCGCGCGCGTGCGTGGCGCGCCGGCGCCCTCACGAACTAGCGAAAGCGAGGAAGGATGAGCGACATCAATACGCCGAAGGATGTGCTCGAGCTGGCCAAGGCGAAGGGCGCGGTCATGGCAGACCTGCGCTTCATCGATCTCCCGGGCGTGTGGCAGCACACGAGCGTGCCCATCCATCGCCTGGAGGAGTCGTCTTTCGAGGACGGCTTCGGCTTCGATGGCTCGTCGATTCGCGGCTACCAGCCGATCAACGCCAGCGACATGCTGATCATCCCGGACGCGTCCACCGCCAAGATGGACCCGTTCACGCAGCACCCGACGCTGGTGCTCACCTGCGACATCGTCGACCCGATCACGCGCGAGCCCTACGCCCGCGACCCGCGCTACGTCGCCCGGAAGGCCGCCGCCTACCTCAAGCAGACGGGCATCGCGGACACCGCCTACTTCGGCCCCGAGGCCGAGTTCTTCGTCTTCGACGACGTGCAGTACGGCTCGCAGCCGAACGCGCAGTTCTATCAGGTCGACTCGATCGAGGCGATCTGGAACACGTCCACGGACGAGGGCCCGAACCTCGGCTACAAGATCCCGCACAAGGGCGGCTACTTCCCGGTCATGCCGACCGACACGCTGATGGATCTCCGCACCGAGATGTGCCTGATCCTCCAGCAGCTCGGCTACGAGGTCGAGGTCAGCCACCACGAGGTGGCCACGGCCGGTCAGTGCGAGATCGACGTGAAGTTCGAGGACCTGCTCTCGATGGGCGACCACGTGATGTGGTTCAAGTACGTCGTGAAGAACGCGGCGCGCCGGGCCGGCAAGGTCGCGACCTTCATGCCCAAGCCCATGCACGGGGACAACGGCAGCGGCATGCACTGCCACCAGTCTCTCTGGAAGGACGGCAAGCCGCTCTTCGCTGGCGACGGCTACGCGGGCATGAGCGAGATGGCGCTCCACTACATCGGCGGCATCCTCAAGCACGCGCGGGCCATCTGCGCGCTCTCCAACCCGACGATCAACAGCTACCGGCGGCTGGTCCCGGGCTTCGAGGCGCCCGTGAACCTCGCCTACAGCTCGCGGAACCGCTCGGCGTCCATCCGCATCCCGACCTACTCGCAGTCGCCGAAGGCCAAGCGCCTCGAGGCGCGCTTCCCGGACTCGTCGGGCAACCCGTACCTGGCCTTCAGCGCCATGCTCATGGCCGGCCTCGACGGCATCCAGAACAAGATCGACCCGGGCGACCCCTTCGACAAGGACCTCTACTCCCTGTCGCCGGAGGAGCTCGCGCACGTGCCGACCGTGCCCGGGAGCCTCGAGGAGGCGCTCGACTGCCTCGAGGAGGACCACGAGTTCCTCCTCAAGGGCGACGTCTTCACGAAGGACATCATCGACGAGTGGATCTCCTTCAAGCGCGAGAACGAGATCGCGCCCTTCAAGCTGCGTCCGACGCCGCTGGAGTACGAGCTCTACTTCGCGACCTGATCGCGCGCGTTCTCGTCGAAGAGCCCGCCTGCGCTCCCCGCGCGGCGGGCTCTTCGCGTTCCGTCCTCTTCGCGATCGATGGGGCGATGCGCATCTCGTTGACGCGCTTCGATGGGCTCGGATAGCATCCGAGGACCCGGTTTTCCTTCGTTGTTCCCAATGGTTCGGGCCGAACCCGCCGGAGGTCGGTCCGTCCCCTGCCCGCGACTCCCCTGCCCGCGACGCGGGCCCGCCCCTTGCCGAGAGCCCCCCGCCCGATGATCGACGCCGCTCGTTTGACCGCGGACGCCCTGCGTTACCTGCCTCGCAAACGCATCAGCCGCGCCATGGGCCGCCTGGCGGACCTGCGCGCCCCCTCGCCGCTGCTCGAGCAGGCCGTGGACGCCTTCGCGCGCTCCTACGACATCGACCTGGGCGAGGCCGTGGTGCCGCCGGGGGGCTTCAAGACCTTCGACGAGTTCTTCACGCGCAAGCTGCGCGAAGGGGCGCGTCCGGCGGATCCCGATCCGGGCGCCGTGCTCTCGCCGGCGGACGGTCGGGTGGAGGACCTCGGGCCCATCGACCCGGAGGGCAGCCTGCTGGTCAAGGGCCGGCGCTACGAGGTCGCCGAGCTCCTGGGCGACGCGGCCTCCGCCGAGCGCTACCGCGGCGGCTCCTACTTCATCGTCTACCTCTCGCCGCGCGACTACCATCGCGTGCATGCGCCCGTGAGCGGCGCCGTCGTCGAGCTCCGGCACGTGCCGGGCACGCTCTACCCGGTGAACGCGATCGGGGTGACGCACGTGCCGCAGCTCTTCGCGAAGAACGAGCGCGTGGCGGTGGTGCAGCGGACCGAGCGGCGCGGTGAGGTCGCGACGATCATGGTCGGCGCCATCGGCGTCGGGCGGATCAGCGTCTGCTTCGACGACCTCGTGACGAACGTCGGGCGCGCGCCCGGGGTCCGGCGCTACGGGGAGGACGGCCCGCCCATCGAGCGGGCGGAGGAGCTCGGCGTCTTCCACATCGGGTCGACGGCGATCGTGTTCGTGCCTCCCGAGGCCGGGGCGTCGCGCTTCGTCGTGACCGCGGGGGCGCAGGTGCGCGTGGGGCAGGCGATCCTGCGCGGTGAGGGGGCGGAAGGGTCCGCGCCGTGAGCGCCGGGGACGAGGAGGTGGCCGCGCGGCCGGCGCGTCGCAAGCGGCGGGCCCTGCGGGTGCCGGTCGACGAGGTCCCGCGTCGGAGCGCGATCTCGGGGTTCCCCGCGGCCGAGGAGGCCGACTCGGGGAGCGATGGAGAGGCCGAGGCGAGCGCCGCATCGACGCCGCCAGCCTCCGCAGCCCCTGCATCGGTACCGCCCGCATCCGCAGCGCCCGCATCCGCAGCGCCTGCATCCGCAGCGCCTGCATCGGTACCGCCCGCATCCGATGCACCGGCGTCCCAGCCGCCGTCGTCTCCACCGTCGTCGCCCCCGCCTTCGTCGCCCCCGCCTGCTGTCGAGGCGGGCGCGGAAGAGGTCGCGGAGGGCGACGACGAGGACGAGTGGGCCCCCCTCGAGGGCGAGGCCACGATGGTGGACGCGCCCATGGCCGAGCCCGAGGAGGCGCCGCCCGCGCAGCCGGTCGAGCCGTCGTCCGAGCCGTCCGTGGTGGTCCGCGGGACCGTGCGCATCAGCTCCATGCCACCCCCCATGGCCGTCGACCACGGCGATGACGAGGACGAGCTCGAGCCCGACGAGACCGCGCCCGTCGACGTGGGGAGCGAGCCGCCGGAGGCCGAGGTGACGCCCCTCGCCGAGGCCGAGGCGGAGGTCGTCCTCTCGGCGGCGGGCGAGGAGGAGGGGCGCGTCACGGAGGAGGAGCTCGACGCCGCTCCCGAGGAGGCGCAGGGCGCTTCGGCGGAGGACGACGACGCGCCGGAGCTGGAGGTCGAGGAAGAGGACGACGACGCGCCGGAGCTGGAGGTCGAGGCGGCCGACCTGGACGAGGAGGACCTCACGGAGGACCTGGTCGAGGAGGATCTCGATCTCGAGGAGGCCGAGGAGCTGGAGCTCGACGAGGTCGAGGCCTCTCCGGCCGCCCCCGCCGTGCCGTCCAAGCCGCCGCCCCCGCCGGAGGGAGGGGAGGCCGCCGCGCCTCCGGCCCCGCCTGCTGCGCCGCCGGCCGCGCCGCGCAAGCCCAAGCAGGAGAAGGCGCCGGCCGCGCCCCCGGCGGCGAAGCCGAAGAAGCGCCGCCGCCCCTGGTTCGAGACCTTCTTCAGCGACGACTATTTGCGCACGGTGCGGCCGCCGACCCCGAAGGAGGTCGCCCGGGAGTGTGACGCCATCGAGCGCGCCCTCGGCCTCGCCAAGGGGGCCACGATCCTCGACGTCGGCTGCGGGCTCGGCGTGCACGCGATCGAGCTGACGCGCCGGGGCTACCTGGTCGTCGGGCTGGACCTCTCCCTGCCGATGCTCAGCCGCGCTTCCGACGAGGCGCAGGCGGAGGGCTTGAAGATCAACTTCCTCCACGGCGACATGCGCGAGATGACCTTCGACGGGTCCTTCGACGCCGTGCTCTGCTGGGGGACCACCTTCGGGTACTTCGACGACGAGACCAACAAGCGGGTCCTCGAGCAGCTCTACCGGGCCCTGAAGCCCAAGGGCGTGCTGCTCCTCGACGTCGTGAACCGGGACTTCGTCATCCAGCAGCAGCCGAACCTGGTCTGGTTCGAGGGGGACGGCTGCGTCTGCATGGAGGAGTCGAAGTTCAACTACTTCACGTCCCGGCTCGAGGTGAAGCGCACGGTCATCCTCGACGACGGGCGACAGCGCGAGAGCGTCTACACGTTGCGCCTCTACCCGCTCCACGAGCTGGGCAAGATGATGCACACGCTGCGTTTCCGCGTCGCCGAGGTGAGCGGCATGATGGCGACGCCGGGGGTCTTCTTCGGGGCCGACTCGCCGCGCCTGATCATCGTCGCCGAGCGGCGGCAGCTGCCCGGCGACGCGCCCTCCGAGCCGCCGCCCCAGCCGCCGCCGAGCGGCGCGAAGGGCGAGGGGCCGCCGCCGGCGCCGGAGGGCACCGAGACGAAGGGCACCGCAGCGAAGGGCGCCGCAGCAAAGGGCACAGGGGCGAAGGGCGAAGCGCCGCCGCCGGCGCCCGAGGGAGCCGAGGCGAAGGGCGAGGGCCCCCCGCCGACGCCGGACGCCGAGACCGCTCCCGAGGACGACGCCGAAGAGCCCGAAGAGGGCTGAGAAGAGCGCGTCCCCGGGTCAGTCGAAGAGGGGCGCGGTGGGCTCGGCGTCGAAGGTGTAGCGGACGCTGCACGGGAGGGTGTCGAAGGGTCCGCCGGTCACGCGCAGCGCGGCGCTGCAGTTGGTCCCGATGGAGGGGATGAAGCGGATCTCCTGCGTGCCGCCCTCGACGCGCGTCGCCTGGGTCGTGGCCGCGTCCGGCGAGCCCTCGCCTTCGACGACGCGGAAGCTGAGCGTCTCCGTCTGGTCGAGGGCGCAGCCCGGATCTCCGGTGGTCGGGTCGGGCTCCCACACCGGGATGGTCGTCGTCGTGCTGAGCGTCCAGGTGTCCTCGGTGTCGATCGTGCCGTACACGACGGGGGCGTCCGGTCGCCGCCAGATGGCCATCCCCTCGTCCCGGCGGAGCTCCGCGCGGTAGGTGAAGGGGTCCATGGCGGGGACGGCCGCGGCGCCACACTCGTTCGCCTCGAGCTGCGCCTCGAAGACGAAGGACCCGACCGGCTCGCCTGCGGGGCCGTCGGCGCCCGGCGTCAGACAGGCCAGGCCGGGGAGGGCGAGGGCGAGCAGCGCGAAGGCGCGGACGAGGGGGCGCATACCTCGACGTAGGGGGAGCGGGGCGGCGCGGTCAAAGAAACGGCCGACGCGGGGCCGCGGCTCGTGGCGCCGACGAGGCCGGGAAACGGCCTGCGGCCGGCGGGTCGTCGCTCTCGGTCACGAGCCCACCCGCGGTCGCCTCGCCTCGAGGGGCGCCGCCCGATCGGTGCTCGCGTCCGCGGGGGCGGGCCCTACTCTTCGGCGGCCTCGCCCTCGGCCTCGCCCTCGGCGGCCTCCGCGGTCGCGTCGGGGTTCGAGCGCATCGGGTCGCGGCCCAGCGTGTTCGGCTGGATGACGATGTCGATGCGGTCGTGCGCGTCGCCCTCGCCGGAGGGCGGGCGCTCGCTGCCGAAGCCCTGCGCCGTCAGGCGCCCGGCGTCGATGCCGCGCTCCACCAGCGCCTCCTTCACGGCGTCCGCCCGCGCCTGCGAGAGGCGCCGGTTGCGCTCGTCGTCGTCCTGGTCCGTGACGTGGCCCTCGATGAGCACCCGCTGGAACTGTGGGTTGCGCCCGAGCAGTGTCGCCACGGCGTCGAGGACGGGCCGCGACCGGCTCATCCGGATGCGCGGCCGGTTCGGGCGGAAGTGCACTTCGCGGATGAGCACGATCCGGTCGTCGCGGAGCTCGACCAGCGCCGCGCCGTCCGGGCAGCCATCGTCGTCGTCGGTACCGTTGAGCGTCTCCGCCTCGCCGGGGCAGCGATCGACCTCGTCCGGGATGCCGTCGCCGTCGCCGTCCGGCTCGGGGCAGCCGTCCTCGTCGGCGATCCCGTTCATGATCTCCGGCTCGTCCGGACACTCGTCCATCTCGTCGGAGATCGTGTCGCCGTCGAAGTCGTCCTCGGGGCAGCCGTCCTCGTCGCCGAAGCCGTCCGCGTCCTCGGGCTCGTTCGGGCAGCGGTCGTCGGCGTCCTCGATGCCGTCCCGGTCCGTGTCGTTGTCCGGGCAGCCGTCCTCGTCCCGGTCCCCGTCCATGTCCTCCGGGTCGCTCGGGCAGGAGTCGAAGCCGTCGCGGATTCCGTCGCCGTCGTTGTCCTCGTCGGGGCAGCCGTCCTCGTCCTCGAAGCCGTCCATGTCCTCGGCGCGGTTCGGGCAGGGGTCGTCCCCGTCGAGCATGCCGTCGCCGTCGTTGTCCGCCTCCGGGCAGCCGTCCTCGTCCTCCCACTCGTCGAGGTCCTCCTCCTCCGTCGGGCAGGCGTCGACCGCGTCCTCGATGCCGTCGCCGTCGCGATCGCCGCGCTGCGGCGCGTAGGCCATGCCGCCGATCACGCGGAAGACGGGCACGCCCACGCCGGAGACGATGCCCGCGCCGCCGGCGAGCGTGAAGGTCAGGTCCCCCTGGCGGAGCCGCGCGCCGAGCCGTCCCTCGAGGGGGTGCTCGTCGACCTCCGAGGTGAGGCCGGCCGCGCCGTCCACCTCGCCGAAGACCATCACCAGCGGGGTGACCTCGTAGCCGAGGGCGAGCCGATAGGTGATCTGGCTGCCCGCGCGCGTCGAGAAGAGCTGGCGCTCCGGGCGGTAGTAGCCGCCGACGTTCGCGCTGACGTGGAAGCCGCTGTGGATGAACTCGCCGATGAGGTGGCCGCCGACGCGGAGGCTCTCGTCGCCGCCGAAGCCCTCGTCGTCCATCTGGTTGGCGACCGGGAAGGTGCCGTAGACCGCCGCGGCCAGGCCGAGCCCCTCACCGCCGCCGTAGAGGCGGGCCTTCACGCTCAGCGTCGGGTCGCCGACCACGAAGGAGGTGCCTCCGGGGATGCTGGTCGGGGTGCCGCGGATGATGTCGTTGAAGCCCTCGCCGCTCGTCAGCAGGAGCGGGAGGTTGAGCCCGATCTGAACACGCTCCCAGAGCGCGATCGAACCGAAGAGGTTGAACTGGAGCATGTACGAGACGAGCTCCGTGTTCTTGCCGTCGACGTCGCAGTTCGTCTCGGTCTCATCCGTGCAGCTCGCGTCGAAGAGCACGAAGGGCTCGTGGGCGTAGTCGATGGTCAGGCCGGCGCCCGGCACCAGGTGGCCGCGCACGTTGGCGCCATCGACCTGCAGGTAGTTGCCGCTCCCCGGCGCGGGGCCGAAGCGGTTCACCGAGAAGCGCTCGAGCGAGGTCTCCTGCGCCGAGGCGGGCGCGCTCAGCACGCTCGCGGTCGCGACGACCACCGTCCAGAGGGCCACTCGGCCCATCCGCATCCTCCCACCGAGCGTCATCCGGTCCCTCCCGAGCTCTCGAAAAAGCAGGGGAAGTATCGCCCGAAGGGGGGCCGGAGTTCAACGACGAAAAGCCGTCAAGGGCGTGAAAATTCACGCTGACCGCATTGCGGGAGGCCGTGCGGTGCGGCGGCGGTCGTCCATGAACGGGGACGCGCTGTGCCGCTCATTGGCGTACGGTGAACGTGCAAGAATAGGTCACTCGCGTGGCGACCGGGTTCCCGTTCCGGTCGAGCGGCGGGGACCAGCGCCGACCCCGGAGGCACTGGATGCAGGCGCGGCCGAAGCCCTGGTCGCTGACCGACTCGGAGCGCACCCGCAGGTTGGACACGGCGCCGTTCGGGTTGATCTGGATGCGCACGCGGGCGACGCCCTCGACGCCCTGGTTGCGGGCTTGCCGGGGGTAGTTGTCCTGCATGCACTGGGCGATGGCGCTGGTGCTCGGCGGGCGAGGCTGCCGGGAGAGGTCGCTCGAGGGGACGATCCGGGGGCCGCTGCCCTCGCCGGTGCCGCCGCCGCCCGTGCCGCCCTCCTCGCCGCCGGGGGCGCCGCGGCGCGCCCGGGTCGGAGGCGGCCCGAGGGGACCCCGTCGGTCGGTGCCGTCCGAGGCCTGGACGGTGAAGCCGCCGCCGCTGCCCTCGCTGGTGAGCGTGAGGCCCGTGAAGTCGACGGGCTCGGGCTCCGGCGGAGGAGGCTCCTCCTGCGGGGGAGGCGGAGGCTCGGGAGAGGGGTCGCGGGGCGGCCGCGCCTCGGGGGGCGGAGGGGGCGGCTCCACCTCGGGCTCGGGCTCCGGCTCGACGACCTCGGGCTCCGGCTCGGGCTCGGGCTCGACGACCTCGGGCTCCGGCTCGGGCTCGGGCTCCGGCTCCGGAACCACGATGTCCATGTCCACCGGCTCCGGGGGCGGCGGGATGGCGGCCACGGGCTGGAGCCAGCCGAGCCGGTCGACGAGCCCCATGAAGGCCGGGAAGCCGACGGCGTGGAGGAGCAGCGACGCCACCAGCGCCACCAGCACGGGCACGAGCCAGCTCTCGTCCGGGTCGCGCCGGGCGCGCTCCCGGGGCAGCCGCTCACTTCCCGGCCGGGACGCCGTCGTCACCTCACTCGCCCTCGTCCCCGCCGCCGCTCAGATCGCCGGGTCGCACGTTGAAGGCGAACTTGGTCACCTGCTCCTGGCGGAGCACGTCGATGACCCGGATGACCGCCTCGTGCTGGATGCGACCGTCGGCGGCGATGATCGCGCGCACCTCCGGGTCCTCCTCGTGGGCGGCGCGCACCCGCGCGCGCATCTCGTCCATGGTGACCGGATCGCGGTCCAGGTAGAGCTGTCCCTCGGCGTCGATGGAGATCGCGAAGGTGGTCGGTGTCGTGTCCCCCTGGGCGCCGGTCTGGGCCTCCGGGAGCTCGACCTGGATGGTCTTCGAGACGATGGCCGTGGCCGTGACCATGAGGATGATCAGCAGCACCAGCACGACGTCCACGAGGGGCGTCACGTTGATGTCGGTGATGATCTCGTCGTCTTCACCGCCGCCGAGCGTTCCGCCGGCCATGGCTCAGTCCTTCTCCGCGTCGCGGTAGCCGCCCGGGCCCTTCGACGCCTTCATGTACTCGAGCACGTCCCGGCCCATCGAGTCGGCCCAGACGAGGCGGCCGCGGATGATGCGCTGGAAGGTGTTGTAGGCGGCGACGGCCGGGAGGGCGACGAGGAGGCCGATGGCGGTGGCGACGAGCGCCTCGCCGATCTCGGCCATGAGGCCCGTCGAGACCTGGCCCTGGCTCTCGTTCAGCGCCTGGAAGGCCCGGATGATGCCGATGACCGTGCCGAGCAGGCCGACGAAGGGGGCGTTGTTGCCGACGGTGCCGAGGAAGGCGAGGTTGCGCTCCATCCGCGACTTCGCGAGGAGGCGCTCGCCGTTGAGCGACTCCTCCACCGACGCCGGACCGCGGCCGGCCGAGGCGAGGCCCGCCGCGACGACGCGCGCCTCGAAGCTGCTCGAGCTCTCGAGGGCCTTCCGCGCGCCGTCGAGGTCCCCCTCGTCGAGCTTCTTGCGGAGCGCCTCCTTGAGGCGGCGTGCGTCGTCCCGCGTCGCGAAGAGGTAGTAGGCGCGCTCGAGGATGATCGCGAGGCAGACCACGGAGAGGATGACCAGCAGCCACATCACCCAGCCGGCGCCGAGCATCGCGAAGTCCGTGAGTCGTTCCTGGATGTCCATGCTATTCGAGTCTCTTCCGGCCCGTGAGGCGGGGCCTGTGGGCCGCGGGGGCGCCGCGGCGAGGCGCGACCTCGGGCCGCCCGTGTGCCGGCCGCGGCGCGGTCCAGCTCGGGGGGAGCCTGGGGTCGTTGGGAAGTATGCGAAACCTGCGGTGTCTTAGCAGCGGATCGGGCCGGGAGCGAGGGGGGCGCGTGGAGCGCCAACGGGAGGTGCGTCGCGAAAGACGGCCGAGGGTTACGTCGCGGCTTCGTCCCGGGCTCGACGCCCGGCGCGCCGCGTCTGTTCCCGACGATGCGGGCCGAGCGCGGGGGTCCCGGGTCGGGGAGGGGAGCGTCACGGCCCGTTCGACCGCGCCGCGGGGTGGAGCCTTGGCGGGCGCGGGCGATCCCCAGCGCGGGCTGGGATCAGCTGCCGGCTCGGGACGCGTCCACGAGGCCGCCCTTGAAGAGCTCGCCGAGCACGACCGTCGCGTAGGCCCCCGAGGGGAGGGCGAAGGCCAGGCGCACGCCTCCTTCGGCCGGTGCGAGCTCCGCGTCGGCGACCCGCACGCGATAGGGGCGCCGCGTGCCGAGGCCGAGCTTGCCGAAGCGCGCCAGCACGGCGTCGTCGAGCCCCAGCGCCTCCCGGAGCCGGGCCTCCCGCGCGCCGGCCTCGCCCTCGGGGGCGCGCATCTTGCGGCCGAACATGGGCCCCGTCGGGCTGATCTCCCAGGCCGCGCAGCGCTCGGTGGCGCGGGCGAGGTCGTCGCTCACGAAGAGCCCGCCCGTGTCCTCCTTGCGGAAGAGATCCCCGTCGATGGGTCGATCGAAGCTCCCCTCCTCGAGCCGCTCGGCCAGCGCGCGGTTGAAGGCGTCGGACTGGAGCGCCGAGACGTAGAGCCGCTTCTCGAAGCGGCCCCGGGGGGGCCGGCCGCCCTCGACGAGCCAGGCCCGCGCCTTGGCGACGTTGTCCCCGTCGCGCCCGAAGCGCTGGGCCCCGAAGGCGTTCGGCGCGCCGCGCGCCACCAGCGTTTCGAGCGCCTCCCGGAGCGCGGGGAGGGCGTCCTCCGGCACGTCCCGCACCACCAGCTCGAAGCGATTGCCTCGGAGCTGCCCCGGCTTGCGCTTGCGGCCGTGGGCGTGGGCCTCGAGCACCTCGAGCCCCTCGACCTCTGCACCGCGCGCGTCCTCGGGGCTCACGCCGAAGACGCTCACCCACTGGGTCGTCACGGCGTGCCGGTCCTTCATGCCCGCCCAGCCGGCCTGGCGCGGATCGGCGCCGAGGGCGCGGCAGAGGAGCTCGACCGCGCGCTTCGTCGTCAGGTCGCGCTTTCGGAGCCGGACGTGGCAGTGCTCGCCGGCGCCATCGGGGTCGAAGGCGGCGATCTCGTCGACGCGGAAGTCTTCCGGGGCGACCTTGAAGCGGCCGGAGATCGGCGGCGTTCCGGTGAGGCGCGGGACGGGGTGGGGGCGGTCGGACACGGCGCGAGTATGACAGGCGGGCCCCCGCGGGCCGGCGGGTTTCCGTGGACGCCGGGGG
>MDTG01209080.1_pt1 | contig 13991 bp, 18 predicted proteins | sample 811421 | NCBI WGS metagenome assembly MDTG01 (sample SAMN05326645, study PRJNA326480) | marine metagenome | isolation source: seawater | place: Pacific Ocean: South East | collected 2011 | reverse complement strand
CATTTTAGTCTTTTTTGCAGCTGCAGATTCAAACTTTTCAGTCATTCCTTCCTTAGCTTCATATAAAAAAGATGTTAAATATGTATTATTAGGATTTCTCTGAGAATATCCCATTGTAGTAACAAATAATGCTACAAGTAATAAAATTTTTGATTTCATAAAATTGATTTAATGTTTACTACATAAAACTAAGGTTATAAAGTTTTAAATACAAAAAAAAATTAGAAATGTTATTTATCTTCTTTTTTTAAATAATATCCTTAGAATAACAATAATAAAAACTGTTGTAAAAATAATTCTAAAAAATTCTGTATCATCCATCTCAAAAACAAAAGAATTTTAAAACTATTGAAATTTGATTAATTATTACTAAATTAAAGTATGGAATCTCTGATTTTCTTTTTAGGATTTATAGTTTTTGCTTTTATGCTTGCTGGAGTAATTATTTTATTATCAAAGCAATCATGACCTTTTACTATAATTTTATATATACACTCTAACAAATGTTTTATCTTAATTGTTTGTGATTGAAAGAGAAATTAAAAATATTTATAATTCTATTATCATTAATCTTCATTTCATGTAATGATTTAGAAATAGGTACCTCAAATCAAAGCAAAATTGAGGTAACTGATCCAAAAGATATATATATTTCTAATATTGTATCTAAGTATAGAGACTCAATTAATGTAATTTTAGATAAAGTAATTGGTTATTCTGAAAGTGATTATAATAAAACTGATCATAATAAAACTAATTTTAATTCAAGTCTAGGAAATTTAATTGCAGATATACTTTTTATCCAATCAGATTCAATCTTTAGAGAAAGAGAGGGAAAGAATATTGACTTTGTTCTTCAAAATCATGGTGGAATAAGATCATCACTTTTGGAGGGTAATGTTAAATTGACAGATGCTTTCAATATATTACCATTTGATAATGAAATAGTAATAGTTGAAGTCAATGGTGAGACTGTAAATCATATTGTGTCTTTTTTAAAAAATGAAAAAAACCCTCACCCTATTTCGGGAATTACAATAGATAGAGAAGAGGTATATATTCAAGGAAGAACTATAAATCCAAAAAAAAAATATTTGATTTCAACTAACGATTATCTTTTGTCTGGTGGAGATAATATGTTTTTTCTAAGTAATAATACAATGGTATACAGATTTGATTATAAACTAAGAGATGCTTTTATAGATTTTACAAAAAGTAATTTAAAATTGTCTTCAAAAGTTGACAATAGATTTTTAAAATGAGACGGAGAACATTTATATATAATTCCAGTTTTGCCTCATTGTCTGTAATTGGATTGAACTCATGTAATAATTTATTTAATGATGTTAAACTAACTATTCTTCATACAAATGATTTACACAGTCAGATTGATCCGTTCCCAATTAACCACGACAGGTTCCCTAACGGCGGAGGTTTTGCAAGAATATCAAAAATTTTTGAAGACCTAATAAAAAAAAATCCAAACACTTTGATATTTGATGCGGGTGATATTTTTCAAGGTACACCATACTTTAATTTTTTTAAAGGTCAATTGGAATTAAACTTAATGAAGAAAATGGGTTATGATGCGTCAACATTAGGGAATCATGATTTTGACGCTGGTCTTGAAATTCTTAAAAAAAATATCTTAAAAAATAATTTCGAATTTATATGCTCGAACTATGACTTTAGAAATACAGTTCTTGAAGGTGTCACAAATAATTACAAAATTTATAATAAACAAGGTATAAAAGTTGGTGTGTTTGGTCTTGGAATTGAGCTTAAAGGACTTGTTAATCCAGGTTTGTACAAAGAGACTAAATATTTAGATGCAATAGAAACAGCACAGGAAATGACTAGAATATTAAAAAAAGAAAAAATGTGTGATCTAATCATATGCTTATCTCATCTAGGATATAATTATGAATCAAGTAAAATAAGTGATATTAATCTTGGTAGTAAGACTTCTGATATTGATTTAATTATTGGTGGCCATACACATACTTTTCTTGATAAACCAACAATAATTAATAACATAAATAATGAGAAGGTTATAATAAATCAAGTTGGTACAAGGGGAATTTTTATTGGAAAAATTGACTTTAACTTTTCGAATATTAATAAAAAAATATCTAATTCATTAGTTAAGGTTTAGTCTATAACAAATTCAATACTAGTATATTATTATTTTAAAATTATTATTGTTGTAGGTGTATAAAGGCCAAATGACAAAAAGCCTAAAAGTGTGTCTGAAAATGAATTTTTTATAATTAATTTAAAATTTTTTTCATTATTTAGTTCCTCTATTTCAAGTGTAGTGTTTGTGATTAGTCCAACTATAAAATTATCTTGTTTTATAACTTTTTTGTAACCCTGTGATGGTCCATTTCCAAAAGTAAATGTGTGTACATTACATGATGATAAAACAAACAAGAATAAACAAATTGAAAAAATTCTTTTCATTTAGTAATGATTTAAATTGTAAAATATAAGTAATTTAGTTGATATGTATAAATCAATTTCTTGGAACTGCAAACACACATGGAAAAAAGCCAGAGTTAATACACTATGGTGTTTAATAGGATGTTCGATTGGTGATTTTGGAACAATTTTATACTTTCAAAATATTGATCATTCATGGTCAACCTTAAGTGTAATGGCACTTGCCATAGTAAATGGACTAATAACCTCAATTATTCTTGAAACCTTTATTCTAATAAAACAGATGGGTTTTTTAAATGCTTTAAAAACAGCCTTTGGAATGAGCTTTATATCAATGATATCAATGGAGATGTCAATGAATATTACTGATGTTTTATTAACTGGAGGTGCTATGATAACTTGGTGGGTAGTACCTATAATGTTAATTGCTGGGTATTTTACGCCTTTACCCTACAACTATTGGAGGCTCAAAAAGTATAATGTAAGTTGTCATTAAAAAAGCTCCCGAAGGAGCTTTTTAGGTTAATTGGTTTTGGTTAAATTTAATTTATCCACATAATATCTTGGACAATAACCTGAGCAGTCCAGCCATCTGGATCATACTCATCCATTTTTGAACCTCTTGGCGGATTAAAGCTAGGGTCAATATCAAGTGAATTTAGTGCCTCAGCTAATGATGAGTATCCATCCCATGTCATAACTGTTGAAAGATTGTTACTCCTGGGATTTAGTTTTAGTCCAACTCCCCACGATATTCTTCCTGTATCATTACTTTCAAAAAATGGCTTCCATAAATTATTATTTTCATTTATAAAACCACTCAAATTTTCAGGGCTTGCAAAGTTCCATACAGTCACCTGACCATCTAATCTTTCTCCAGATTGAGGTATAGATGATTTAACAACCCAATGAAAATCAGCTTGATAAGATGATAAGGTTCCACTTGTTACTAGAGAAGATGAAAGACTTCCCGAGGGACCAACTCCAGGAGATGTCATGTCCTCTGCAGATTCATAAACGTTAATAAAAGCATGAGTCCATGAGTCATTAGGATTTCCCCCCACCTTTCTTACAAGTCCCCAAGCGATTTGATTACCAGCATCAATATTTGCTTGTTTACCCTCTGCCCAGTATTCTGTCTCAATATTTACAAATTCTTCCTGATTTTCAGCAGGAACATTTACAAATGTAATCATGTAATATTGTGCATTTAACGAAACGCTAAATAACAATGATAAAATAAAAATATTTTTCTTCATTATTAATTCACCCATATTACTTGTTGGACTACAATTCTTGTGAGAAACCCATTTGGCATATACTCTCCGGTATTTTCACCTCTTGGACTTCCCTGAGGAACACCTTCTCCGGCAAGAACTTTGACAGCATCAGCAACTGTTTCATAACCATCCCAAGTCATCACAGTAGCATTTGATTGATTAACACCAGTTATTTTAGTTGCAATACCCCAATTAGTTCTACCCGTATCATTTTTCTCAAAATAAGGGCCCCATAGGTTTACATTATCAGAGACAAAACCTTGAAGGTTTTCAGGCCTACCATAATTCCATACAGCTGCAGTACCTGATTCACCAGGTATTTGACCTTGAATTTTCCAGTGATTTGTCCCACTTGCATTATAATACTGAACTGTTGATATATCCTCTTGAGATACACCAATTAGTTCTTCAGGGTTCCATATAGATTGATCCATCATTTGATCAATTGTTTCATATACATTGACAAAAGCGTGAGTCCATGTGTCAGAATTACCCCCTACACGTGCAAATAAGCCCCATCCTAGTTGCTTTCCTGCATCTATGTTCGCTTTTGCTACTTTTGACCAATATTGGGTTTCAAGTCTTGCAACTTCAGGAACATCTTCAAATGAAACATTTATATAAGAGATCGAGAAATATTGTGCATTAACTCCAAAAGATAGAGAGAGTAAAAATGTTAAAAAAAGTTTTTTCATAGTTTTATATTTATAATTTAAATTTATAGTTAATAAGTGAATTTAATTATTAATTGCTTTTTTACAAATAATAAGAATGTTAATTTTTGAAAAAATTTAGTTTTTGATAAAATTTGATATTAAATATTATCATATTTTGATAATTTTGTAAAAATGAAGCTATTTAGACCTTTTTTTATATTGTTTATTATATTCTTTTTATTTACAATAATCTTAAGCTTTTTTTAATGACAGATCAATATTTTTTTCAATGTCCTTATTGTTGGGAGGAAATATCAGTAATTCTAGATAAATCAATTTATTCTAGTTGTTATATTGAAGATTGTGAAGTTTGTTGTAATCCAATTGAAATAAGTTATAATTCAGATGGTATCGACATTATAAATTTTTCAGCAAATTCTATAGAACAATAATTTTATTTATATTTAAAATTATGAAAAGAGAAGATATAATTAATGCTCAAAAACATTGGTCAGATGGAATTATTAAGATGGGTAAAATATCTAAAAATAAATTTGAATTAGAGTCTTTTGTGAGTAGTTTTTTAGATAAAATATACGACTTTGATAATAATGTTCTATTCAAACCTACAAAAGCCCAAAAGATTCAGTTTAGAAATAGCAAAGAGGCTGCAACATCATATTTTATTGGAGGAAATACAAAATACAAAGAGGATAATGGATTTGCATTATCTAAATGGTCTAAAATTATTTTTGAAAATTCAGACATAATTATTTCTGATAATTTTGGATTGGCAATGGGTAATTATATTTTTGAAAATGATAATTCTAGAATTAAAGTTGAATATTCCTTTGTATATAAAGAAATGAATAATTCAATAAAAATAATTCTTCACCACTCTTCAATTCCCTTCAAAAATTGAAAAAATCTAGAATTATAGTCGGTACAATGAACTGGGGTTCTTGGGGGTCTAATCTTTCATCGAATCAGATGAGTAGCTTAATACTTGACACATTCAATTCTGGTATTAACTGTTTTGATCACGCAGATATTTATGGAGGATATACAACTGAAGAGGCTTTTGGAAATGCTTTTTCAAAAACTGGATTACCTAGAGAGAATTTATACTATATCTCAAAGTGTGGAATAATGTATCCATCTAATAAACTTCCAATTGATACTAAATATTATAACTACTCACCGGAGCATATAGAATTTTCAGTAAATAATTCACTAAAGAATCTTAAAACTGAATACTTAGATTGCCTCTTACTTCATAGACCCAGTCCACTAATGGAAATAGATGAGATTGTAGAAAAAGTTCAAAGTCTAATAAATCAAGGAAAAATAAAAGCTTTTGGCGTTTCTAATTTTACACCCTTACAAATGGATCTTTTTAAAAAGAAAATTAAAATTTCCTTTAACCAGATTAATATATCCTTAACAAATGTTGATAATATTAATAATGGGACATTGGAGTACATGCAGTGTAATGACATTATTCCAATGGCATATAGTCCTTTAGGTTCATATTTCAAAACAACAAATAGTAGATTAAAAAAAATTATGAATTTGTTATGTAAAAAATACAACTGTTATGAAGATCAGCTCCTTTTGAGCTGGCTTCTAAAACACCCTTCAACGATATACCCTGTTATTGGAAGTTCAAAAGCAGAACGAATAAATCTTTCAGCAAATTCTCCAAAAATTAACATGGATACAGTTGATTGGTTTAAACTTTTAGAGGCAAGTGTTGGTAAAAGAGTACCTTAGAAATTATTTATTTGACCATCTAGCCAGTTTAAGCGCATATCAATCCAATATTTCATATAATCAATTTCAGACTCATATGAAGTTCCTATATAATAATTTGGCCAAACATACTGACCAATTATGGGCCAAGAATTAAAATTTTGATCAATTACGTTATATAAATCTAAGTATTCAATGTATGAATCAATTTTAGTATCAATAGAGCTATCACTAAGAATATTTGATCTCAGATTCTGCCATCTATTTTTTAATTTGTTTCTAAAAGACAAACTCTCCATAAATCTTGTCCACCAGAAAGGAACTTGCCAAACATCACCCGGACAAATACTATTAAATTTATATAACCAACCTTGGGCATTTGCACCATCACAATAATCAACATTTCCAAAGGCCAAATTAAAATCCCAAATTGGTCCCATGTTTAATTTTTGATCTTTATCTAAATACATATATGTACTTAATCTATATCCATCTATATTCTTCGTAATTTCATTCATAATAAAAAAATCAATAAATGAATCAACATTTATAAAAGAATTATATTTTGGATCGGAATTAGTGTCAAACGTATCCTCCGACAAGGTTGATTCAAATTGAAATATTATATCCTTGATGTACTCTTTTTGATTAACTGTAATTTCCTCTGGTTTTGGATAATGATATATAAAGTTAATTTCAGATTTATCAGTTAAATTACCATATGAATCAAAGCTAGATGCAAAAGAAAATGAATCATCATAACATGTATTGCAAGATTCTCCATCTCCAGTTGGTTTATCAATCTTAATTATATATCCACCTTCTACAGTACTTTCATCTATTTCAGGAATATCAACTCTATTAACGTCTCTTTTTATTTTTTCCATTAAAACATATAATCCTTTAAATTGTCCATTAATAAACAAATTATAAAATTTAGTTTTACTTGCTTTGTATCCAATTAAATTAGAAAGGTCAAATGTTAGTTTGTTTCTAATTAATGATTTATCAGAATATGGTCCGTAAAGGATCCAGTCCTCTTCTTGAGGAAATCCACCGATCGAGACATCAATGTCATCTATATAGTCTGTACTTCTAGTTTCAAAACCATATGACTTTTTTGGAAACATTTGAGAAGAGCTACCTCTTAACTCAATACCAACATTATAAGAGATTTCTGTTTTATCCTCAATTACAATAAGCTCTGCATTTATTTTTGGATCATCAACAATTTCTCTTCCATTAGTGTTTACAATTATCCTAGGAAATAAATTTTCTTGATCATCGTTATAAAAAGTTATTGCGTTGTTGTTTATATTAATATTATCCATTTCATCTTTATTATCACATGACATGATTATAAATAATAGAAATATATACTTAGTATTAAGAATACTAGATTGAAAATAACTCATTATATGTTTCATCTATAAAGGTGGCTAGCTGAATATCAAGTTTTGTTATACCTCCAACTTCATGAGTAGATAAATCAAAACTTATTTTGTTGTATTCAATTATAAACTTTGGATGATGATTAATTTGCTCAGATTTATCTGAAACTAGATTTGCGAAACTCATTACCTGCATAAAAGAACCCAAATTATATTTAACACATAATTGATTATTCAAAACAGTCCAGCCTGATAATTTCTTTAGGTGCTCTTTTAATTCTAATGGTGAAATCTTATCCAATTTTATTTATTATTAAAATATTTCCAAAAATAATATATTGGAATTAAAATTACAGCAAATATAATAGCATAAAAAAGAAAATATGCAATCATAATAAGAATTAAACATATAAAAATAATTCTTATAATAATTGAAAATAAAGGATTAGACATTAAATCATAATAAAAATTTAATACTAAGTCTTTTATTTTTTCCATATACTAATTTATGAATAATAATATCTTTCCTCAATTGATTTCCATAATAATAATGAAGCTACACTCTTGAAAGGTGACCATGTTTTAATTAGTGAATCAACCTTTTCTGAGTCATTAATATCCAAGCTATAGTTAACTTTTATGCTATTCATCAATGCTAAGTCACCCTTTGAGAATATATTTATTCTCATTAATACAAATATCAAGAACATTTGTGCAGACCATAATCCTATCCCTTTTATATTGGTAAGTTCATTAATAACATCTTGATCAGATGAATCAGAAAAATTAAATTTGGAATCTTTAAAATAAAGATATACATTTTTGATGTACTCAACTTTTTTAAAAGAAATACCTACTTTTTGAATCTTCTTTTCATCCATATCAATTATGTCTTTGTCAGATAGGTCATTAATTATTTTAGAAAAACGATTTTTAATGGTAATTGCTGCCTTAAAACTGACTTGCTGCTCAATAACTAAAAAAGACAGTGCTTTAGCATAATTTGATTCATATCTTTCATATATATCAATATCATTACAAAAATTATCAATTAAATACCTCATACATAAATCATCTGATAAATGATCAAAAGCTTTTTTTAACGTTTTATTATTAAGTTTCATTTCTAAAAAAATAACGATATTTGCAATATGAAAAAAATTATTTTAACACTTTCAATTTTATTATTGTCTTGCGAGCAAGGTAATAGTGATAAACTTGTCGTATATCAATCTCCTAGTTGCGGATGTTGCTCAGGGTGGGCATCCAATATGGAGGAAAATGGATTCAATGTTGAGACAGTGAAGACTGATGATATGTACAGCGCAAAAGTTGAAGCAGGTATTGATATTACTCTTCAATCATGTCATACTGGATTTATTGATGGTTATTTTATTGAAGGTCATGTACCTTATGATGCAATAACAAAATTATTGAATGAAAGACCAGGAATAAAAGGTATAACAGTTCCTGGGATGCCTGCAGGTATAAATGTACCTGGTATGGAAGTTAATAATGAAAGAGCAAAATTTGATGTATTAGCTGTTAACAATGATGGTTCAACTTATATCTGGAAAAGTTACGAGTAAGTTTTTCTTGAGCTTAATTCTCTCCTCATTATTAATTACATTTTCCTGTGATAAGGAAAAATGTTACACAATTCGAGGGAAAGAGATAATTAACGGTGAGTATTATTTTCTTTTAAATAATAATGTTTTTACAACAAACAGCTCAAATAGACTAAGTAGTGGAGTGCCTGACCCCTACGGTACAGGTAAGGTTAATAAAGAAACCTATGACTCAGTAAATGTTGGTGATCAATATTGTGAATAAAAAAACCTGCCTAAAAAACCATAAAAGGCAGGTTTTTGCAAATCAGATACCGCTTAGGGCAGAACATAAACTAGTTGTGAGTGTGTTCTTTTATTTAAAATTATTTAGATAACTTTTAATAATTACCATTTTGATTCTTATTTTGTAATTTTTATAGAATTGAAAATAAAATCAAATAATTTTTAAGAATTTAATTTTTTAAGTAAAAAAAAATATGAATCTGGGAATGAATAGAGTATTCAATATTAAGTTATATCTTTTATTTTTAATCACAATATTCTCATGCGATACAATTGTGGATAATAATACAATAAACAATAATCAACTTGGAAAGGAAACAAGTTTGTATTTAAAACAACACTCTGAAAATCCAATTAATTGGCAAAGATGGTCAAGTTCATTATTTGATATATCTCAAGAACTTGATAAACTCATAGTAGTTAGTATTGGATATTCTAGTTGTCATTGGTGCCATGTTATGGAAGATGAAACTTTTACAAATGATTCAATCGCAAAAGTGATGAATGAAAATTTTATAAATGTTAAAGTTGATAGAGAAGAAAATCCTGATGTTGATCAAGTTTATATGACAGCATCTCAATTAATGACTGGTATGGGCGGATGGCCTTTAAATGTTATTACACTTCCTGATGGAAGTCCAATTTATGCTGGGACATATCATACAACGGATCAATGGGACAACATCTTAAAAAGAATAATTAGATTAAAAAAGGATAATTATGATGGTTTAAAACAAATTGCAAAGAATGTTAAAGATGGTGTAACTGACATAAACACTATAAAGAAACAAGAAGAGGTAGCTGTTTTCGACAATGACTATTTAGATAATAATGTTAATAAATGGAGTGAAAAATGGGATTTTATAAATGGAGGAGATCTTACCCAACAAAAATTTGTATCTCCTTCAAAATACTTGTTTCTCTTAAATTATGGCAAAGTTTATAGTAATCAAAATGTACTTAATCATGTAGAGAGAACACTTGATATAATTGCCTCTAGTGGTTTAAATGATTTTGTTGAAGGTGGGTTCTATAGATATACAGTAGACAGTGAATGGAAAATACCACACTTTGAAAAAATGCTATATGATCAAGCTCAGATGATTAGTCTTTATTCAAAAGCTTATAAATTGTATGGTAAAGAACATTATAAAGATATAGTTTATAGAATATTTTCTTTCTTAAACTCAAAAATGTCTACTGATAAAAATTTATTTTTTGCTGCAATGGATGCAGATACTGATGGTGAAGAAGGTAATTACTATTCATTTAATAAAGAAGAATTAGATTTTATATCAAAGGATTCCAGCCAAGATTTATTCATAAGTTATTTTAACATTGATATTGAAAACCCATGGGAGAATGGTAAGTATTTACTTCTTCCTAATAGTTATTCAATGGAGGACAAATGGGCTAAATCAAATAATTTATCAAAAAGTGAATTTTATAAAATTAGAGAATTATGGATTAATAATATTCTTAAGATTAAATCTAAAAGAACTAAGCCGAGGTTAGATGATAAAGTTATTGTCTCATGGAATTCTCTTGCAATTATTGGATTTATAGATGCTTATGAAGCATTTCAAGATGATGTATTTTTAGATGCTGCTAAATCTATGTTTAATGAACTAGAAAAAAGATCTTTTAAAAGAAATAAACTTATTCATACTTATAAAGAAAATCAATTTCAAGAAGGTGTGCTAGAAGATTATGCATATTTTGCAAAAGCATCAATGAAGCTTTTTCAAGCTACAGGGCTAGAACGATATTTTAATTTTTCAAAAAAATTGACAGATCAAGCACTTGAGTTATTTAATGATTCAGATTCTGATCTCCTATTCTATAGTAACAATTCTGATTTATTCTCAAAAGTAATTTCGATTGATGATGGAGTCATGCCTTCTCCAAATTCAATCATTGCAGAACAGCTATTTAACATTGGACATGTTATTTTTGATGATTACTACCTTGATTTATCAGATAAAATGGTATCATCGGTTAAGGAAGTCATAGACGAAAACATTAATTCATATTCAATATGGGCCAACAATATATTAAATAGAGTTGAATCTTTTTATGAGATTGCTATAATAGGTCCAAATTCAAAAAATATAACTGACAACATTACAAATATTTTTACACCAAATACAATAATTGTTCAATCGAATATCGAGAGTGATATTCCTCTATTTGTTGACAGATATTTTAAAGATGAAACTTATATATACGTTTGTCAGAATAAAACATGCCAAAGACCTGAGACTAGCATTAAATTAGCTCTTGAACAGGTTCCTTATATTTATTAATATGAAAAATTTCAAATACTATAATTATATAATTTTATTTATTCTAATAAATGCTTGTTCAAGTTCTGAAAAATCCTCAGAATGCTCAACATTTCTTGAGTGTGTTGATGGAACCTATTGGACAACTAACAATAATCAATCAATTTGGACTTTTAATGATAATGTTAATGGTGCCTATCTAGAAGTATATATTTCTGGAAATAACTGTTACACATATGAAAATAACTTTATAGTTAATGCTGAGTTTAAATTTCAAACTAAAGAAAATTTATCCGAGGACTTTAATGGCTCAAATTGGCTATATACTATTTTAAATGACAGTATAATAGAAAAGACGAAATCTACAGGAGGTAACACTTCATATTATTACAAAACTGATAAATCTTATTTAGACAATCTTTTAGATTCTGATGAGTGTAATTATTAAAGTTTTATATATATTTTCTTATTAAAGAGATAATTAGCTGGCAGATATATGATAAAAACATAAATTACAGCATACAAAAAAGATGCAATTTTAGGGTATACACCAAAATTACTGAGAGACTCAACAAATATTAAGTTTAATTCGAAGCCCAAAAAGTGGTTATGATAGAATAGAGGACTTAAAACACCTGCTAAAACATATGTAAAAATTGAGTTTGTACCAAAAACCTGTGACATTTTAATCTTATCAAATCCTCTCACATCTATTAGATAAATACAAACTGAGGTTAACATGTATGACATTCCACCCATTAAAAATGTATAAGATGTACTCCATAGGTTTTTATTTACAGGAAATGACCAGCTAAAAAAATCTCCAATAAAAACAAGAAGAAGACCAATTGAAAATAACTTAATAATTTTTTCTTTTAAATCACTTTTCCCTATAATAATTGTTCCAGCGTGTAAACCAAACACTCCTGTTATAATTGATGGTATAGTTGTAAGAATTCCTTCGGGATCCCATGTTCCTTGCCAAAGAACTCCTGGAAGGTATTTACTGTCAATATAGTGAGCAAGATTTAAGCCTGGGACACTTAAATCAGGTTGACCTATTCCTGGAATAGGTATATAAAGCATTATAAACCAGTACAATATCAAAGTTATAAAAGAGATGTAGATGTAAAGTTTTTTATCTACAAAAAGATATAGGAATCCACAAAATAAGAAAACAAATGAGATTCTCTGAAGAACACCAGCCCACCTAATATTATTTAAATCAAAATCAGGAAAAACCCATAAAAAAACTCCAACTGAAAATATTTTAATTGATCTCCATATTATTTTTTTTAAAGTTTTATTTCTAGCCAATTCTTTTTTCCTTTTATTAATTGACAAGACAATTGAGACACCAACAATAAATAAAAAGTTTGGAAATATATAGTCTGTTGGTGTGAGTCCATTCCAATCTGCATGTAAAAGTGGGGCGAAAACATTATCCCAGGAACCAGGCTGATTAACAATTATCATAAAGATTAATGTGGCTCCTCTAAGAACATCAATTGATAGTAATCTGTTATTCATATATTAATTTTATTTTTTAACCTTAATAGTATTTCCTCCCCTGCCAGTATTATCAAATAATCTTAGACTCACAATATCTTCTTTTTTTATTAGAATTGGAAAGGTATATGTTTTACTAATGTTTTTTGGTTCAGAACCATCTAAAGTATATTTAATATTCAATCCTGGGAAAATTGTATTTGCATAAAGGGTGTCATTTGTAATTAACCCTCCTGGTTTGGGAAGATCATAAGATAAGCCTCCAAAAATAATATCAACTATTGGGAGAATTCTTTGTCCGATATTATTGGAGAATTTATTCCACTCTTTACTTAAAGTAGATTTTCTATCATCAGGGTTATCTATTTTCATCCATGAGTCATCATGCGACCAGGCTTTTTGTGAGAATACAATTATGTTTGGCATGAACATATAATCAAGTATATCCTCGTTTCTAATGGTTTCACTCCAAATTTGAGATTGTACACCAATAATATTTTCTTTACTACTTGGATTAAGTTTTACAGACTTCTCTATGTATTCGTCGGATATTTTGTTTTTATTAACACCATGTGAGTCATTAAAAACATCAAATACATCCACAGTCCACATGTCTTTATAGTTAGCATATCCACTCCATGATAGTCCTATATTATCAAGATCCTTGTCATCAACCATATCAAAATAAAAAGCACTAGAATTACTCATAATTGTTTTATAGCCCAGGTTTGCATATTTGTATATCATATCCTGTCGACCTCCCCCCCAATCATTTTTCCATACAAAAAGGAGAATATCTTCGTCTTTCAAAAAATCTTTTATT
>MDTG01442137.1_pt1 | contig 13992 bp, 10 predicted proteins | sample 811421 | NCBI WGS metagenome assembly MDTG01 (sample SAMN05326645, study PRJNA326480) | marine metagenome | isolation source: seawater | place: Pacific Ocean: South East | collected 2011 | reverse complement strand
TTTAGGGTGCAGAATTGACTAAACAAGCTTGGACAAGTACGTACAAAAGTTATGCTTTTACGAAAACGTCCTCAAAACCCCTTGATATGACAAGCAAAAATAAGTGGAGCCAAGCGGACTCGAACCGCTGACCCCCTGCATGCCATGCAGGTGCTCTACCAACTGAGCTATGGCCCCAAGAGTTTGTATTTTACTCTTACATAATACTCTAGAGAAATGTCTAAAAAAATTTTTTAATATCACATTAAGTTTTTTACCTTTAACCAAATAAATAATAGAGAATATAAAATTTGTTTTTGATTAAAGTTAAAGACTTTAAAACTCCTAAAACTTTAACCCAATATATCTATAAGAAAATTTTCTTAATAAAAAAACAGAACATAAAAAGGCTATTGAAGTACTTATAGATGCTCCAATTAAACCAAGCATAGGTATTAATAAAAAATTCATAACTATATTAGAACTTACTGCCATAAAGATAAATTTAGTTTGAATTCCAGGTAAATTTGCCATAAGAAGAATATTATTAAATGGTATATATCCTGAAGCAATAGTTATACCTAAAATTAAAATAATAAATGGTATATAACTACCTTGAAACTCTCTGTTTATTGTAACTAAATCAATTATTTTAGGAAATATTAAAGATACAAATGTCGAAAAAATTAAAGCCGAAATATAAATTCTTTTTTTTAATTTCTTAATAATAAACAATACCTGATCAAGCTTATTTGATGAAATCATACTAGCTAGAACAGGATTATAAGTATTTTGTATTACATACAATAATTGAGTAAAACCTTCTGCAAAAAAAGCCGCAAAACTATATATCCCAACCTCCTTATCGTTCAGAAAGATACCGAGAATCAAAATATCAATTCTAGTATTAGATTCTAAAAGAAATCCACTTATAAATGCCTTATAGCTATATATAAAGTGAATTTTAGCCCAAGATAGCCATTTTTTATTTTGTAACCATTTTATACGAATAGAGACCTGAGAAATTAAAATTACAAATAAAATCGATTCAGAAATACTAAAAGCAACTGGGAGAGTTTTTCCATCGATGGAGAATAAAACGCACGTAACCACTGAAATAAGAATTATTATGTATCTCAAACTTTGGTAAAAAGCATATCGCTTCATCAGTTGCAAACCATTTATTACGCCATGCAACATAACTTTATTAAGAGAGAAGAAAAATATACCTGGACATATCATCTTCATCCCAATTCCTACTGAATCACTTTTAAATATTTGTGAAATAGTTGGAATTAAAAATGCATAAATTAATGTAGTCAATAAACTAATTATTAAAGTCAAAAAAATTCCTCCTTTAATTATTGCTGTAAGTTTCCTTTGATTTGCTGAATTTGCAGCAACAGCACGAAGCATTGAATAATTTATTCCTCCACTCCCAAGCATTGAAAAAACTATATATGTAGCTACAACTTGATTAAAAATTCCTAATATTTCCGGATCATAGTATTTTGCAATTAGTAAGTTAATAGTTAAACCACTTCCACCAAGAATAATTACACTGACGTAGTTTGATATTAGATCTAAACCTAATTTATTATTCTTCTTACTTTTTATAATCGTATTCAAAAATATAGTCTCAGATTATTTAAATAGTTTTTTTGCAGAATTTATCCTAATCAATGTTTCCTCTACATTTAAACCTATTGATTGTAAATATTCTGAAATCGACTCTTTTCTAGGTTTCGCATATTCTTTAGATCTTCTTAGTGCCTCATCTCGATCTATATAATTTTCCCTAATCATATTACTCAACATATCATCATCTTCAGTAAAACCAGCCATAGTTTGGTATATATAATTATAGAAAGAAGCAGTTCCATCTCCTATTCGCCATGTTGTGGTTGTATCTCTAGATGTCTCCCAATCATATTTATCAATTATTGTTTTAACTATTTTATCTTCATTCCAATCTACATAATGATACAACCATAAAAAATCTTCCTTTGCAATAAAAGTATGCCAATAAGCAGCAGCTGTATCAAAAATCGATTCATTAAAATATCTAGGATTTAATAAAAAATTTTTAAAATAATAAGATATCAGTTTTAGTTTATTAAATATCTTAAGTCGGGTTAAAGTCATATGATCATCACTATCTTTAATACCGCTAAAACCGAATTTATAAGAGGCGTTTTCAATCATATTCCCCCCACAGAAAAATACTAATTTGATCCCTGTCTCTTTTTTTAATTCCCTAGCATGGTAGAAAAAAGCTTTGTCTCCTGCCATAAATAATGGAATCATTCCTAATTCTGGTTTTTCTAACCAAGCTTGAACATTCTTTCTAACTAATCTTCTTTTTTGGGAAAGATTAGCTGATCTTATAATATGTTCAATTCCTAATTTACCGCAAATACGCGCGGAATTTCTTCTTGCCAGATCAGTTACAAAACCCCAATCATAAGTAAAAGCAATTGGATTCATACCTAAAACAGTCTTTATATAATGCAATCCATAACAACTATCTCTTCCTCCACTTAATGCAACAATACAGTCAGGTTTTCCATCTTGACTGCGATATTTTTTTATATCATTAATTAATTTCTGATTACCTTTAGTTTTTATGGTTTTATGCTGTCGGCAATACCTGCATATACCTTTATCATCTAAATCAATATAAGGATAAGTTTCAGGAAGAATACATTTTTGACATCTTTTAAGATTATTAGAATTAATACTATGATCAGTAATTGAGAGATTAGGTTTTATTTCATAATCAGAATATTTTTCTTTATTTTTAGAATTACAGTTAAACAAAAAAGATTTTTTTTCAATTTTCGAAGAGTTTAATCTTATGTTTAGTCCTGAAAAAGAATTAATTTGTTGTACATTTAAATACCCTATCGATGATTTGAATTCTTTAATTTTCATCAATTTTTGCAATATAAAACGTTCTGATGCAAAAGCAAAGAAAGTATTTCTTTTATTATAAATATAAAATAAAGCCCCAGTATTTGATGCAAGGACGAGATTTGGCAGATTTCCAAAAAATGTCGCTATCGATGCAGATCCCATAATCTCATTGAAGCTTTCAGATACTGAACTAATTATATTATTTTTACTTTTTTCTAAATTAAATTTGATTAGTCTTAAAAAGACTTCAGTATCAACTTCTGAATCACATTTTAGACCTTTATTTGCTTCGAGTATTTTTTCCTGATTGGTAATTATTCCATTATGTATGCCAACTAATCCTGGCACATTTACTGGTTGATTATTCTGATTATTAATTGCAAATCCGTTAGTTACAAGTCTAGAATGGCCTATTAAAGAAAAGTTCTTATTTCCTTCACGCAAGCAAAAGTTTATCAAATCTTTATATTTGTCTTCCTTAATAAATTCACTTGCACTGCAGGGTTTTTTGTAAGTCTCTATGGATAAGCCTGTATTAATAGCAATACCTGCAGCTTCTTTCCCTCTAGTTTCAGAAAAAATAAAAAGCTTATTAGCTATTTTTTTTATTAAATCAGAAGATATTTTCTTATCATCTTTATTTACAATTCCAAAAATACCACACATAAATAATATTGGAATTAATGTTTTATATAGTAGCGTAATACAACTTAAAGATTATAGTTAATTTAAATTTAAAAATAAATACAAAGTTTTGGAATTATTTTATGATATTTTTTAAAATCATGAAATCATAAAAGAATTATTTATTAAAGAAACTACTTTTAAAATATTATTTTTCTTATTAGATGAGAACGAAAAAGATAAAAAATAAATCTAATTCAATTTATAAAATTGGATGTGCTATTCCTTGTTTCAAAGGAGGTAAAAGTACTATTAAATTGATAGAGGAACTTCATGAATTGGTTGACTTAATAGTTCTGGTAGATGATAGTTGCCCTTTTCTAACAGGTGATCTCGCAAAAAAACATTTTAAAGAAAGTAAAAAGTTAAAAATTATCTATAACGATAAAAACAGTGGTGTAGGTTATTCAGTTAAAAGAGCATTTAAATTTTTAATGGATTCAAAATGTGACATTGTCGTCAAGATTGATGCTGATGGGCAAATGGATCCTTATTTAATTCCCACTTTAATAAAACCTATTGAATTGGGTTTTTCAGATGCTGTAAAAGGAAATAGATTCTCAAGTCTAGATCACATCAACTCTATGCCAAATTCCAGAAAAATAGGAAATCTTGGGTTGAGTTTTATGAATAAATTTTCTACAGGATATTGGGAATTGTTTGACCCAACTAATGGATTTATAGCTTTTAAGTCTGATAGTTTAAAGAAAATAAGGCTAGATAAAACAAATTCTAGATATTTTTTTGAATCAGATCTTCTTTTCCAATCTTCACTATCTAATATATGTTTTAGTCAAATCCCTATGAAAAGTACATACAAAAAAGAAATAAGTTCTTTAAATCCTTACTCACAATTCTTTATATTTCTTTTTTTCCATATTATTAATTTCTTTAAGCGAATAGTATATCAATATTTTTTATTAGACTTTAACATTGGCACTCTAGAAATAATTGGCTTTTTTATAACTAGCTTAATTCTCTTATTTAACATTCTTAATATATATAGAAATGGAATAAACTACCAGCAATTAGCTTCACCTGGTGAAGCAAACCTCATTTCTATTTTAGCTATAATAAGCATGCAATTACTTATTGGTTTTTTTTATTTCGATGCCACTCAACAGCCATTATTAAGGCGACTTAATCAAAAAAGGAATAATTAGATATCTCAAATAGAAATAAAAAAATGTTTACAAAATATTGGTAGATCCTTTAATCTATAGAAACATAAGATTCTTATGGAAAGAAATTTTGAATTAATACGAAGTAAATATTTAAGATCTAAAGCCAAAAAAGCGCAATTTAGATATTTTCATAAAAAGATGTATTCATATGCAAAATCAAAAAAAGTTGAAATTAATAACTTACCCGAACTTGAAATTGGTTGCGGAGTAACTCCTATGAAAGATAATTTTCCAAATATAATTTCATCTGATATTGAGAATTCTCCTTCAGCAGATTTAATTATTGATGCTGTTAATCTACCTTATTCAAATAAATCCTTAAAGACTATTTATGCAATTAATTGTTTTCATCACATCTCTAATAAAAAAAAATTTATAGATGAATCTTTTCGAGTTTTAAATGACAAAGGAAGATTAATATTACTAGAGCCTTCTTTTTCATTATTATCTTTAATTGTTTATCCTTTTTTATTTAAGGATGAAACTTATAATATTTTTTCTTCACTTAAACAATTAAAAACTTTTGATTGTATGAAAGGGGCTAATCAAGCCGCCTCTTACATTTGCTTTAAAAAATATCCAAATACTTTCTTGAAAAATAGTGGTTTTAAACTTAATACAATTTTTCACTGCACTAATTCATTTGGTTATATCTTCAGCGGGGGACTTAATTTTCCAGAATTGTTACCTTTTAAATTTATAAAAAGGATGATGAATATAAATTTCCTATCATTTGTTTTTTCTCTTCATTGGATAATAGTATTAGAAAAGAATTAGTTAAAAAATAAATTGATAATTATTAATGCATTAAAAATTAATATGAAAGTTTATAATGTTTAAACTTATTTCGATTATTTTGATATTTTTTTTATTATTTGAGGCATACTAGCTTCAATAATCGCCATAGCAGTAAAAGTATGAGGCAATGAGGATAAATAAGCTAACCTAGATGGATCTGCGGCAAAAATCATTGGTAATTTAATAATTTCTCCAATAGATGATGTATTAAAAAAACTTTTATTTGCAACATCTTCTGGAAGTGTTGCAGAATAATGAATATCTCCTCCAGGAGTAACTGATCTAGTTAGAAATTTGAGTAAAAATATCCATTTAGGCAAAGATTTTAGAATAATTTTTGAAATTTGATATTTCTTTATTTTTAAATTTTTTTTATTTGATTCGTTTGAAATTGTTGCATAAATTTCAATACCCTTATCAACTTTTTTGATTTTTTTAAGTTTCAAAAATATTCTTGAAAATTTCGAAGGAATAAAAATCGTTATTAATCCAAATCTTGATAGTAAAAAAGAAATAATTTTTTGAAGGAAATTATTATTTTTGATAAAAATATTATTTATTAACTCTTTAAAAATAAATATAGAATTAACAAAATATCCTGAAGATATTTCATAATTTTTAATTTTAGTATTTTTATTTTCTTTCCAGGATAATTCAGGAATTTCTAAATAATTCTTTGATATGGATTTGAATTTTTTTCTAATACAAAAAATTGGTATTAAGAAAGCATGATTATGGGAAAATCTTAGGGTAACATTATCAACATTAGCTCCAGAAAAAGCTAAAAAAGCAGAGTTTAATGCCCCTGCGCAAAGTATTATGGATTTTGTTTTAACAAAAAATATATTTTCTTTTTCTTTACAACAAATCTCCCAATAATCCTTTTTTCTATTGAAACATAACACCGTAGTATTTTTTTTATAATTTAGATTTGGTGCATTTGTAATATATTTTTTAATTGAATTTCTTGAATTCCAAATCAAATTTTGATTAAAAGGATAATCAATATTTTTATTTTTATAATTTTCATCCAAAAAAAATTTAGCTGGTTTAAAGTTAATTTTTTTAAATTTATATTTTAATAACAACTTTCCAAAACTTGTCATTTTAGAAAAGGAATTTCTTTTTTTAATAAATAATCTTTCTCTTATCAACTTATAAGAATTAAAAATTTGCTTAATTGGAATAGAAGTTGTTTTTTTTATTTCTTGAGAAGACCATTCAAAGGCACCACCTCCCCAAGAATTACTTAAACCTCCGCTTTTAAAGCTGTATAAATAGCAAAAGTTTTTACAACTTAAAAATAAAAAATCATTAATTTTATGAAACCATCTTCTATCAAAACATTTAAATTGATTGAGTTTTTGTTTTGGAGAAATTTGCTTTTTAAATTTTAAACCTTTATTTTTTTTTAATAAATTATTTTTTTCATATAAATTACCTGAATCTAAAATAAGACAATCAAGTTTTGTTTTAGAAAGATGAAATAATACTGGTTCTGAGCAAGGTCCTGAACCAATAATAATACTATCGAAAGTATGCATTTTAATTGTCAAATTAATCTAATTCATTTTGGCATATGATTGATTGTTGCAATGCTAATGAATAAGGTTTCTCTAGAAATGAGATCAAGCTTGGTTTAATTTTAAAATACCTAAAAATATTAGCCACATAAAATAATATTTTTGAAATAGTCACAAAAGGTATTGGTAAATATTTTTTATTAATTTCATACTTATATTTTGAAAGTCTTAAAAAGGGGTAACTCAAAACAAAATTAATACAGCAGTTATGGCTATAACATTTAATTATTTGTTCACTATGTTCTTGATTTATGATATAAAACAATACCTTTATAAGATGACTTCTCATAGTAACTGGCACAAAGATTTTATTTTTATTCATATTAGTTAAAATCCCACAGCTTAACCCTTTACTAAAATACTCATCATCAACTAATAAAAAATAGCCAATTCTTATTACTATTCCATTATTAGACAAAATTATTTTTTCCATATTTTGTTTTATTTTTCTATAGTCTGTAACGGATATTTTATTAGGCTCGTAAGTTGAAAAATAGATATACTTAACCTTGTTATTAAATTCTTTAAATTGATTAAATAGTTTTTTATTTATTTTTAAACTCGAACAAAAGGTTGTTTTTTCTTTTAAACAATTTATGAATATAAGTTTATAAATTTCTTGACTAATTTTATAATTTTTTTTCAAAAATGATTTTAATTTTTTTTCAGAGTTTAATAAATTTTCAAGAACTTCCCAACTTAAAGAAATGACATTTTCATTTTTTAAAGATAAAGCATGATTAAGAGATTTACCAATTTTTCCATTTTTTCCTAAAATTATAAAATAATTTCTTTTTTTCATATAATTTAATTATACGATTTTACAAAAATAGGTAACAAACTTTTTTGTTATCTCAGATTAATAGTTTAGATTAAATATAACAATATCTTGCTCTAGTTCAAAAAATCAAGATAGTTTAAATAAACCAAAATAAATTTGTAAAAAAAGAAAAATAAATAGGTTTTAAAATTTAAATGATAAAGTGTAAAATTGTATAAATAAAAGTAATACCATAAATTATCACTTATTATTCTCTATAAAAAAAATAACCTAAATAAAAAGGATTAATAATAATGCTTGAATCAATTCAAAACTCTCCAGATGGTTACTTTTACTACTGTAGTGCTGTTGAAATGTATTCTAAATTTACAGAAATTAATTTGCTCCCTAATGGGTTAATTGAAGATGACATAATCATAGAATGTTTTTCTTACCTTGATAAAGAACCTTATTACTCGGGGCCTATTTTCCCTTTTTTTTTATTAATAGGAATTATCTTCAAACTAGGATTCCTTTTTAATATTTTTCATATTATTTTTTTAGCTCCTATTTATATCTATCTTTGTAATAGAATTTTAACGCAATTAGATATTAAACAAAAAATTAAAATCTTATATGCAGTAATTTTTTCTCCACTATTTATATGGCTTCTTATTTATCCTTCAACAGATATAGTATCTTCAATTTTAATATTATGCGCTATAAATTATATTCCTTTGGTCTATAAAAGATTCAATAAAAACTTGTATAAAAATGGGTTAAATAGTTTCTTAATAAAAACAAGTTTTCTTTTTCTTTTAACATTATTTATTACTTTATTATGTAGACCTTTAATTTGGCTTATATCACCATTAATAGTTTTTTATTTTGCTGTTTTGTGGACATTTGATTTAAAATTTAGAAAAAAGAGTTCTTATAGTAACAAGATTACAATTATAAAATTTATTTATTCAAAATACTTCTTTTTTCTTTTGAGTATATTATCAACTTTTTTCGTTATATCTTTCTTTTTTTATTCAAAATATTATGCTTATCCTTTTCCAGATAATGAATTTCAGATACCTGGAATTTTATTTGACACGCTTTCACCACCTGCACCAGTAAAACTTCATGAAATAACTCATAGAAGTATCTCAGAATTTATAAGTTCTCTATTAAATTCGAAATTAAATTTTTTAGATTTATTTAAAAAACTTTTATTTTTAGTTTTATCAATTTTACAATCTTTGATCTTCTCACTTTTATCACTATCAGGATTTCAAACTACTTCATATTTATATGATGAACTAAATATTTTTAGATTTATAATGACTTCTTACAAAGCTGTTTTTGGTTTATTTATAAATTTGCCAGGAATATTTATAGTTTTTATTGAGAGTATAAAAGCTTTTCAAATATTAAAGAAAGAACCAATTGAATTTATTTCTAATAAAAAAAATATTTTTAGTTTATTAGCAATATGCTCTACATTTTATTGTTTAACTTTGTTAATTACAGTAGGTCATATAAGATATCTTCTTCCTATTTTGCCTTTCTTAGTTATTGGATCTCAAATGTTTTGGAGAAGATTAATAAATATCGATAAATAAATTTTAATAGTTAATTTTATTAAAGTTTTAAAATATAGTTTTTTAGCCTATACCAAATAGGTATAATGGTATTATAAATAATACTTAATTAAAGTATTTAATACTAGAAAATGTCATTTATAAGAGTCATTAATAAGCTAAGTCAATTACCTTTACTTTTTATATTTTTCTTATCTATCCAACAATTCAATTTTGAAGTAAAATCTGTAGAAAATAATATTAAAAATACATCTATAAAATCTAATAAAATTTTAAATATTAATGCTAATGACTATCTTCTGGGGCCTGGAGATTCTGTGTTTATAGATTTCCCTGGTATAACCTTATTTTCTTCAATTTATGCAGTTGACTCAAATGGTTATCTAACCTTACCTGAATTAAAAAAGTTTTTTGTCAATGGGATTACTCCCCAAGAACTTCAGAAAAAACTAAACAAACTTTATCTTGAATTCATAATAGATCCATCCATAATTGTCTCCATGGCAAAATATAGGCCATTAAAGATTTACCTAAGTGGGGAAATTAGAAGACCTGGACTTTATAATCTCAAATATGGTCAAACATCAACTAATGATGGATCACTTTCTTTAATAAAAAAAAATGAATTTATAACTTCTGCCCCAACAACTATTTATTCTGGTGTATCGGTATCAACCCCAAGGGTTTTTGATGCTTTGGTTTTAGGTCGCGGCATAACAAAATATGCAGATTTAAAATCGGTTGAAATTATAAGAAATAACTCTCAATCAAAAGGCGGAGGAAAAATCAAAGCCAATGTAGATATATTATCTATTTTAGAAAAAGGTGATCAATCACAAAATATTGTTCTAAGGGATGGAGATAATATTCATGTGCCCAGAAGTCAAATTATCATTAGAGATCAACTCTTAAAAATTAACAAGACAAATTTAACTCCTGATTTTATTGATATTTATGTAAATGGTAATGTTGAAAAGTCAGGTAAAATAACCCTAAACCAAGGAGTAACTCTATTTGAGGCAATTGCTACTGTTGGAGGCAAAAAGTCTTTTACTGGAAATATTGAATTTATTAGATTTGATGAACGTGGAAATACTGAAAAAAAAATTCTTAAATATAATCCATCTAGAGAACAGAATGAGAAGGAAAACCCCTTATTAGCCAACGGCGATATTATTATTGTAAGGAAAAACCTCTTTGGCAAATCAACCGAATTAATGAGAGAAATATCAACTCCATTTGTTACTGGATTAGGTCTTTATGGGATTTTTAATTAATAAAAATGCAAGAAAATACTAACTTAATTAATGATGGAGAAATAGATCTTCTTTCAGTTTGGAATTCATTAGTTAGAGAAAAATTTCTTATTTTATTTCTTACGGTACTTTCTTCCTCTTCAGCAATTTTATATACTTATTTAGTTCAACCAATTTGGAGTGGCAGCTTTAACATTGTTGTAAAAAAAAATGAACAAACAGGAACTAGTTTTTCCACAAATAAAATAATTTCCTCATTAGTGGGTGGAGATAATAGTCAAAATAGAACAGAAGAAATTATTCTAAGAAGTCCTTTAGTACTTATGCCAGTGTTTGATTATGTTAAAAACTACTATAATCAAAATAAAATTAATACTGAAAATCTTTCTTTCTCAGAATGGAGTGAAAATGAACTTAAAGTAGGTTTTCAAGATAACAGCCAAATTTTAAAAGTTTCATATAAAAATACTGATAAAGATCATATTTTAAAAACTTTAAATTTGATTTCAAAAAAATATCAAAATTACTCAAAAAGAGATCGAGAAAAATCTATTAACAAAACTATAAGTTATCTTAAAGACCAGAGAGAAATAATGAGTTTTAAAGCATTAAAATCTCAAAAAGAATTAAATACATTTTCAATTGATAATGGTCTTGGAAGTATTGATGGTTTTGTGGAAATAGGGTCAGGGATAAATAATTTTAAAAAACTTTTAGGTTTAGGTAATAATGGAGAATTTCTAAAATCAAATACTTTAGGAGGTTTAAGTTTAGGTTCTAGTGAGGGTTCTAATGCTGGTCAAAGATTTAGTTCTCAATATGCACTTTTAGAAAAATATGAAACTCAGTATATTAATTTATCAGCAAAATTAAAACCTAACTCAGAAACTTTAGAAACCTTAAAGATAAAAATTGATAATCTGCGGTCTTCATTAAAAAGACCAAATGAAATTCTTATAAAATATAGAGAACTTTCGAAACAATCAAGAAGAGATAATATTCTTCTTCAAGAGATTGAAGATAATCTTGAAATTATGAAACTGGAAAAAATAAAATCTCCAGATCCATGGGAGCTAATATCGCAACCAGTTATAAATCCAGGTAGGGTCTTCCCCAATAGAAAGCTTATTACTATCATATCTTTTATATCTTCTCTTTTAATTTCATCATCTTTTGCACTTTTAAAACAAAAAAAATCAGGATTTATATATGAGCTTGATGAACTAAAACGTTTTATAAATTTAAAATATTTAGACAAGATCTACATAAATAATATTAACCTTAGTTTAAGTATAATCTTGAAAACAATCGAGATATCTTCTTTAGAAGATATTAATGTCAGTTCAAAATCTCTTACTGGATTATCAATATATACAAATAGGGAAAATAACGATTTTATAAATAAATTGATAACCAATAATAAAATTGCCTACTTGGATATTACAAATGAAGAGGATACCAAAAAGTTTGATAAATTAATAATATTTATAAATAAAGGTATTTCTTTAAAAGATTTAGAACTTTTAAATAAATACATTTTTATTAACTCAAAGAAATTAATCGGCTGGTTTTATATTGATTCCGAAACTACATTCAAGTAGATGAAAAATTTTTTTATCAAATTTAGATTTAAAAAAAAAATTTTTTTTATTTTTATTTTTTTCCTTCTAGAAATACAAGCCTCAAATGCGAACATAATTGATTCTTATTTAAAATTCAAAGATAAAAAAGAAAAACTTCTTAAAAATAATGGAAATACATTAATTTCAGATATCTATTGGGAAAAAGTCAAAGAAGATAAAAATATTTCAATTGAAGGAATTAGATGGGAGTATTTTGAAGGAAAAAACTCAAAGAACAGATTTATACCTCATAGTAAAAATAAGTATTTTGAAAATAGTGAAGTATACAATAAATTAGGATCCCTTAACAGATCAATAGTATTTGATAATAGGGTAGTTGGACCAGATATTAGCTGGATAGTACCTATAGGATTTAAATGGAATAACAAAAATAAGTTTGATTTCACTGTTAGGGGACATAATACGAGGATCCCTGAACCTCAAAAGAGAAATTTTTTTGGATGGAATGATGGTGATGCCGTAGGACTACTTTCATATCAGTTTTTAAACTTCGAAAAGTCAAGTTTTGGAATCAATCTGGGAATTAGAAGTGTCTACCAAGGAACTGGTGCTGCTGGAGGTGGAACAAGTTTTGGTGAAGGAATTTCTTCTGGGTTTAGATGGGACTATGCATTGTCAGAAACATCAGGTTTAGCATTTGGTGCAGAACAACTGATACATTTTGATGGGCTTACCGATACTGGAAGAAATATTTATTTAACGGTATCAAAAGGATGGTGGAGCACAGAATACAATGACATCAATAATTTTCCCCTTTATATTGCAACAGCAGGTTTAGGAACAGGGAGAATGGCAGTAGGTTCAGTAAAGGGATTATGCGGAGATATATTAGGAGGATCAGGCACTGAAATTAAACATAAAAGGAATTTATGTTGGGCTCCAATATTTTCTTTAGCTAGAGTATGGAATGAAAAGTATTCAACTTTTTTTGAATATAATAGTAGATTTTTCCTTTTAGGCAGCTCATTTTCTCCTATTCAAAATATTCCAGCTAGGGGAACTTTTGCATTGATACTTTCTGATCATGTTGACAATTATAGCTTTCATGATTTTTCAGAAATCAATTGGGTATTCAATATAAGTATAGGTTTTTAAGATTCTTATATTTTTCTCCAAACGGCTAGAAGTTTTCCTTGAAAAACAACTTCATTTAAATTCAACTCAATAGGTTCATAAGCTGGATTTGCTGCTTCAAGAAATATTTTTCCTCCCCTCTTAAAAAAATATTTTAAAGTTGTTCCTAAACCTGGAACCATTGCACTTACAATAGTTCCATTCCTTAGAGAGTACGAATCTATAATTGGTTCCATTAAAACCATATCCCCATCGGCAATACATGCATCTATCATTGAGTCTCCATTAACTGTAAGCGCGAAAACATTCTTCTTTTTTAAGACATCATTAATATCTAAATTCTCTTGAACATCAGAATAGGTTTCAATTAATCCACCAGCTGCAACTGAACCCATAATTGGTACTCCTTCTATAATTTCATCAACAATTTGCATTGTTCTTGCTTTACCTTCTTGCCATGAGATGTATCCCTTTTCTTGCAAATGCTTTAAGCGACTTTGAATTGGAGCAGGAGACTTTAACCCCA
>MDTG01391042.1_pt1 | contig 13993 bp, 13 predicted proteins | sample 811421 | NCBI WGS metagenome assembly MDTG01 (sample SAMN05326645, study PRJNA326480) | marine metagenome | isolation source: seawater | place: Pacific Ocean: South East | collected 2011 | reverse complement strand
TACTCCTACAATTTCTTTCATATCTATTCCACCTAGTGGTATCACATAAACCCTAGCAGTTTTCAAGTCTGGGGTCATTCTTACTTCTGTAACTGTCACAATTCTTGAGTTAAATGACGATATCTTTGTCTCATTTTTTATAAATATTTCACCAATGCCCTGTTTTACAAGTTCACCTACTCTAAGCTGTCTTTGAGAATAACCTTTATTAGATGAATGATTATTAATCATATACTTCTTTCAATTTTCTCAATTTGATAAGACTCTATAATATCTTTTTCTTTGAAATCTATGAAGTCTCTTAAACTTATTCCGCATTCCAAACCATTTTTAACCTCTTTGACAGCATTTTTTTCTCTAAAAATACTTAGTATTTCACCATCGTATACAACTGAGCCGTCTCTTACTATTCTGGCTTTAGACTTGTTTTGTATTTCACCTTCTATAACTTTTGAGCCGGCAATTTTACCGAATTTAGAAACTTTAAATATTTTCTGAACTTCTGCAGAGCCTAGTGAAATTTCTTTAGTATCAGGTTCTAATAGACCAGATAGTCTTTTTTCAATATATTCAATTGCTTCATAGATTATATTGAAATATTTGATTTCAATTTTTTGCTCGTCAGATATTTTTTTTGCCTCTCTGTTTGCTTTAACATTAAATCCAATAAGAACTGCGTTTGAAGCTTTTGCTAATGAAACATCAGTTTCATTTATCATGCCGATATCAGACAGAATTATTTTTGTTTTTACCTCATCGTGAGCTATTTTTTCTATTGCCATTTTAAGGGCTTCACTGGATCCATGAACATCGGATTTTATTATTACATTTAATTCTTCTTTTTCTTCCCCTTGATCAAATATTGTTGATTTATCATTAATCAAAATTTTCTTTTTAGTGGAGTTTTGGTTTTTAAATTCAGATATTTCTTTAGCTTTATCCTCGTTTTCAGTGACTAAAAACTCGGCGCCTGCAAAAGCAGTATCATTCATTCCTAATATCTCAACAGGCATTGAAGGATAAGCCTCATCTAAGGACGCACCTTCATGATTAATCATGGCTCTTATTTTTCCCCAAGTTTTACCACAAGTAAAATAATCTCCTTTATTTAATTTTCCATTAGAAACTAAAATTGTAGATACTGGGCCTTTACCCTTATCTATTTTTGACTCAATTACTACGCCGGTGGCCTTGTCTGAAACTGAAGCTTTTAAGTCCAGAAGTTCTGACTGTAGCAATATACATTCTTTAAGTTTATCTAAATTAGTTTTCTTGGTTGCAGAAACTTCAACAAATAATGTATCTCCACTTAATTCTTCTGCTACTAGCTCATATCTCATTAGATCATTTTTGATTTTTGAAATATTTTTATTCGGTAAATCAGATTTGTTAATAGCAACAATTATTGGAACTTTTGCGGCCTTTGCGTGATTTATAGCTTCTACAGTTTGCGGTTTAATTCCGTCATCTGCAGCTACAACTAAGACTACTATATCGGTGATTTTTGAACCTCTAGCTCGCATTTCAGTAAACGCAGCATGACCTGGAGTATCTATAAATGTGATAAGTTGATTATTATTCGCTTTCACTTGATAAGCACCAATATGTTGAGTAATGCCTCCAAACTCACTTGATACTACATTCGTTTGCCTCAAAGCATCTAGCAAAGATGTTTTACCATGATCAACATGTCCCATTATAGTTACCACTGGTGGTCTTTTTTGAATTTTACCCCCCATTGATTTATTTTTATTAATTTCGTCTGGTTGGGAATTTTCTATAATTGCTTTATGCCCGAATTCTTTAACAATATACTCTGCAGTATCTTTATCTATAGCATGATTTATCGTAGCGATTACTTTCATATTAAGTAGGAATTTTATTATATCGCTTGATTTTTCTGCCATTCTGTTTGAGAGTTCTTGTATAGTAATTTGCTCAGGGATTTTGACTTCTTTTATAACTTTTTTATATTCTTTCTTTTCTTCAGTTTCAGAACCATTTTTTTTCTCTTTTAGCCTCGCTCTTTTAACACTGGCTAGACTTCTCTGTTTAATTTCAATTTCTTCAACGTTAAGCGCCCTAGAAACTGTTAATTTAAAATCTCTTTTGTCTATAGGTGTTTTAAGTTTAAGCTTGCTTTTTCCGGTCGGCTTTTCATCCTTTTTAATAAAATCTTTTGTAGCTTGTTGCTCAACAAATTTTCTAGTAAACTTTTTGTTTTTATTTTCTTGACCTTTAAAATTTTGATTAAAAGTATTATTTTTCCTAGGGTTTTTCGCTGATTTAAAAATATTTTTCTTATCTTTAGTGATAGAGTATGACTCTCTTTTTTCTTTTTTTGTTAGAGAACTTGAGTCAATTTTTTTTTTAAAATTTGACGAAATTGTAAGTGTTTTTTTCTTTTCCTTATCTTTTTCCATAATCTATTTAAATACAATATCTCTCGCTGACATAATTAATTGATCCGCTTCATCTCTAGTTAAAGAGAACTCCTCTAAATAACCCTGTATTCTTATTTTTTTACCTTTTATCTCATCAAATCCACCTACTAATTCATCGGTTGATAAGTCTGCAAAATCTGAGAGTTTCTTAATATTTTTTTGACCTAGAATTACTAACATACCTTGTGTCATCCCTTTCAAGTTTATTAGCTCATCTTCTACGCCAAGTTCTTTTAGTCTCTTTCCAACCTCTTCTTTTACTTTTACTAAACTTTCTTTTGATCTTGTTATTAATTCTTTTGCCGTGTCCTCATCTATTGCTTCAATTTTTGAAATATCTTCAGCTTTTGCCTGTGATATTTCTTCAATGCTTTGAAATCCTTCTGAAACTAACAATTGACCTAAAGTTTCATCAACTTCTAAATTTTTAATTAAAGCTTCCGTTTTTTCTTTAAATTCAGCCTGTCGTCTTTCGGAGTCCTCTTTATCAGTTAAAATATCAATTTCAAAATTTGTTAACTTAGATGCTAATCTTACGTTCTGACCTCTTCTACCAATAGCTTTGCTTAAATTTTCTTCACTAAGAATAACATCAATTTTTTTATTGGATTGATCAATTAGAACCTTTTGTATTTCAGCTGGAGATAAAGACTCTGAAATAAGAGTTGGTAAATCTTCAGTCCATTTAATAATATCAATTTTTTCTCCATGTAATTCATTTACTATCGTTTGCACTCTGCTTCCTCTCATACCTACGCAAGCTCCAACTGGGTCAATTGATGTATCTTTTGAATAAACGCATATTTTTGCTCTACTGCCCGGATCTCTCGCAACTGATTTAATCTCTATCACACCTTCGTAAATTTCTGGAACTTCTTGAAAAAATAACTTTGATAGAAATTGTGGGTGGGCTCTTGATAAAAATATTTGGTGACCCTTCAATTCTTTTTTAACTTCATAACAATACGCTTTAACCCTCTCTCCAGTTTTTAAAACTTCTCTAGGAATTAACTCATCCTTTTTTATGACTCCTTCGGCCTTTCCAAGATCAACGATGACATTTCCATATTCTAATCTTTTTATAATTCCACTTAAAATTAATCCTTGCTTATCAATAAAGTCTTCATATTGTCTGTTTTTTTCTGCCTCTCTTACTTTAGAGTTGATTACTTGTTTTGCACTTTGGGCTGCTATCCTTCCGAAATCAATTTGTGGAAGATCCTCATAAATTTTATCTCCAACTTTTAGAGACTCTGATTTATCTTTATTAATTGAGTTGGCATCTTTAGGAGTTATCTCTTTGCTTGGGTCTTCAACGTTCTCAACAACATCCAAAACTTTTTGTATACTGATGTTCCCTGTTTCTCTATCAATTTTAACTAAAATATTATTGTTCTGTCCAAATTTGGTTAATGCAGCCTTTTGTATCGCACTCTCCATAGAACCAATTACTATGTCTTTATCTATTGATTTTTCATTAGCAACAGCATCAACTATTCTTAATAACTCCAATTTGTCTAAGCCCCGATTTAACATTTTTAAGTCTCCTAAAAAAAAATGGGCATGTGCCCATTTTGTAATTTTCAAAAATTTAACTATTATTAAAGAAAAATTAAGGTTTTTTCAAGATTACAGCTTTTTAAAAAGTGATATTTTATCTGTTTTTTCCCAAGAAAATTCACCTTTATTTGTCGGTTTTCTTCCAAAGTGCCCATAGGATGATGTTACCTCGTAAATTGGCTTATTAAGACTTAACAATTCTCTTATTCCTCTTGGAGATAAATCAAAATTATCTTTTATAACTTTTTCGATTTCAGATGTCTTGTCTAGGTCTTTTTCCCCTAATTTTACATAAATTGAAAGTGGTTTAGAAACGCCAATAGCATAGGAAAGTTGTATCAAGCACTTATCAGTTAAACCTGATGCAACAATATTTTTTGCTAAATATCTAGAAACATAAGCAGCTGATCTATCAACTTTTGTTGGGTCTTTTCCCGAAAAAGCACCTCCACCGTGCGGTGCAGCCCCACCATAGGTATCAACTATAATTTTTCTTCCAGTAAGTCCTGTATCACCATCAGGTCCTCCAATTATAAATTGTCCTGTGGGATTTATATAAATTTCAGAATTTTTTAGATCACTAGTCAGTTCCTTCGGAATAGATTTATTTATGTAAGGAATAATTAGATCTTTTACATTGTCTTGATTCAAATCTTTAGAATGCTGAGTTGATATCACCACTGATGTAACTTTCTTTGGTTTGCCATTTTCATATTGCATTGTTATTTGGCTTTTAGAATCTGGCTCGATACCTTTAAGAGATCCTGATTTCCTGTCTTCAGCCATTAGCCTTAATATTTTGTGTGAATAATATATAGGGGCTGGCATTAGCTCCTCTGTTTCATTACATGCATAACCAAACATTATACCTTGGTCTCCTGCACCTTCATCTTTGTTATCTTTCGAGTCAACTCCCATTGCAATATCTGTTGATTGTTCATGAAGATGTGATTCAATTTTTGTTTGTTCTTTCCAAGAAAATCCCTCTTGATCGTAGCCAATATCTTTTATACAAGTTCTAACTTTGTCAATAATTTCCTCTTTGCTTATATTTGGGCCTCGGATTTCTCCAGCCAACACAACTTTATTTGTAGTCGTTAAAGTTTCACAGGCAACTCTTGAAAAAGGATCTTTGGATAAGTAACTATCGACTATCATATCTGAAATTCTATCACAAACTTTGTCGGGATGACCCTCAGAAACAGACTCACTAGTGAATAGGTAGTTTTTATCAGTCATTATTTTTTTTCTTCAAAAAGATAAAACAATATGTAAATAAAAGAATGAAAAATATCAAATCATTTTTATTTTGTTTTTTTTGTTCCATTACTGGTAGCCTATACTCTAAATTACCAGTTTCATTGTTTTTTAAGCTTTTTATAATTTGACCTTTATTGTTTAAAATTGCACTAATACCTTTATTGGCAGATCTGAGTACAAAGGAATTGCTTTCAACAGCTCTAAAAATTGATTTTGAGAAGTGTTGATATGGACCAATAGAGTTTCCGAACCAACCGTCTTCAGATATATTAATTATTAAATTGTTTTCTGTATTTATTTTTTGAATAAACTCTGGAAAAATTATTTCATAGCATATAAGTGGTATAATATTTAAATTATTATAGTTGAAAGAATTTTTTTTATCTCCTTTACTAAATGAGCCAAAACCTTCGGTAATTTTTTTTAATCCAATTTTTTCTAAATAAGATTGTAAAGGCAAAAATTCTCCAAATGGTACTAATTTTATTTTATTATATTGAAATTGTTTATTAAAATTATAATCTATAATAACAAAACTATTATAAAATTTATTTTCACTTTTGTTTAATGTATTAATTCCAAAAACTATAAGATGTTCTTTGCTAAAGTTTTCTTTAATCAAGTTTTTATACTGCTCTACCTCGAAAAGATATTTTCCAGATAAAGCGCCTTCTGGCCAAATAAATAAAGTTTTTTTATCCCTCTCAATATTACTATATCTAATAAGTTTTTTTAGTCTCTCCTCCATTTCATTCTCAGATAAATTATATTTTAGCTTGAAATTGGGAGATATAATTTTGACATTAATAAATTTTTTTTCTTCATTGCGCTTTTCAATTGTAATTTTATTATTATTTATTACATAATTTCCATACAAGTAATTTAAGAAAAAAATTATCGAAAACGAAATTATAATAATACTTTTATATTTTAATTTTTTAAAGACAAGAATTGCAGGTATAGAAAAAAAAGTTATAGTTAAAAGATTAAAGGCAAATAATCCAATTGGATTTAGTATTTGTATAACTTCAGTAAACCAAGACCAACTATACGCCCAAAGATTCCAGGGAAATCCTGTAAATATTTTTGCTCTAGTGTAGTCAATAACAGAAATCGTGGCGCAAAATAAAAAAATTGATCTCAAATCATATTTTAAATATTTGCCACAAACTAAAGAACCAAATCCATAAAACAGACCTAAGGTTAAAGGAATAATTATAATCGTTAATGGAATAAGGTCTTTAAAAGACTCATCAAATTGAAGAGAATTTGAAATCCAAAAAGTCCCCGTTAAAAAAAAACCAATTCCAAATAGATACCCTGCATAGAATAAATTTATTAAATAAGGTTTTTTTCTGTACTTGTTTCTAGATCTTTTATTAATATTGGCTAAAATTAAAAATAGACAAGGGAATGTAATAAAATTTAACATTGTGTAATTAAATGGTTGAAAAGAAAACACAGAGACGCATCCTAACAAAAATGGAATTAAAAATACTAAAAGCTTTCGACTATTTAAAAAAAAATTAAGCATTTAATTTATTATTTTAAGAAGTTTTTTTTCTATATTGTTCATTTTTTTGTAGCTATGATCTTTTTGATGATCATACCCAAAAAGATGGAGTAATCCATGTATCCACAAAATATTAAAATGATTTTTGAACAAGATTTTTGAAGCACTGTTTATTTTTTTATAATTTATTATTATATCTCCTAAATATATTTCAGATTTAAGAGTTGAAATTTTTTTTAGTTTTCTTTCTGTTTGGTTCGGAAACGATAAAACATCTGTAGACCTATTTTTTTTTCTAAACTTATTATTCAGAAATTTAATTTCTTTTTCATCAGAAAGTTTAATGCTCAAAGTAAAGTTTTTTTTTATAAAAAGTTTATGATTTTGAATCTTTTTTAATTTAGTCTTAAGATAAGAGTCCGGATTCTTGATATACTGTAACCAGGATTTGTTTTTAACAATAACATTAATTTTTATCATCAATATTTTTGTTAAACGCTTGAATAATTTTTGTTACCAAAGGATGTCTTACAACATCCTTGTGATCAAATTCAATAAGTTTTATCTCTTTAATATTTTTCAAAATTTTTTTTGTTTTTATTAATCCTGATTGAGATTTATTTATCAAATCGATCTGCGATGGATCTCCATTAACAACAACTTTCGAATTTTCTCCTATTCTAGTTAAAAACATTTTAATTTGTGTTAAAGTTGCATTTTGAGCTTCATCTAATATTGCAAATGAGTTTTTTAAAGTTCTTCCCCTCATAAATGCTAAAGGAGCTATCTCAATTTCACCAGACTCAATTTTCTTATTTATTTTCTCAAAACCAAAAAGATCATATAGAGCATCGTAAAGAGGCCTCAAATAAGGATCCACTTTTTCTTTCATGTCGCCCGGTAAAAATCCAAGTTTTTCTCCTGCTTCAACTGCTGGTCTTGATAGAATAACTTTTTCTACTTTCTTTTCAAATAGCATTGTCATTGCCACAGATACGGCTAAAAAGCTCTTTCCAGTTCCAGCGGGACCTAGAGCCATTGTTACGTCATTATGAGTTAAAGCATTAATATAATCTGATTGCTTTTTTGATCTTGCTATAACAGTTTTTTTTGGAGTTTTTATTAATTGATCTAAATTATGAACGTTTGATTTAAATTTAAATTTCTTATCTTTAACAGATAAAGTCAGATCTTGTGCCTCAATTAAATTTGTTTTTAAGTATTTGTTAATTAAAAACTTAATAGCTTCTGATGTTTTTTGTATACCACTATTATCTCCTTTAATTGTAATAGAATTTCCTCTAAAAAAAATTTTTGTTTTAGTAAGTTTCTCTAATTCATTTAAGTTTTTATTAAACTCACCAACAAGAGATATTAAAATGTCATTATTATGAACTTTGATATTAATCGTTTCTTTATCTATTTTTTTTAAGCTAAAAGTTTGATCTAAATTTTGTATTTTTGACATATTAAACTAAGCTGCAAGAAAGTTATCGTTTTCAATAAGTTCTCCATAAATTGTTTGTTTAGAAAATTTTTTTATCAAAACTCTTCTTTCTAAACCAATTATATCCTTTTTTGAATTTACTATAACTGGATTTTGATATTCATCCCTTCCAAAATATTTATTTTTCTCATTGATCATTTTGTTTTCAAACAATACTTTTGCTACTTTATTTAAAAGCTGTTTCTTATAGTTTAACTTAATTTTTTCAGCTGTTTTTTGAAATTTTAAAAGTCTTGCTTTGGCTAATTGCACATCTACACCCTTTAACTCGCTTGAAGGTGTACCTGGACGTGGGCTATATATGTAAGAATACGAATTAATAAATTTAACTTTTTCCATTAATTCGCAAGTTTTATTAAAATCATCATTATTTTCACCAGGATATGCAATTATAAAGTCACTAGCAAATTTTATTTTGGGATTTTTTTCCTTCAATTTTTTTATTATTTCCAAGTAATTTTTAACATTATGTTTTCTGTTCATGCTTTTTAGAATTGCATCAGATCCAGATTGGACTGGAAGATGTAATAATGGCATAAGCTTTTTGCAATTTTTGTGTGCTTCAAGTAAATCTTCCGTCATGTCTTTGGGGTGGGATGTTGTGTATCGAATTCTAAGTAGATCTTTTTTTTTTTCAAGTTCATATAAAATATCAGATAAACGTTTTGTATTATTACAGTAAGCATTTACATTTTGTCCAAGTAAAGTAATTTCACGTGCACCATTATCAATAAGTTGATCTGCTTCAATTAAAATTTCTTCAAAATTTCTAGAATATTCTGGCCCTCTAGTATAAGGAACAACACAAAACTTACAAAATTTATCACACCCTTCTTGAATAGTTAAAAATGATGAAATTTTGGAATTGCCATTTCTTATTAGACTTAGATGATCAAATTTTTCAATGACATCAAAATTCGTAACATCTTGTTGTTTTTTTTTCTTGTTCTCAATGTTTTGTATAATTTTATTTATTGTTTGATAGGACTGGGGTCCAATAACTGCATCAACGTAATGGTCTTTCTTTAAAATTAAATCACCTTCTGCCTGAGCCACACAACCTGTTATTATAAGAATTGGTTTTTTTTTATTTCTATATTCTTTTTTAACTCTACCGATATCATGAAATACTTTTTCTGTTGCTTTTTCTCTGATGTGGCATGTATTTATAATATAACAATCTGCTTCAGATTTGTTTAATGTTTTATAGTAATGAATTTTTTTTGTGATATCGTAAATTCTTTCACTATCATACTCATTCATCTGACAGCCAAAAGTTTTAATGAATATCTTTTTTTTTGAGTTACTTTTTATTTTTTGATCCATATAGCTCAAGTTTATGATCTACTAAATTGTAACCGAGTTTCTTTGCAATTTTTATTTGTAGTTCTTCAATATCTTTATCAACAAATTCAATTATTTCACCAGTATTTATATCTATTAGGTGGTCATGATGTTCGTCAGTTGATGGTTCGTATCGGGATTTTCCTTCTTTAAAATCATGTCTCTCGATAATTCCAGACTCTTCAAACAACTTTAATGTTCTGTATACTGTTGCTATGCTAATTTTTTTATCTATTAAACTCACTCTTTTATGTAGCTCATCGACATCAGGATGATCTTTAGAGCCAAAAGTCAATTTTGACTCGGACATTACTTTAGCTATGACTCTTCTTTGTTCAGTGAGCCTAACACCTTTTTGTTTACATTTTTCCTCAATAACACTCATTATTCAAAATCTAAATTTTTATTGATAAACAAGGTTTACCACTTTATCTTTCAATTGGTTATTTTTTATTAAAATTTCTATATTTTCAAGTTTTAATTCTGATAATTGTTCATTTTTATAACCATATAGTTTGGAACCATGAACTGTTTGGATTCCTTTTGCCACAGATAGAGATATTCTAAGAGAGGAAAAGCTTCCTGGGCCAATATTTACAATTATTGAGTATTTATTGCTTAATTCGACTTTGTGTTTATTGGTAAAGCGTAAAATATTGCTAACAAGTAGATTATTTGAGTTAATATTGTTTTGTAATTTTTCTGTAAAAAATTTATGATTAGTTTTTAAACCTATTGAGTTATTTTTGCCTGTGCAACTAATTATTAAAAAGTTATTAATCATCTTTATCTTTTATTTTTCTACGAGTTTTAGTTTGTATTCATCTGAAGCAGTTATAGACGATTTTGGTATAATTGCTATAATGTATCACCGATTTGAAGAAAATAAATACCCTTCCACAAATATTAGATTAAATGATTTTAAGAATCACATTAAAATGATAAAAAATAGTGGTATAAAATTTATCAATCCCTCTAATTTTGAAGAAGAACTTGTAAATAATAAAAAACAGAGAAAATTATTGCTAACGATCGATGATGGTTACAAATCTTTTTTTGATAATGCTTGGCCTATTTTAAAAGATTCTAAAATCCCATTTATTTTATTTGTTAGCACAAGAGAGGTTGGAAAAAAGGGATATATGACATGGGAAGAAATAAGAGAAATAGAAAAATACGATTTTGTTGAAATTGGAAACCATAGCCACACTCACGAGTATCTGATTGATTTTACTGATGTTGAAATAAAAGAAGATCTTAAAAGGTCAATAAATATTTTTAATGATAACTTAGGTAAGAATTCAATTTTTTTTTCTTACCCGTTTGGTGAATATAGCACATCTTTAAAAAATATTGTGATAGATCTTGGTTTCAAATATGCTTTTGGGCAACATTCTGGTGTAGTTGATCGTACTAAAAATTATCATGAAATGCCCCGATTTCCAATTAACGAAAAATATGGTGAAACAGAAAGATTTAAAACAATTCTTAAGACTTTACCATTTCCTTTTAAATCTATAGAGCCAAAAAATAGGTATATTAGTGATAAAAACAACCCGCCAGATGTAAATATACAATTTTATGATAATCTAAAAAATTTGAGAAATATTAATTGTTTTTCAAATGAAGAGGATAAATGGAGGAAGTCTAATATAAACTTTACTAGTAATTACAATTTAAATGTAAAGCTTGGAGGAAAATTTATTACTGAAAGGGGCAGAATAAATTGTTCTTTAAGAGAAGCCAATGGATTTTATAGGTGGCTGGGTATTCAATTTGTTATTAAAGAAAAGTAAAATTAAAGTTGAATATCTTTTTTAACAACAGAATTAGTTAGCTGAACTGTTTCAAAATCAGACAAATCGTTTTGTTTTATAATTTGCTCTAAGATTTCAGTGTATTCTTTGCCTGTTTGAGCATATCTATCGAGTGTTTCGGTAAGATTTAAACCTTTTATACTTTTATTTCTTTTTCTGTAGCTGTATCTTTTTTCTCTGAACTCTGAATAGCCCTTATGTGTATTTAGATTATTTTTGTACGCTTTAACTGAAGCTCTTAAGATTGGAAATCTTAAAATTTTATGGCCTTCGTGTTTACCTTTGTGTAAGGGTTCTATACCTTGACCTGTCCATGTCCACTGCCCAAATATTGCATTGCCTTCTAGTGCGAATCTTGAAGTACCCCAACCGCTTTCTTTTGCAGCCTGAGCCAAAGCAATTGAAACAGGAATGATGTCCATTCTTTTATCTAATTCAATAATATCTGAATTTTTAACTTTGTATTCCCTCAACTTCAATCTTAGCCAAGATTTTTCTTTATCAGTTGTCATTTTTTTTGAAGCAATTCTTTTCAATTTAATTTTATCATCTAAAATTTTATCATTTTCAGCAACTACTAATGGTAATACTATTTTTATAAATGTTTCTTTTTTTAGTTTTGTATCTTTAATTTCATCCAAATCTTTTGGAAACTGAGTAAAATAAATTGGTTTTACTCTTTTTTGATACCTTACAGTCTTTAAGTCGTATTCAACATCCTCAAACAGACTTAATACTGTTTCTGTTTTTATATTTAAATTTGGTAGAACTAATTCAGTAACTTGACTTGGAGATTTTTCCTTTTTTGGTTCGGGTTTCTTTACTTGTTTTTCCACTGCTTTTTTTTGTGGTTTTTTTTCAACTTTCTTTGTTTGTTCTTTTTTTTGTTTTTCAATTTTTTTTGTTTTCTATTTCTCTACTTGAACTAATTGGTTTGTATTATTTGGATCAAAATTTTCTTTTAATGTGAAAAAAATTATACCGATTGCACATATAAATACTACAACTCCAAAACCTTTAATTAATTTGTTTGTTTTGGTTTTTTCAACTTCAGAGGTATAGAAGCTGCTAAAAGTATCAACTAATGTATTTGAGATAAAATTTGTAACTGTAAGAGATACTTTTGGTATTAAATTTAAAATTCCAATTCCTAAATTACCTGAATTCCTCCACAACCTTACAAAAAAATTTCCAACACCTCCAGTGGTATCATCATATAATCCTGTGGCTCCTCTTTTAGTTCTTTTAAAAAATTTTCCTACTCCGTCAGTTGTATTGCTATAAAATCCTGAAACTCCTCTTCCCGCTTTAGAAATAGGATTTGAAATACTTTTTTTAAAAAAGCTTATATTAAAATCTTTTGGTATAGGAACATTATTTTTTTTTAAAATATGTTCTATCTGATGAGTAGTAAGATTTTTTTTTCTTTTAATATAATTTTGTATTTCCGTAATTTTATATATTTGTGCTAATTCTAGTAATTTGTCTCTATAACTTAAATTTTTTTTCATCTATATTGCCTCAACAGAATTTACCTCTTTGACATAATGTTTTAGTAAATTTTGTACTCCTTGCTTTAAAGTCATTATTGAACTTGGGCACCCGGAACACGCTCCTTGTAATTCAACTTTTACAACACCTTTATCAAAAGATTTAAATTTTATATCTCCACCATCCTTTGCTACAGCTGGTCTAATTTTGGTGTCTAAAACATCTTTAATTTTTGAAATAGTTTCATCATCGTCGGTTTTTTTCTCTAATTTGTTATCTAATAGTATAGGACTATTATTTTTTTCAAAATAGTCATTTAAGTGAGAAATGATCATTGGTTTTAAACTATCCCAAGTTACATTCTTATCCTTTTTAACAGTTAAAAAATTATCTGAGATCAAAATTAATTCAATTCCTGAAAAACTTAATATTTCTTTTACAAATGGAATCTTAATATTTTTAAGATTTGACTTCTTAAACTCTTCAGTTCCAACTTTTGATAAAATCTTTTGAGACAAAAACTTTAACGAGTCTGGATTTGGTGTTTGTTCTACTTGTATCATAGTAGAATATGTATATTACACAAATCCTACTATTTCACGTATCTTTTTTAGGTTTTCCTCAGCGATTATATTGGCTTTTTCTTTGCCTTTTTTTAATACATCCTCTAGGTGTTTTTTATCTTTCATTAATTTCGCAATATTTTTTCCTATTGGACTTATTGTCTCAACTAATTTTTCAGATAGTTTTATTTTTAATGAAGAAAAATCTTTTCCAACAAATTCGTTAATCGTAGTTTCTATTTTTTGGTCTGATAAATCTGAGTATATGCTTAATAAATTATATGCCTCGGGCCTATTTTCATAATCTTGAACATTTTCAGTAATTGGATCTGCATCGGTTTTTGCTTTTTTAATTTTTTTTACAATTTCATCTGAACTATCTTTCAAATTAATTCTAGAATAATCGGACTCTTCAGATTTGCTCATTTTTTTTGTTCCATCCCTTAAACTCATTACACGAGAAATATTTTTTTGAATTAAAGGTTCTGGTAAAG
>MDTG01384163.1_pt1 | contig 13993 bp, 15 predicted proteins | sample 811421 | NCBI WGS metagenome assembly MDTG01 (sample SAMN05326645, study PRJNA326480) | marine metagenome | isolation source: seawater | place: Pacific Ocean: South East | collected 2011 | reverse complement strand
TTGATAATACTATAAAAAGATTAAAATTAAAAAAAATTGATTTAGATATAAGTAAAATTAATCATAACGATAAAAAAGTTTTTTCAATGCTATCGACAGGTGAAACAACAGGATTGTTTCAGCTTGAAAGTGCCGGGATGAGAGAGGCAATTAAGCAAATGAAACCAAATAAATTCGATGATATAATTGCACTAGTAGCTTTATACAGACCAGGGCCAATGAGCAATATTCCAATTTATAATGATTGTAAAAATGGAATTAAAGAACCTGATTACATACATCCAACTTTAAAAGAGATATTAAAACCAACTTATGGAATAATTATATATCAAGAACAGGTAATGCAAATTGCACAAACATTAGCAGGTTTTACCGCTGGGGAAGCAGATATTTTAAGAAGAGCTATGGGGAAAAAAAAGAAAGCAGAATTAGATAAACAAAAAGAGAGATTTATTAATGGTGCATTAAAAAACGGCATAACAAAAGATGTTGCTAACTTTGTTTTTACAAAAATTGAACCATTTGCTCAATACGGTTTTAATAAAAGTCATGCTGCTGCATATGCCTTAATTGCCTACCAAACAGCTTATCTAAAAGCTTATCATAAAGAAGATTTTATAGCAGCTACCATGTCAACAGAATTAACCAATACTTCAAAGCTTAGAGAGTTCGTAGAAGAACTTAAAAAGTTAAATATTGAAATAATTAAACCTTCGATAAATAAGTGTTTTTCCGATTTTAAGGCTATAGAAGGAAAACTTTATTATGGTCTTGGAGCAATTAAAAACGTAGGATTTGAAGCCATATCAAATATTGTGAACGAAAGGGAAAAAAAAGGAAAATTTAAATCTTTTGTTGATTTTATAAATCGAGTAAACCCAAAAGATGTTAATAAACTTCAACTAGAAGGTTTAGTAAAGTCAGGAGTTTTTGATGAATTTGATAAAGATAGAAGTAAAATTTTAAATTCAATACCAAAAATTATTCAAAAAATAAAAAATATAAATGAAGATAAAGAAAATAACCAATCAAGTCTCTTTGAAAAAAGTGATCAAAGCCAAGAAATGTTTGATTTTTTAGAGACTAATTCCTGGACACAGAAAGAACTTTTATCAGAAGAGTTTAAGTCAATAGGTTTTTATTTGACAAACCATCCTCTTAATGAATTTGAGGAAATTTTTAGTCAACTTAATATAAAGTCTTATAGTCAATTTTTAGAAGATGAAAAGAATGACGGTTTAGTTGCTGGAACAATAATGTCAATTCAAGAAAAAAAAAGCGCCAAAGGTACACCATACGCTATTGTAAAACTTAGTGATAAAAATGCTGAATTTGAAGTATTTTTATTTGCAGAAATTTTAATATCAAATAGAGAAAAATTAAAAGAGTCAGAGTCATTTGTTCTCACTCTACAAAAAGATAAAATTATAGGGGAGCCAACAAAAAAAAGAGTAAATGTAAGAAAAGTTTTAAGTCTTCACGAAGTAATAGACAAGCCATATACTACGGTAACAATAGAATTAAAAAATAATTTTAATCTAAATGAGGTACGAGAATTATTATCCACTAAAGGAAAAACAAAAATAAATTTTGTTATTTTAGGAGAAGATCATCAGGCTCATTACACTCTTCAGGAAAATAGAAAATTTGATTTAAGTCATCTTAAGGCTTTAAAAGCTAAGAAATACGTGGAAAAAATATCAGTTTAGACAGTTGATTTTTTAATTTGATTGTATATATCTGTGTCTAATTTCGCACACAGTTACAAGGGCATTGCCCTACCGGTCCATAAAATGGAATTACTGTGGTGGATTAACCGGAAAAAAATATGAACGTACCAAAAGTAGATATAAAACAATTATTAGAAGCCGGCGTACACCTGGGTCATAAAACCTTAAGGTGGAATCCAAAAATGAAGAAGTATATTTTTGGAGAAAAAAATTCAATACACATCATAGACTTAACTCAAACAGTTGAATTTATTAAAAATGCATTAGTTCAAGTACATAAAGTTATAGCAAATGGTGGAAAGCTGTTGGTCGTGTCAACAAAGAAACAAGCTTCAGAACAAGTGAGTGAATTAGCTAAAGAAACAGGTCAATACTTCGTAAATTATAGATGGTTGGGTGGAATGCTTACAAATTGGAATACAATTCAAAACTCTATAAAAAGATTAAAAAAATTAGATGAGCAATTATCTAAAGAAAATTTAGGATTTACAAAAAAAGAAATATTAAAATTTAGTAAAGAAAAAGAAAAACTTCAAAGATCACTTGGTGGAATTTCTGAAATGAAAAAAACACCAGATTTAATATTTATTATTGATACAAACATCGAGTCTCTTGCTGTAGCTGAAGCAAAAAAATTAGGTATTCCTATTATAGCAGTGTTAGACACCAACTCAGACCCGACAGGAATAAACTATCCTATTCCTGGAAATGATGATGCAAGAAGATCTATAAACTTGTACTGCGATCTTTTGAAAAACACGATAAAAGATGCAGAAAAATTTATTAAAGATTCTATTGAAAAAAAAGAAGAAAAATCACTCAAAGTAAAAAAATAAAAATTTTTAGCAAAAATTAAATGCCAAACAAAGATTTATTAGATAATATAAAAAAACTAAGAGAAATGACAGGTGTTGGTTTTAAAGATTGTAAATTGGCATTAGATGAGTCAAAGGGCAATATTGAAAAGTCAATAGAATTTTTAAGAAAAAATGGTATAGCTAAAGCTTCAAAAAAAATGAGCCGAACTGCTTCGGAGGGATTAGCTTTGGTGAAAGAAGAAAAAGGAAAAATTTCATTAATCGAAATAAATAGCGAAACAGATTTTGTAGCGAAAAATCAGGATTTTATAAGTTTTTGTAAAGAATTATCAGAAATTAACTTTACTACAAAAGGTGACTTAAATAAACTCAATGCCACTAAAATGAAAAATGAAATCTTGGTAAAAGATAATTTAGTAAACTTAATAGCTAAAATTGGTGAAAAAATAACAATCAGAAGATCAATTTTTTTTGATGATACAAAAGGTGTGAATTTTTCTTACGTACACTCTGCTATTGAAAATGGTATAGGAAAAATAATCTCAATTGTTAAAATAGATGGCATTTCAAAAGGTAGGAATGAAGATATAGGCGTTAAAATTGCAATGCATATTGCTGCTTCAAACCCACTTGCAATAGAAGCTGAAGACATTGATCAATCTGTAGTAGATAAAGAATTAGAAATCATTAAAGCAGAAATTACAAATTCTGGAAAGCCAGCAGATATGGCCGAAAAAATTTCTAAGGGAAAATTATTAAAATTTTTAAATGATAATTCGCTTTTAAATCAGCCTTGGATCATGGACCCTAAAAAAAAAGTTTTAGATATATTAAAAGAAAATTCTTCTGACACTCAGCTCAAAATACTTGAATTTGCACGCTATAAAGTAGGAGAAGGAGTTTAGAAAAGTGAGTAATGAATTCAATGAAAATAATTATTCATCTAAGATGAATAAGAGTATTCAATCTTTAAAAAAAGATATTTCTACATTAAGGACCGGTCGAGCAAACACAAATATGCTTGATACAATAAAAGTTGATGTTTATGGCCAACTAATGCCCATCGACCAAGTCGCAACTGTTAGCGTACCTGAGGCAAGACTTATTTCTATTCAAGTATGGGATAAAGCTAATACGACTCTTATTGAAAGCGCAATTCAAAAATCTGAATTAGGTATAAATCCTCAGACAGATGGACAGATTATTAGATTAAGAATACCTGACCTGACCGAAGAAAGAAGAAAAGACTTAATTAAAGTTCTTAAAAATATGGGAGAAAAAGGGAAGATATCCATAAGAAACATAAGAAGAGAAGCAAATGAAGATCTTAAAAAAAAATTAAAAGATAAAACTATTTCTGAAGATGATAATAAAAATTTTGAAAAAAATATACAAAAACTTACAGATTTAAATATAGAAAATATTGAAAAAATTTTAGCCGAAAAAGAAAAAGAGATAAGTCAAATATGAATACACTCAACCATATTGCCTTTATTATGGATGGCAATGGAAGGTGGGGTAAAAAAAAAGGTAAAAGTAGAAACTACGGACATTTACAAGGTGTTGAGACAGTGAAGAGAGTTGTTAAAGCATCAATTAAACTCAATATTCCAATTATTACCTTTTATGTTTTTTCATCTGAAAATTGGAAAAGACCAAGAAGTGAGAAAAGCTTTTTGTTTAAATTAATCAAAAGTTATTTCTCTAAAGAATTAAGCAATATAATCAAACAAGGAATAAGAATTAAAATTTTAGGTGATATTAAAAAATTCTCTAAAGATTTATCATCTATTCTTAATAAAACTTCATACAAAACAAGAAAAAACAAAAGAATAACAGTAAACTTAGCGATAAACTATGGGTCAAAAGTTGAAATTTTTCAAGCTTTGAAAAAAACAAAAAAAAATTTAACGATAAAAAACTTTGAAAAAAATTTGTATACAAAAAATATGCCAAATCCGGATATATTGATTAGAACAGGTGGCTATCAAAGATTGAGTAATTTCCTTCTTTGGCAATTAGCTTATACAGAATTATTTTTTTTAAAAAAACTTTGGCCAGATTTCAATTCTCATGACTTATTGAGAATAATTAAAAAATTTAAAAATATCCAAAGGAACTACGGAAAAATATGATTACGAGTAATTTAAAAAAAAGATTTTTTACATCAATATTTTTAATATTGATAGTTCTCTTAATTTTTAGCTTCAATCCTTTTTTATTATATTTTTTGATAGTTTTAGGAGTTTTATCAACTATAGAATTTCACCAATTAACTAAAAAACTAAAATTAAAAAAAATAAATTTTTATTTAATTAATATATTTTTTATTTCTTACATTTTTACATTTTGTTCATTTTTTTTTTTAATTTCGAACTTGGGTGGGTTAAAAATTATTTTATTAATTCTTTTGTGTATTTGCATTGCTTCGGATATAGGTGGATATATCTTTGGTAAAATATTAAAAGGACCAAAGTTAACAAAAATTAGTCCAAATAAAACTATTTCTGGATCAATTGGTTCTACAGTTCTCTCCTTATTAGTGGCTCAATTATTATCATATTATTTTATTGCAAATATTAATCCAACTATAAATATGAATTATGATTTTTTAATTATAGGATTATCAACATCGATATTTTGTCAGATCGGTGACTTGATGATTTCATTTTTAAAAAGAAAAGCGAATTTACAAGATACTGGAAAAATATTGCCTGGCCATGGTGGAGTCCTCGATAGAATAGATGGGATATTACTAGGAATACCATTTGGTATATTAACTTTAATAATTATTACTTAGATGAAAAAAACTATTTCAATTTTAGGATCAACGGGATCTATTGGACAACAGTCTCTAAAAATAATTGAAAAAAAAAAATTTTTTTTTGATATATTTTTACTTTCAGCTGATAAAAATTTTAATGAAATCAATAGGCAAATTATTAAATATAATCCAAAATTTTTTCTTGTTTCAAATTATGAAATTTATAAAAAAATTAAAAAAAAATATAAAAATAGAAAAATAAATATAATTAATAATTTAAAAGATTTAAAAATAAAAAAAAAAATGAATATCACTATATCGGCTATACCTGGAATAATTGGTTTAATTCCAACTTTATTTTTTATAAAATTTACTAAAAAAATGCTTATAGCTAATAAAGAGTCAGTGATATGCGGTTGGAACCTTATTGAAAAGAAATCTTTAAAATATAAAACCAAGATTATTCCGATAGATTCAGAGCATTTTTCTATTTTTAAACTTATTGAAAATCACAGTATTAACGAGGTTAAAAAAATTTACCTTACTGCTTCTGGAGGGCCTTTTTTGAACTTTACAAAAAAAAAAAATGAAAAAAATTAATCCTCATAACGCACTCAAACATCCAAAATGGAAAATGGGTAAAAAAATTACAATAGACTCAGCGACTCTTATGAATAAAATTTTGGAAATAGTTGAAGCTCAAAAACTTTTTAATATACCATATCATAAATTAGATATTCTTATACACCCAAGTTCATTGGTTCATGCAATAGTCCAGTTTAATAACGGTTTGTATAAATTTATATACCACGACACTTCAATGATAATTCCGATTGCAAATGCAATGTTTGAAACAAATTTTAATATTGAAACTTTTTATAAATCTAAAATAAAAAAATTTGATAATAATTTAAAATTTTCAGCAGTTAAAAAATCAATATTTCCTACGATAAAGCTTAAAAATTTAATAAATGAATTTCCATCAACACCAATAATTATAAATGCATCAAATGAAGTATTAGTAGATCATTTTTTGAGGAAAAAGATAGGTTTTTTTGACATTTTTAAATTCATTATGAGCGTTCTTAAAGATAAAAATTATAAAAAATATGCTATAAGAACTCCAAAAAATATAAATCAAATATTAACTATTAATGACTGGGCAAAAAAAACTACTTTAAGAAAGATTTTATAATTTATGAAAAAAATTTTCTTTATATTTATATTTTTAACTTTTAATTTTAATTTACTTAATGCAGAGGTCGTAAAAAATACAGTCATAGATGGAAATAAAAGAATCTCAGACGAGACAGTTATATTATATGGAGATATAAAAATAGGAAAAGATTACTCAGAAGCTGAGGTAAATGAGATAATTAAAAATTTGTATTCAACTAATTTTTTTGAAGATGTTAAAGTCAGTTTAAATAATAACACTTTAAAGTTAGAGCTAAAAGAGCACCCAATTCTTAATCAATTGATAATTGTTGGAGAAAAAAGCAATAAATTTACAGACGAGATAAAAAAAATAATGCAGCTTAAAGAGAAAAGAGCGTTTGTAAGATCTTTTTTGATTAGAGATATTGAAAATATCAAAAGCTTGTATTCTTCTTTAGGTTATAATTTTAGCAAAGTTGACGCTAGAGTAAAAGAAATAGACAATGAAAACTTTGATTTAGTAATTGAGATTGAGAGAGGAAATAAAACTAAAATTAAAAAAATAAACTTTGTTGGGAACAAATCTATAAGATCAAATAGATTGCGAGAGTTAATTGCATCAGAAGAAGACAAGTTTTGGAAAATTATTTCCAGAAACACAAACTTGAGTGAAGATTTATTAAATTTAGATGAAAGATTATTAACCAATTATTATAGATCTAATGGATATTATAATGTTGATGTTAATTCAAAAACAGCAAAAATAAATGAGGCCGGTGATGCAGAAATTACTTATTCTATTAATGAAGGTCAAAGATTTTTAATAGGAAAAATTACAACTAATGTAGATCCAGTTTTTGACAAAGAAATTTTTTTTCCACTAAATGATATTTATAAAGATTATGTGGGAGATTATTATTCACCTTTCAAAGTAAAAAAACTTTTAGAAAATATTGACGATTTGATTGCAAATAATAATCTTCAATTTGTAGAACATAATGTCCAAGAAACTCTTGAAGCTAATACGATTTCAATTTCTTTTAATATTTTTGAAGGAGAAAAAAAATTAGTTGAGAGAATTGATGTTATGGGAAATAATATCACCACTGAAGCTGTAATAAGAGGTGAACTATTAATTGATGAAGGAGATCCTTTTACTAAACTCGGATTAGAAAAGTCAATCTCAGAATTAAAAGCTAGAAATATATTTAAAGATGTAACTTACAAGGTTGAGGATGGAAGTGAAAATAATTTAAAAAAAATTAAGATAAATGTAAAAGAAAAGCCTACAGGGGAAATATCAGCTGGAGCAGGCATTGGTACAAATGGTGGAAGTTTTGCGGTTACAGTAAAAGAAAATAATTATTTAGGTGAAGGAAAACAACTCGGATTTGATTTAGAAATAGATAAAGAGTCATTAGCTGGAACTTTCAGTTTTAATGATCCTAATTACGATTTTTTGGGTAATTCAATATCTTACTCAGTTCGAAGCGAAAAAAATGATGTACCGACTAGAGGATTTGAAAACTCAATAATATCAGCCACAGTTGAAACTGGTTTTGAGCAGTATAAAGATATTAATTTAAATTTAGGTTTGTCAGCAACTTATGATGACCTAACTACTCTAGACTCTGCATCTGACTCTCTTAAAAAACAAAGCGGTGAATTCTCCGATCTCTCTGCAGTTTATGCTTTTGTTTTTGATAAACGCGATAGAAAATTTATGCCAACTGATGGATCTGTAGTTACTTTCAGACAATCATTACCTGTCTATGCTTCTAAACCAATTATAGATAATACATTTTCTGCAAGTAAATATTTGTCATTATCTGAAGATGTGATAACGGCTACAAAATTTTATTTTTCAAGTGTAAATGGAATAGATGACGATGTAAGATTAAGCAAAAGAAAAGCATTAAGTGCTTCAAGATTACGTGGATTTGAAAAAGGTAAAATTGGTCCTGTCGATGGTACAGACCACGTCGGGGGAAACTATGCCGCTGCTTTAAACTTAGAAGCTAATTTACCAAATTTTTTGCCAGAAGACTCCCAAACAGACGTTAGTATATTTTTAGATTTTGGAAATGTATGGGGAGTAGATTATGATAGCTCACTTGCTAGTAATAATAAAATTAGATCTTCAACAGGTGTTTCTGCTAGTTGGAATTCACCAATTGGACCAATGACTTTCGTGTTTTCTCAAGCATTACAAAAAGATAGTTCTGATAAAACAGAAAGTTTCAACTTTAACTTAGGGACGACATTTTAATGAAAAAAATAATACAACTTTTAGTTTTTATAATAGCAGTTAATTTTCAAATAAATTTATTAGCGGATATTCCACATTATATAAACTTTAAATATATATTAAACCAAAGTGAGGCAGGAAAAAAAGCTCAAAAAGTTCTAAAAACAAAATTAGATAGTGGAATAAAAAAACTCCAAGAAAAAGAAAAAAATGCTCAAGAAGAAGAAAAAAAAATAATTCAACAAAAAAAAATCATTACACCAGAAGAATATAAAAAAAAAGTTGACGCATTAAGAAATAAAGTTTCTAATTTACAAAAGGAAAGAAACAAACTTTTAAATGATGTGGCAAAACAAAGAACAAGCGCAAGAAATCAACTATTAAAGGCACTAAACCCGATTATAAAAGATTATATGGCAGAGAAAAATATTAAAATGGTAATAGATAAAAAAAATTTATTATTAGCTGATGATAATTTAGATATTACTAAAGATATTATAACTAAACTTAATCAGAAATTAAAAACAATTAAGTTCAATTAAATTTGAATGTCAACAAATATATTTTTTAAGAAAAAAAAAATATCCACTAAAATTTTTTTTAATAAACACAAGTTACATAAAAATTTTTTTATTAATGATATTAAAACTTTAACGTTGTCTAAAAAAAATGATCTCTCCTTCTTTGAGTCAATTAAATATAAATCTGATGCTATTAAAACTGAAGCAGGGGCTTGTTTAACAACAAAAAAATTAAGTAATTTTTTATCCAAAACCACCCAACCAATTATTGTTGATAATGTTTTGTTTGAATTAGCAAAAATATTAAAGGCTCTTTATCCTGATGCAGACATTGATTATCCAGATAATACATTAAAATTGATCTCAAAAAAAAATAAATCAGTAACATTAAATACAAATGTTTTGATTGGAAAAAATGTTAAAATTGGAAAAGGAAGCATTATTGGATCAAATACAATTATAGAAAAAAATGTTCAAATTGGAAATAAATGTGTCATTGGTTCAAACGTAATTATAAAAAATTCAATAATTGAAAATAATGTTGTGATTCAGGATAATTGTAAAATTGGGCAAAAAGGATTTGGCTTTATACCACTTAAAAATAAAAATTTTAAATTTCCTCATATTGGAAAAGTTGTCATTGAAGATAATGTAGAAATTGCAACAGGTTGTACCATAGATAGAGGTTCAATAGACGATACCGTTATAGGAAAAAATACTTATATAGATAATCAAGTGCACATAGCTCACAATGTTAGAATTGGTAATAATTGCATGATCGCAGGACAAGTTGGCTTTGCAGGAAGTTCTAGGATTGGGAATTATGTTTCTATTGGGGGTCAAGCTGGTGTTTCTGGTCATTTGAAAATTGGAGATAATGTAAAAATAGGTGGCGGAAGTGGAGTCGTTAAAGATATTGAAGACAATCAAATTGTAATGGGGTATCCTGCTGTTCCACTAAAAGATTTTTTAAAAAAAAACAAAGATAAAAATGAGTAAGACAGAATTAAGTAAAAAAGAAATAGAGTCATTGTTACCGCATAGAGAACCCATGTTGCTTATAGACAAGTTGACCAAAATAGTTCATTTAAAATCTGCTACAGCAATTATGAACGTTAAAAAAAGTGGTTTTTATGTACAAGGCCATTTTCCGGGTCAGCCTGTCATGCCGGGAGTGTTAATAGTTGAAGCTTTTGGACAGGCGGCCGCTGCTCTAACAGCACACGGAATTGACCCAAAAGAATATGCAAATAAATTAGTTTACTTAATGGGTGTTGATAAGGCTAGATTTAGAAGCCCAGTGATTCCGGATTGTGAACTACATTTAGAAATAGAAGCTATTCGATCTCATGGAAGAGTTTGGAAATATAAAGGTACAGCAAAAGTTGATGGAAAAAGAATGGCTGACGCAGAATGGTCAGCTACTATAGTAGATAGGAAAGAATGATACATAAGACAAGTGTAGTTGATAAAAAAGCTAAAATTTCAAATTCTGTAAAGATAGGTCCATTTTGTTATGTTGGAGCTAATGTTGAATTAGCAGATGAAGTTGAATTAATTTCAAACGTACATATAGAGGGATACACAAAAATCGGAAAAGGAACAAAAATCTTTCCTTTCGCCAGTATAGGAACACAGCCACAAGATTTAAAATTTAACAATGAAAAAAATAGTTTATTTATAGGTGAAAAAAATACCATTAGAGAATATGTAACAATCAATCCTGGTACAGAGGGAGGAGGGTCAAAAACAGTAATAGGAAACAGTTGTTTGTTTATGATTTCATCACATGTTGCGCACGATTGTATAATTGGAAACAACGTAATTATAGCAAATAACGTACCTCTAGGCGGTCACGTTGAAATAGAAGACTCTGTTGTAATAGGAGGCAATTCAGCTGTTCAGCAATTTACAAGAATAGGTAGATTGGCAATGATTGGAGGCATGACCGGGGTATTAAAAGATGTAATACCTTTTGGACTATCAATAGGAAATAGAAATTATTTACAAGGAATAAATCTCATAGGTCTTCGTAGAAAAAAATATGATAACAAAAAAATTATAGGATTAGATAAGGCGTATAAAGAAATTTTTGCCTCAAAAAATCTACATGAAAACTTGAATAAAATAAATGGCGAACATAAAGATAACGAATTAGTCTCTGAGGTAATCAAATTCATTGAAAAGGATAAAAAGAGACCTATTTGCTCTCCGCAAAGTTAAATTATGATTGGCTTAATTTTTGGAGATACAGATTTTCCAAAATATATTCTTAAAAAAATCAAAAAAAAACATGAATATCTAATAATTGATTTAACCAAAAAAAAAATTTTTAAAAGAGATAAAAATTCTCACTCAGTATCAATTGGTCAATTCGGTAAAATTATATCGATTTTAAAATCAAAGAATTGTAAAAAAGTTATATTTGCTGGAAAAGTAGCCAAACCAAATTTTAAATCTATTAAATTGGATTTAAAAGGAATTTTTTATATGCCTAAAATTATTAAAAGTTCAAAATTAGGAGATGCAGCAATATTAAAGCAAGTTATAAATATTTTAAAAAAAGAAAAAATTCAGACTTTAAGTTCAAATAAATTTACTCCTGAAATAAGTTTATCAAGAGGAAATTATACTACAATCAAACCAAACCTTTCTGATAAAAGAGATATTAGTCTAGGAGAAAAGACTTTAAAAAAAACTGGAGGTTTCTCATTTGTTCAAGGCACAGTTTGCAGAAATAACAAAATTATTGCCTTAGAGGGAATTGGGGGTACGCAAAAAATGATAAAAAAGATTAAAAGGATAAATAAAATTCCTAGTGGAATACTTATAAAATTTCCAAAGATAAAACAGGACACCAGAGTTGACCTCCCAACTATTGGATTAGAAACTTTAAAACAATGTAAAATAGCTGGACTAAAAGGAATAGTTTTAAAACATAAATTAAATATTTTTTTAGATAAGAGACAATGTGTTCAGTTCGCAAATAAAAATAAAATGTTTATTTTTGTTAAATGAAAAAAGTATTAATAATTTTTCTAATATTTTTTACCAATCTTGATGCTGCTGATTTTAAATTAGAAAGAATTAGTAAAGATTTTGATAACCCTTGGAGCCTGTCATTTGTAGATAGTGAAAATTTAATTGTTTCTGAAAAACCTGGAAAGATAAAACTTGTTAATCTTAAAGAAAAATCAATAAAGAATTTAAGACATAACCTTAAGGTTTTAGAAGATGGTCAAGGTGGATTACTAGATATTCTTTTTAAAGATAATATTGTTTTTGCTTCATATTCAGAAAATAGATCAAACGGACTGTCTAGTACTTCTGTAGCAAGAGCAAACTTCAACACCAAAAACCTTGAATTTAAAAATATTTTTCGAGCTGAACCACCTATTAAATCAGGATATCATTTCGGTTCAAGACTAGAAATAAAAAATAAACATCTTTATGTGACAGTTGGAGAGCGAAACCAAGGGATGATAGCTCAAGATTATACAAAGCACCCTGGTAGCATAATAAGAATAAATTTAGATGGATCAATTCCAAAAGACAATCCAAAATTTATCAACAAAAAAAAATGGCTTCCCGAAATTTACCAAATTGGAGTAAGAAATCCTCAAGGGATGTTTCTATCTCCATATGATGATAAAATTTACTTAACAAATCACGGTGCAAGAGGAGGTGACTGGTTTGGAACACTGAGTTTTGCTGGAAACTATGGTTGGAAAATTTTAGGCTGGGGCGGAACAAATTATATAGGAACTAAAATTGGTCCAAAATGGAAGCCAGGTTTTACAAAAGCCATAAAATATTGGGTGCCCTCAATTGCAGTGAGTGCTATGACAATCTACAAAGGTGAAACATTTAAAGAATGGAATGGCGATGCTTTAATTACATCACTAAAAGACCAATCTTTAAGAAAAATAAAATTTAAAAAAAGGAAATTTATTAATGAAAAAATTTTATTCAAAGGAAACATCGGTAGAATAAGAGATATTAAAACTCACAAATCTGGTGATCTTTATTTAATGTCTGACAGAGGCGAGTTATGGAGAATGCACAAATGAAAAAAATATTTATACTCACTGGTGAGTCTTCTGGAGACAAATTAGCTTCAAAAGTTATTCGAGAATTAAAAAAAATTAATTCAAAAATTGAATTTTTAAGTGTAGGAGGTGAAAATTTAAGATCATTAGGAATTAAATCAATTTATGATTTAAAAGAGATTACTTATTTAGGTTTTACAAACGTGATTTTGAATATATTTAAAATAAAAAAAAAAAATTAATGAAACCACAAAAAAAATTGTTGATTTTAACCCAGATATTTTATTTACAGTTGATAGCCCTGACTTTACCCTTAGAGTAGCAGAACTTGTAAAAAAACAAAATTCAAATATAAAAACTATTCATTATGTTGCACCACAAGTTTGGGTTTGGAGAGAAGGTAGAGTTAAAAAAATTAAAAAATTTATTGACCATATTTTATTGTTATTTAATTTTGAAAAACCTTATTTTGATAAAGAAAAAATGAGTCACGAGTTTGTTGGTCACCCTTTACTAGATAGAACAAATGAAAGTGCTATTGATATCAATCAAATTTTAGGAAAAAATAAAGCATTAATTTCCATTTTTGCAGGTAGTCGAAAGTCCGAGATAGATGTTTTAGCTCCAATTCTTTTAAATTTTATTAAACTTATGAATGAAAAGTATAATGATTTTGCTTATGTTTTTCATTCTACAAAAGAGTAT
>MDTG01285702.1_pt1 | contig 13993 bp, 15 predicted proteins | sample 811421 | NCBI WGS metagenome assembly MDTG01 (sample SAMN05326645, study PRJNA326480) | marine metagenome | isolation source: seawater | place: Pacific Ocean: South East | collected 2011 | reverse complement strand
CTCGTGGTAAGTTTGCAAAAGGATTTAAGATATATTTAGAAAATGACATAAAACTATGTTTACCAAAATTTTATGGTTTGCAAAAATTTGGGAAGCCTAATTTAGAAGATTTTGGGTTAAGTAATGATATAAATCTAAGATTTACTGGTGATTTACGTGACTACCAAATGAATGTTATAAATACAGTAATTCCCAAAATTAAAAATCAAGAAGGTGGTACTATTAGTTTACCACCAGGAAGAGGAAAAACTGTAATTGCATGTAAATTAATAAGTGAATTAAAAAAAAAGACATTAGTGATTGTTCATAAAACATTTTTATTAAATCAATGGAAAAATAGAATAGAGCAATTTTTACCGGACGCTAAAGTTGGAAAAATACAGGCACAAGAATTTGATACTGTTGATAAACATATTGTAATAGGAATGTTACAAACTTTAAGTTTAAAGGATAGTCATCCAGATGATATATTTGATGACTTTGGATGTATAATTTTTGATGAATGTCATCATTTAAGTGCTGAAAAGTTCTCTCAAATATTAAGAAAAATTAGTGTACCTTATATGATTGGTTTATCTGGCACTCCTTTTAGAAATGACAAACTTGAGAAGGTATTTGAATATTATATAGGTGGAATGTTATATTACGAAAAACCAAGCGTTAAGCAAGAAATTTTAGTAAAAACTTACAAATTTGATATGAAACATGAGAAATTTCAAATAGTATTTAACAAATATACAAAAGAGCCCCAAATTGCAACAATGATTAGTAATATAGTTGAGTTAGTTGAAAGAAATAAGTTTCTTGTTGGCTTAATTCAAGAATGTCGTGAAAATAAAGCTAGAAAAATATTGGTATTAAGTGATAGAATTGATCACTTAAATTATATGAAAGATAAAGTAGATGAATTAGATATCGGATCAACAAGTAAGTATGTTGGTGGTATGAAGCAAGAAAAATTAGATTTAGCTGAGGAAGCAGATATTATATTTTCTACATATAGTATGAGCTCTGAAGCATTAGATATTTCTTCTTTAAATACAATAATTTTGAGTACATCACGTAGAAATGTTGAACAATCTGTAGGAAGAATTTTAAGGAAGCAAGAAGGTCATTTAGCTCAACCTTTGATAATAGATATAGTTGATAATTTAAAAGTTTTTGTCAATCAAGGGTATACACGTAAAAGTTACTATAAAAAAATTACTAATATTGCTAACATGCAAACTTTTTCATATGAAGAAGGAGAAATAAAAGAAATAACTCCTAAAATAGTAAATGCAATAGAAGGCGAAGATATAAAGCCGTCAAAAGACAATTTATTTGCTGACTCAGATTCTGAGTAGTTATAATTCAATATAATGAATAACTTGAAATTTATCTATATTATTTGCTTTTTTTATAGGCGCTAAAATCTTAAACCAATAAAAGTCTGGATGATTTTTATGATTCATTAACATTATAACATAGTTGTGTTTTTTTTTCGTAATTTTATATATGTTACCTACTTTTCCTGCCAAAAATGGATGAATTGAATACTTTAATATTTTAATTTTCATATCTTTTACCACTTTTACTGGATAAATATAACTAAATATTTTTTTCCTGATATCTAGAATTTCAAATATATTTTTCATATTATAAATATAATATGAAAATAGTGTATATAGTTAAAATAATATTGGTTTGCGACATGGTATTCCATAAATAACTAATCCAACTGAAAATGAAAAAGGAAGAATATCGATTATTCTTTGGGAGGGAAAAACAAATAAGATATTGAAGTATAATTAAAAACATATAAATAGTTAATGTTTATTAGTCATTTATTTAGTTTATTTTTATAATAAACACTTGGTTTTTCTAAATTTCCATTAATGTAACTCAAGTATTTTATATCTAATTTAATTTCTCTCACATCATAATTTAGTAATTGATTTGCTATTTTCATAACTACTGTCTTATTATTTTTTTTTTTAATTATTGGTATTGATACATGTGATATAAATGATGATGGATGGTAATGATCTTTTTGTTTAATGTTAATTTTCTTTCCTAATTCTCTCCAAATCTCTTTGTGGATTTTTTGCATTGTTTCATTATATGCCACTTTGAAATGTAAATTATATTTATTATCTCCTTTTGGAAAAATACCTATACCCTCTAAATTTATTGTATTTATTTTATTCATTTTTGATAGTTTTTCTATTGATTTTATTATTACTTTCTTCTCACTTTCAATATAATTTGTTAATAGCAGAGATATATGTGGTTCTAAATATTTATCTAATTTTAGTATTGTTTTATTACTTGCCTTATTTATATCCATATATATACTATCTAACAACTTTTTACTTTTCTCTGAAAAAGTTAAACAAATTGATGGCATTATATATATTTTTATATTTTTTAAATTTATTTATAATAAAAATTACCTAAAAAATTCTGACTTTCAATAGTATATAAGTCAGCTTCATCTAATATATTATTTTTATTTTTTAATATTCCATTAATTAAACTACCTACAAAAGCATCACCTCCTCCAATGTGCTCTACAGGTGTATGATTTTTTACTTTTGAACTATATAATTCATTTTTATAAATCATTAATGAGTTTCTATCTTGTGAATTATGTTCTAATATCTTTTTTCTACATATTACTAATCTTTTAATATTAAACTTTAAAGCAAACATTGACATAATTTTATCTATCATTTTTTTTGAAATATCAATATTTTCCAATTTACAAATTTCTTTTAGATCATTTATAGATAATAAAAATAAGTCAAAGCAATTTATATATGGTTTTACTATATTCCATAAATTTGTTAAGTCACCTAATGCAGGACGATAATTTAAATCGCAACTGATAGGTATTTTTAAAGATAATGACTTGTTTAATAACTTTAACCATTCACTTTTACAATTTTCACTTAACATTGGAGTGATGCCTGTTAAGTGAACCCAATTATAATCTGTAGAAAAAATATCATTCAAGTTTACATCAGATATATATGAAAATGCTGAATGTTTTCTTTGATAAAATACGGAATTATCTTTTATATACATTGTACCAATTAAATCTTCATTAGATTTAACTACATATCTTGTATTAATACCTAAACTTTCAATAACATTAATAAATTCATTACCTAATTCATTATTTGGAAATACACTTAATAAAAAAACATTGTTTCTTAAGTTTGAAAGTGTTACCGCAGTATTTACTTCAGAGCCACCTAAACTAAAAAATGAATTACAACTACTACAAATTTTTGGCTCTGATAAATAATTTAAAAATAAAGGCTCTCCAAACGTTAATATATTCATAATTTTATTATAAAAATTATATCTTAAAGTATTTATAAACGCAATTTACCATGGTGTTTTTTTGTTAAATATTTTTTTAATTTTATTCCAGTTTTTTTCATTAAATTACTAATATTTGTATTAGTAACTTCATCAAATTTATATAAATATTGTCTCCAAATATTTACTTCTAGATTACAATCAAAGCAGTTATCTAATCCTGGTACTCGTTTTAGAGGTAAACCATGATTATATAATTTTGTTTGTCTATTTTCTTTCAATCTATTTATTAATTTTAAATAATCGTTTGTTTTATATATTTTATTTGTTATTTCTTCTTTTACAATTAATCTTGTTTCAAATGTAGATTCTGGTGACCAAGGTTGTTCTAACAATTCACCATCCAAATATTCATAAGTATCACAAAATAATGGTATTCTAAATTTAAGCAATGAAGCTTTAGGTTTTATATTTTCCACCCATTTTTTTTGCAATTTCATATCTTCCTTTACAATTTTACATATTTCATATTGTGACATAGACTTTACATTTATTTCTTGTCTAATGTCTGATATTAGCAAAAAATTATCCATATTTTTTACATCATTTATATCAAAATATTTTTGAAAAATTAATATTTCATTAGATTCTTTTACTACAAAATCTCGTGGATCATACAAATAAAATTTATGACTAGGAAAAAGTAATGCCAAAAATTCAATATGAAGTTCAGGTGCTGCACCAATATATATTATATTTTTTGATAAGTCACCATAATTTGTCAAAAAATATACTTCTGTTAATAATAATTTTCTTTGTCCTAAATGTATACACATTTATTTTAATTTTTTTATTTCTATTTAAATTTTTGTCAATTTTTTACATTTCAATTTCATTACTTTTTGATTCTTCTACTGGACCATTTGAAGATATTTCTGTTTTTTTTACTGTTTTTCTGTCTACATAATCTAAATATATCTCAGGCTTAAAACTTAGAATCCATGTTTTTATAATCATATCTACTGTAAATAAACCTACTACAAATGAAGTTACCCAATTCATAACTCCAATTGGATGACTTCCTAATACTGGCTTTACTTTATAATATGCAAATAAAAGCCAATATAAATATTGATGAATTGGACCTCCTACAAGAATAATTGTGGAAGGTAGTTTTGTACCCATAATACTATTTGCTGATGCAATACCACAATAAATTACACTTAATCCATTTGCAATCATATTAAAATCTCTACTTTCATCTTCTGTTCCATCTACCAACAATACTACAAAATTACATACATACAATATACTCCACAGTGCATATAATCCATATTGTTTAAAAATCACATCTTCCATCAAAAATAAATAATCTGTATTCATTCTCTCTTATAATTTTATATAAAAATAAATGTTTAAATTGATATAAAATAAAGATACTTAGGAACTATAACCAATTGAATAAGATTTATGTATAATTATTTCATTTTCAGTAATTTGACTTAAAATTCCAGCATATATTTTTTCAGTTGGTATATTTCCTGCAAACCATTTTATTTCACAATCAATATCTGAATCAAAGTATGCCGAAGTAATAACACAATCTAATTTTTCTCTTATATTTGGAACAGGTAAATTAAATGGTAAATTTAGAAAACAGTTTGTTACTAAAAAATCAAATTTATTTTTATTAAATTTTTTTGATATAGTTTCAATTGTATCATTTTTATTAAAATTTAAAATCATAATTCCGACGTTATTTCTTATATTTGATATATTTTTAAATCCTGCTGTTAATGCTACAGTCATATCCTCATCTTTTAAATTTAGCATATCATATAATTCATTCATAACATGATGTAATACAATAATTTTTTTATTTTTTTCATTTTTTATTATATGTTTTTTATAAACTTTATGAAAGTTGTTAAATTTAATAATTTTTTTTTTTTTTAGGTTAAAAGCTCTTAGTAATGTAAATGGTATATATGGTAATGATTTTATAAAGGAAGTATTAACTTCTTTATATTTTTTACAATCAAAGGTATTTAATAATAAATTAAATAATTCAATTCCACTTACATAATAGTGATTAGCATATAAAGCTACATTATTTCTTTCATTATTATATTCAATTATTATACAATTTCCTTTTTTTTCAAAAAAACTTTTATTTTTACTTTTAAATTTTTTGTATAATTTGTCATAATCTCTTTTATTTTTAAATGAAGCTGTCATTGATATATAAGTATTTTTATCATATATATTTTTTTTTGATTCATGAAATTTATCTTCAATTGAATTTATATTAAAAAAATTTCTAATAAAATTAAAGTAATACATTAAAGCAACATCTATTTCTTTATTAAAAAATATTAGTAAAATAGCTATAATAAATAGAGTTATTATATTTTTGGAAAGTTTTGTCATATATATAATTATATATATTATATTTCTAAATTAATCAATTTTTTTTTCATAAAATCTTCATAGGAGCCTCTAAATAATTTGTATACATCTCTTTTAATTTCGTTTTTTCCAACTATCCATCCAGATTCAATTAAATCATCGTATTTTTTAATTAAAACATTAGCTATAATTTGTCTTGAATGAGTCCATTTATATAGTAATTGTTCTAAAACTCTAGCATCACTATGTTGAGCTGTAAATCCTAATCCTAACATTTCTAACCTCATTTTTGTAACTTCTTCAATTAAGGAAGGGTTATTTAAATACCACCAACAACCATAAATATGTAAATTTTGAAAGTTCCTTGCCACAACACATAATTGATGTTGATTAACTTTTGATAAAAATGTTGCTAAAAATTTGCACTTTTTATTTATACTACACAAGTTTGCAAGAGATTCAACAGAGGCTACACCTAAACTGTCACCTGCATCTTTTAACTCTGGATTCAAGTGTCTTTTTGTACCAAATTTAAATGCAATTGGTAGATTTAGTTCTATTGATAAAGGAACTAATATAAAATCAATAACATTTGTGGAATCCATTTTAAAACATTTAGAATTTAGATCTTCTTGATAATAAGTAAAATCAAATGGTAAAGATGCCATAAAATATTCTGGTTTTATTTTTTTATGCCAATAACGAATGTAATTTTTTATACCGTCAATATCTGGTGTATAATCAAATTTATTTACAAATTTACAACAATTTTCAAAATCAAATAATAACTTATCTATTCTTAATGAAGTTTTAAATTGTGATGGTATTTCATATTTCTCTAAATATGAAATTTCTTGCAAATCAAAAATTTGATTTGTCATAATTGTATATTCGATATTTGACATTTCAAAAATTTGTTGTGTATATGCTTCATACTCTTCTTTATTTAACTTTAATGACTTAAAGTAACTTCTTATACCATCTAAATCTCTATCGTCAATTTCTTGAATTAAACCTAACTTAATACAAGTAGTTACTACACCTTTACATGCTTCACTTAAAGGAGATCGTTTAATAAACAGTTCATCCCATATAATATTAGCTTGACATTCTTTTGATAACTTATAAAACTTAGAAGGAGACAATTCATTCCAAACAATAAATAATTCTGATACTAAATAATGATATGTTAACAAATTATCTATTCCTATTAGATATAAGTGATCAAAACTTTGTGGGAATAAGTGACTATGCAAATCTATTATTTTACATTTGTCAACACATTCCTTTACAACGCTACATAACTCATTATATTCCATATATATAATATATGTATATATTATATATGAAGTTAAAAAAAGGAAATCCTATTATTTTAAATAGATCTTTAATAAAATTTTATAACTTTAGAAATAATTCTAATAAATTAGCCTTAGCTCTATCAAATCAACAGGAATTATTAGATTTAAAAATTAGCTCTTTATTTTATTTTAATCAAAAAAGATTAAATAAATTAATTTCAGAAAAAAAAATATATGCAATTTACAGATATAAAAATAATGACAAGTCATATTTGGAAGACTATAAATTTATAAGCAAAAATTATATACCCATAATAAAAGGATTTTTAATATTAAATTCAAATATTTACCATGAAAATATTTCCCCAATTTTTATAAAGATAATAAATTACCTACCATATAATAAAGATGTAGGAGTAATAAAATATGCATATCGCTCACAAATTGAAGGTAATAAAATAAATATTTACGATAATGACTCTTTTATATTAAAAGTATATAAAAATAATACCATTGAGAATTTATTAGATGTTATTACTTATGAAAAAAATCAAAAAGTTACTGATATAAATTCAGCATATGAATCAAAATTTTTATTTAAAAATTTTAAAAAAAATAATTTGAAAAAAAAAGATTGTGTAATTCTATCTCATAGATTTAGTTATATTAAAGAAAATCAAAATGAAAATGAATTAATATCATTTCCAAGAAGATTATTTCATATTTTTATTGCCTTAGAATCATTAAAAACAAATGGGAACTTATATTATCCATTCACTTCGTTTACATCATTGGCAAGCTTACAAATGTTTAGCAATTTATATTCATTATTTGAAAGTTATAAATTTATAAATTCAGAATTTGATTTTGCAATAGAAGGATATTTCATATTTTATAATTATGTTGGACATCATAATTTTTATGAGATATATAATGAAATCTATGAAAAAGATGATAGTTTAGGAGAAAAATTTGTATTAAGTTTAGAAAATTTTGATCAATTTAATATTGATATTGATGTAGATGAAAAATTTTTAAAATCTTATACAGATAATCTTGATATAATCTTATCAAAAAAAAAAAAATTAATAAAAAAAATAAGATATGTTGAAGAAATATATCATATAGACAAAAAAAGAAAGCAGATAGTAGACGATCAAGTTTCTTTTGCTATTAATTTTTGCAACCAACATAAATTAAAAATTAATAGATTTTATAAAAATTACTTTTTTAAATTAGATAGATTAGAATTAAAAAAAAAGTTATTTCCAAATATTAGAAATATTGATTTTACAAAATTAAAGTTAGATCATACTTCAATTTATAGTATAAGTTATCCAAATGAATCTGAAATTTTATCTAATTTAATTAAAGAAAGGTTTCCTAAATTAAAAACAATAGCAGATATGTGTTCTAATGTTGGTGGAAACACAATTTCATTTTGTAAAAATTTTGATTTTGTTTATTCTATAGAAATAGATAATAATATCTATAAAATTTTAAAAAATAACTTGGAAGCTTATAACTTTAAAAATTATGAATTGCTAAATATGGACAGTAATAACTTTAGAAAAAATGTTGACTTACATTTTTACGATCCACCATGGTCTGGTATTTATTATAAAATAAATACAAATATTGATCTATATTTGTCAAAAATAAATATTGCTAATATTTTAAAGCCAAACTTTTGTCTTAAAGTTCCTAACAATTTTAACTATTCTAATTTATTAAAAAAATTTAATAATATTGAAGTAATTAGCTTGAAAGCTTATGTAATAATTTTTAATAAAATTTATTAAAAATTGAAAAATTTTAGTTTTATCTGTAATAATCATTAATAATTTATCAAAAAATATGGATACAAAAATTACTAGCAAATCTATATATAATGTTCAAAATATTATATATAATATTCAAAATTTTTTAAATTTCAAAATCAGAAAAAAAGATAATGAAATAAATTCATTTGACTATAAAAAATCTTGTAATAATACATTTTTAAAACAAATATTAATAAATAATTATGAAAGTTTGTCACTAATTTCTATTGATGACCTTAATTATTTGTATTTTTACATATTTTATTTGAATAAAAATATCAATATTGATATTTTTAATATTTTAATAAGTTTGTCAATAGATTTAAATCATTTGGAAATGATTAAGATTTTAGAAAATCAAATAAAGTCAAAACATATCAAAAAAGAAAAAAGTACATTTGAGTTATTATGTAAAGCTTATGGTAAAAATCAATTATTTAATGACTTAAGAAGAATTTATAAAGAAAACAAATGTGATACTTGTTATTAAATTAATTTAAAAATTTTTAGCATTATTATATACAAAAATAACTAAAAATATAAAAATTATAATTATTGAAAATGATGCAATATATTTACAACAAATTTCCCACTCGTCTTTTTTAATAGTTCTTAAATCATTTTCATTACTATCTATTTGAATTTGCCAATTTTCAATATTTGAAGACATAATATATTTTTTAAAAATAATAAATATTTAAATATTTATTAAACATAAAGATTAATTTATATTTCTTGAATATTCTACCTTTAATATCATATTATCATAGCCATGACCATTTAAATTATCCAATGCATTTTTTGCACATATTTTATCCGAAAAGTTAACGAAAGCATATCCTTTTGATTTCCTTGTATCCTTATCTTTTGGTATTGTAATTTTTTTAATTGATCCAAAAATAGAAACAAGGTCATATAAGTCATTCTCAGTTATATTTTTACTTATATTACTAATACGTATGCTGTAATAATTATAAGTATCGTTATAATTATTGTATTTACCTTTGCCTTGTCTATTATAGTTATCTTCATTATAATTACCTTTACCTTGATTGTTATTATAATTACCTTTACCTTGATTGTTATTATAATTACCTTTACCTTGATTGTTATTATAACTACCTTTACGTTGATTATTATTATGATTACTTTTTTTTAAACTGATATTCTTTTTAATATTAGGTTCATCATCATCATCATCCCATTCAGATGGCATTAATATTTTACATTCATTATTATCAACAAAGGTAATATCATTATTAATACCTTTAGCATTTCCAAATTTTTTTAACCTTTCATTTCTTTCAATAACTCTTTTTGATTTTTTTATAGTATCTTTTACTAACTTATATTTTGTATAAGTTTTTATAATTTCTTTACCTTTATATTTAAATGATGTTCTTGTTATACTCCCATCTTCATTTTCTACCTCTGTAGTATCTGGTAATTTATTATTATTGCTTATCATATATAAATAATAATAATAGTTTTTTATATAGTAAAAAAATTAAATATATATAAAGGAAATTAAATTTATTAATTTTTTGTATCTTTTGCTACGTTCATATTTGGTTTGAATACCACATTTATTTTATCTACTAAATCTTTTAAATCTTTAAAAAAAGGATACGACTCTAAATTGTTATTAGTAATATCATCTATTTTTTTGTTAATTTCATCTGCTTTAGTTTTTATATCTTCAATTTGCTGTCTGAATTTTCTAAATTCATATATTCCCCAAATTAAAGGAGATACGCAAATAAATGTATGAATATATTTATCGTATTCCATTAATCTAATAATTTTTATTATAACAACATATTTTTAAATAATTTAATCACTTTCATAATAACACTCATTTTCTCTAAGTTCTCTTATTATTTCATAATATTCATCTTCTTTTTTATTTTTAATATTAAAGCTAGATATTAGATTAATTAAATATCTTAATATTATCATTAAATAAAATAATATTTTTTAATATTATAGTATAATATATTTATTTAAAAAAATAATATTATAATAAATTTATATGCCTAATATTGTAAGAAATTTATATCCAAAGTTTAACAATACATCAGTTATTCCTACAAAAATAAAAGATGTAATTAGTGTAATTTTAGAAAGTCCTATTAAAATACCTAATTATTTAGGAGAAAATAATTCTAAAATAAATAAACAAATATCGTCATACAATAACAATAAAGATATAGCATTATATCAATATGTAGATAAAGTAAATTTAGATAATTATTATGAAAAATATAGTTCTAACAAAAAAAAATGGGAGGCTACTCCATTTTCTCAAAAAAAAGAAGTGTTTTTAAGAGCAGCTGATTTGATTGAAAATAAATATTATAATACTATGTTAGCATATACTATAGTTGGACAAAATAAAACAGTATATGAGGCTGAAATAGATGCTATATGTGAATTAGTTGATTTTATTAGATTTAATGTAAATTATACTGAAAAGATATTACAAAAACAGCCAATTCAAACAGATGCACATAATAAGTCTGAATATAACTCTTTAAATGGATTTGTAAGTGCAATAACACCATTTAACTTTACTGCTATTGCAGGCAATTTAGCAAGTGCACCTTTATTATTTGGAAATAGTGTTTTATGGAAGCCATCAGATAATGCAATTTTATCTAACTATTTATTTTACGAAATAATGCTTGAAGCTGGCTTACCAGAAGGAGTATTAAATTTTTGTCCAATGGAGCCAAATAATTTCCTAAATAGTATTGTTGAAAGGGATGACTTAGCAGGAATATTATTTACAGGGAGTTCAGCTGTATTTGATGATATTTACATAAGAATAGGAAATAATATAAAAAATATGAAAAATTATCCAAGATTAATAGGAGAAACAGGAGGTAAGAACTTTCATTTTGTTGACAAGTCAATGTATAACAATATGCACTTTGTAGTAAAAAAAACAATGGAAAGTGCATTTAATTTCTCTGGACAAAAATGTAGCGCATGTTCAATATTATATGTTCCTTATGATTTATTAGATGAGGCTTTGGATATAATAAAAAGAAATATAGATGACTACAAGAGTATAAATGAAAATTACGGCGTAATAAATAAAAAATCATATGATAAGTTAGATAGCTTGATTAAAGAATTTAAAAATGACAAAGAAATACATCTTTTATTTGACAAAAAAAATTCTGAAGAAAATAGTTATTTTATAGAACCAAATGTTTTAGTTTGTAAAAATCACGACCATAAAGTTTTTAATGAGGAATTTTTTGGTCCAATATTAGCTATATATCCATATGATAACTTAGAAGAGACAATAAATTTATGTAAAAGCAGTAATAACTATGCATTAACAGGATCTATATTTAGCGAAGATAAAGAATTAATAAATGTTATTTCAAATGAGTTAAAATATAAGACAGGTAATTTTTATATAAATGATAAAAGTACAGGCTCAGTAGTAGGACAACAACCATTTGGAGGAAGTGGTAAGTCAGGAACAAATGATAAGGCTGGAGATATGAATATGCTTTATAGATTATTTAGTCAAAGGAATATTAAAATTAATTTTGATAAAAGTATTTAATCGTAAATTTTTTATAAAAAATATATATATTTAAAATATGATATTAGATACAAAAAATATAAGTTTTGATATTCATGAAAATTTAAATAAAGAAAACACTTCTTTTATTTATGGCGAAGCAAATTATAAAGATTTGTTATTAATTTTTAAGAAATTTAAAATTAATAATTTTTTAGATATAGGTAGTGGTAGTGGAAAAATTGTTTTAGCTGTTGCAATATATATGAATATTTTTAGTAGTGGTATAGAAATAGATGAAGGAAGATATAATAAGAGTATTTTTTATTTAAATCATTTTAATGACCATAAACTTTATGAAAGAACAGAATTTTTTAATGATGATTTTAGAGACATTTATTTTGGTGAATATGATTTAATATACTGTTGTAATACTGTATTTTCTGATATTGACAATGAGTCTTTATATGAAAAAATAAAATCAGAATTTTATGGAATATTTATATTATTTGACTATCCTAATAATTTTAAAAAATATCTAATATTTGAAAAAGAGATATCAACTACTTGGAATAAAAATGTTAAAGTTTATATTTTTAGAAAGTTAAAATTATTTACTATTTAAAAAAAAATTGAAAACAAAATTAATTGTCTACACATATAAACGGATAAAAGTAAATTAAATATACAAAATGAGCAAAAAAAAACAAAAAGGCACTAAAATTGACTTAACCCAACTTTTAGATAAAGAAAATTCTAACGGTTTACCTACAAAGCCTCGTGAACGAGATCCAAATGATGAAGGACGATTTCAAAGAGGAAAAGGAGGAAAAGGATACAATAGCTATAATCAAGGAGGAAAAGGATACAATAACTATAATCAGGGAGGAAAAAATGAAGACAAATGGGCAAAAATAGAAAATAAATTTGGTACTGGAAGAAAAAATTCTAGATTTGACTCTTTAAAATCTAGAAATAATAAATATAACAATCAATTATCTCAAAGACAAGAAGTTAAAATAGATAAAGTTGCACAACAAATTATAGAAGGTAAAGCTAAAGCAAAAGAAGAAGAAGAACTTGCAATGAAAAAAAGTCAAATTAAAAAAGAAAAAGATGAAAGAAAAAAAAATGAAAAGCAATCAGAAGATAGCGCAAATTTAAAAGCTTTAGAAGATGAAAAGAATAAAGCTATTGAATTTGCAAAGAATTCACAAGATAATGCAAATAAGTTGATTGAATCAGGTGAAAAGGGAAAGAAATTAAATGAATTAATAAGGACGAAAGAAGAATCTACTACTGCGCGTTCTATGGTGACTGCAATTTTAAATGAAAAAATTAAGAATAACAACTTAACTGACTATAAATGGCTACAAAAAGATGAATATGGTTCATGTTTGAAAAAACTTCTTGTAGGAAAAGGATCAATTCAAGCACAAGCTAGTATTTTGTATGCATGTCAGGATGCATATCAAAAAGAGAATTTGCCAACTTTCCAAAATGAAGAAACTGGAAATAAAGAATCACATTTTGAAAAGCTACTTTTTGAACTTTGGAATAAAGAAATAATTGAGGATTTAGAAGCATTTAATGAATGGCGTTATGGTAAT
>MDTG01075923.1_pt1 | contig 13995 bp, 12 predicted proteins | sample 811421 | NCBI WGS metagenome assembly MDTG01 (sample SAMN05326645, study PRJNA326480) | marine metagenome | isolation source: seawater | place: Pacific Ocean: South East | collected 2011 | reverse complement strand
CCGTTTCGTCACCTCCACGGGCGATCATCCAGGTAGGCTGGAAACTGGCCTTGGCGGGAGGAAACGAAACCGACCAGCGCCCTTGCTTGCCTGACTTGGCGGACAGAGTTTCCTCCTTCAGGCGCGGCGGGTTCTTCTCCACATAGTGCATGCCGACCGAGTAGTCGTCGCTTTCAGCCTGCGTGGTCTCCAGATCGGCCTCTGTCTCGGCCTTATGTCCAGTAGTCGCATCTTGGGTGAGGGTCACCTTCACGACAGTCCCCGGTTTACCCCAACCCCAAACAGTAATCGGCTTGCCCTGCTGCAGGACGACATTATCATTCAAAATCCTTGCGAAGCGAAGGGTTTCGGATTCCTCTGCAGAAACAAAAGAACGGATGCCCATCGCAAGCAAGAGCGGAAGAATGGAAATTCTTTTCATGAAATCCAGCGTCCCGAATATCATGCAAAGAGCCAGAAAAATCCGATCTTGCGGGGAAAAAGCCTAGCTAGGCTTCGTTAGTATCGTCTGAGTGGGGAAGGCTAGCTCGATACCTTCCTCCGCAAAACGCTTGAGGATGGCCAAGTTGATGGAGGTTTGCGTCCCGAGAATGTCCGAACCTTTGGTTATGCGGTAAACGAATATGACGTTCAGGGCGAAGTCACCGAATTGATTGAATCCGACCGAAAGGTTTTCCTCGAGGTCGTCCCTGTACTGGTCGGCAATTTCATGAAGCAATTCCATGGAACGCTTAATTTTGGCCTCGTCCATATCGTAGGTAAGGCCCAGATTCAGGACTACTTTTCGCGAGGACTCGGAGGACACGTTCTCGACCGCCTTGTCGGAAATATCGGAATTCGGGATGGTTACCATGCGCCCGTCCAAGGTCTGCAAACGGGTGCTGCGAAGCCCGATCTCGGTTACGGTTCCGTCGAAACCCGCAACTTTTATGCGATCTTTCAAGCCAAATGGCTTGTCCGTGAAAATGGTGAAGCCGCCGAACATATTGGCCAACGAATCCTTGGCAGCCAAGGCAAAGGCCATGCCCGCCACACCCAATCCTGCCAAGACGGTGGTGATGTCATACCCCGCATTGTCCATGGCCATGATTATGGCCACTATCCATACGATGGTCTTGACGCCTCTTCGAACGATGGGGACCAATATGTCGTCCAAGTCAGTCTCGGAATCCTCGAAGTAAGGTACCGCGTATTCGTCTAGCACGGCATCGAACAAGCGACAAAGCAACCAAGCTCCCAGCAGAGTGATTAGAACGGAAAAGAAACCATTTATCCACTGATCGACACCACCGTAGGCGGAAAAATCGAGGTAATTCAGCCCCACCCATGCTCCCGCCAAGGCACTAGCAAACACCAAGGGTTTCTTGATCATCTCTATCAAGAGATCGTCCAGTTTGGTGGCAGTCTTTTGGGTGAGCTTCTTGATGTGTTTCTCAATGAACCAGTAAATCGTACGAGCAACGATGATCGCCACCAGAACCAAGATTAGGGCGATGCACCAATCTCGAATGGGGTTATGGAGAAACTCTTGCTTGAGAAGAACAATCGAATCTAGAGAAAGAGCAAGAATCGAAGGAGAAACAAAGGAATGAGTTAAAGCAGGCATGATTGAGATTTATGTATTATTGTTAGACGCTCTCGAGGTTAGAATAGTTCCGCATCGGTAGGCAATGAAGTTCATCATGCGACCATAATGTCATTATAATTCGGGTAATACCGACCCGTTGACTCAGTGAATGGCTGTGGAAATCAACAAGAACTTCCTTGCCTAAGCCAGAAAAAATGCAGGAAACAAACGAAATGCAAAAATGCAGGAAATTGGCACAATCATTGCCTGTTTAACGAAGTGGAAAAGCTATGCATCTAAAACAAAATTTACGAAAACAATAAGGATTCGTCTTAAATTTGAGGTATTAGTCTATTAGATTAAACAATCATAAGTGATAATAGGTGGTAGGAAAATAGAAATTTCCATCGTGGCGGACAAACAATTTTTACAACACAAATTTGAGGCGATCGCCCAGTTGGCTTAATGACAAACATCAAAACATATTAACTGAAATGACTTCTAAATCAGGACTACCCAATAGTGGTAACCATCGGAAATCCAAGCCTGACAAGGGCAACGGTTTTCGGTATCTAGCCAACGACTTGTCGACTATTCTTTTTCTCAGCAAGCGTGGAATTTCAAGATCACCCCTTGCTCGTGAGGCCCTTCGAAAAATTCTGGCAACCTCGAGCCACTTCGGTCGCTTTAGAATCGCATGTCGAGGCGTGTCGGAAGCTTATGACCAATGCCCGCTCGACCTCAGGATGAAAGAGGCTATCTCACACATAAAGGAATACACCTTCGACGGATTATCTCGCTTCGCCCTCAAACCGGATTTGGCCAAGGCCGACTTGATCCTAACCATGGATGAAGAAAGCGAAATCTTCGTGAAGGAGAACATGGAATGCATCCGCGGGGAGGTTCGCCCCTTCGGGTTATTCTTGCCGCCTGGGAGTCTCCCCCATTTAGCTGATCCGTTCTTGGAGAGAAAGGAACACCACGAGGGTCACTATGCCGAATTGATTTATTTGATTGAAGAAGGTTGCGAGAAACTCGTGGAAACGATCGCTACCTTGACCGACTAAACAAGGTAGCGGACGCCAGTTCATCGGATTGGCTCTATCCGGAAGTATCTCCCACCGACGAGGCGCAAGTGTTTGCTTCGTCCATTCCGCTCTCTATTTTTCGGAGAGATTTGTTTCATTCACGCTTGCTTGACCCAAACTAAAAGCAAATGTGGAGAACATGAATACCACCTTATTGACGAGAAGAGATTTCTTAAGTGCATCTCTAACCGTTCCCGGGATGACCTCTCTCGCCCTGGCGAACAAAGCTGCAAGCGACATAAAAATCACCCGGATCGCACACTGCCGAATCCCAACACGCCGATCCAAGCTGGCAGGAAAGAACTCTAGAGGCGGCGTACACGGCGACAGTTCGGGCGACAACCTAGTCCGCCTCTTCACAAACAAGGGAGAGCAAGGTTTCGGTCATGGGCGCCTCCAACGCAAACAGGCGGAAAGTCTAATTGGCAAAAACCCGTTTGATTTTGTAGACCAAAAGGCCAAACGGGTATCGGGACCATTCGGAACCGATACCATGCCCCTGTGGGACTTGGCGGGAAAAATTCTGGGCAAATCCGTGCACGCCATGCTAGGCGGTAACGGAACAAGCAATGTGCCAGTCTACGATGGTTCGATCTACTTCGCCGACCTGCTCCCCGAGTACGCCTCGAAATGGAAGGATCGGTTCCAACAAGAAATCGACATGGGTCTCGAAGCGGGGCACACTGCCTTCAAGGTGAAGGTCGGTCGAGGCGCCAAGTGGATGGAGCGCAAGGCAGGCGACATCCGAGATATCGAGGTCCTTCGGACGGTCCGAAAGCATGCGGGGCCGGATATACTAATTGGTATCGACGCCAACAATGGCTACGACTTGGCAGGATCCAAGAAATTTATCGGTGAAATCGGAAACCTGAACATCGCCTTCGCCGAGGAAATGTTTCCCGAAACAGTCGAGGACTGCCTCGGTTTCAAGGCCTTCCTTCGCGACAACAAGTTGGAGACCCTCGTTGCGGACGGTGAATCCCACAAGGAAGCCGCCACCTTCAAACCATTCGTAAAGGCAAGAGCCATCGAGATCCTTCAAGGCGACATGAAGCGTTTTGGCTTCGAGGGCATCTTGGAGGAATCGGCAATGGCTGCCAAACAGAACCTCCTCATCGCTCCACACAACTGGGGGTCTCTGCTCGGCTACTACATGCAGCTACAGGTCGGACGAGCCATTCCGAATTTCTACCGGGCCGAGCATGACCCGCTCTCCACGCCAATACTCATCGCCGACGGATACTCTCGGAAGAATGGTCTCGCGACCGTGCCGAACACCCCGGGATGCGGTTTGCGCATCGACGAGAAAGCTTTCGCAAAAGAAGCCAAGGTATTCTACGACTTGAAGGCGTAACCAAGAACCCAGACGCCGAAATCGCATGACAGCCAGACGTAGAATTCCCATGCGAACAACTCTGACGGGACTGTCCGTACTCCTCTTGTCCATAAACCTCGACGCCGTTCGACCCAACGTACTTTTTCTCGCTGTGGACGACATGAAGGACTGGGTGAACTGTCTCGGTGGCTACGAAGGCACCGTTCGCACGCCTTACATCGACCGGCTAGCCTCCCGTGGCACGCTATTCACCAACGCTCATTGCGCATCCCCGAAGTGCGCTCCATCACGAGCAGCCATCCTAACGGGTCTTCGCCCCTCGACGACAGGTCTCTACGACAACGGACACTGGTGGTTCCCAAATCTGCCGAACACCACCACCCTACCCCTCCAGTTTCGTAAACACGGCTACAGCGTGATTGGAGCAGGAAAGATTTTCCACCACACCGCCGGAAACAATCCACCTAGACAATGGGATGACTATCAAAGACTAATCTTCCGCAACGACCCATGGTTTCGCGGGGCAAAACTAAACTATCCGTGGTCCAAGCACAGTCCCTACCCAAAGGGTTTCCCCTTCAGCGGAGTGAAGGGCCTTGGGCACGAGAACGACTGGGGCGCCATCCCCACACCGGATGCCGATCACGACGACGCGCTAACCGCCGACTTCGCCATCCGCTTTCTGCAGAAGAAACAGAAAAAGCCCTTCTTTCTCGCCTGCGGAATCTTTCGTCCTCACCTGCCTTGGTACGTACCGCAAAAGTATCTCGACCTCCAGAAAACCAATGAGGTTAAGATTCCCAAAGTTCCTGTAGACGATCTCAAGGACTTGCCCAAAAGCGGTCTCAAGATGGCAGCTGCACGAAGGAGCGACCTGCAAACCATTCACAAGGCCGACCGGCAAAAGGATGCCATCCGAGCCTACTTGGCTAGCATCAGTTTTGCCGACGCTCAAATCGGCCGTGTCCTCGATGCCCTCAATACCAGCCCGGTCGCTAAAAATACAATCGTCGTCCTCTGGTCCGACCACGGTTGGCACCTCGGAGAGAAAAACCATTGGCACAAGTCAACACTCTGGGAAGAGGCCACACGCGTACCACTAGTCATCCACTCCCCCGACCACAAGCCGGCAACTTGCAGACACCCCGTCAGCCTGCTCGACCTTTACCCCACCCTCAACGAACTTTGTGACCTCAAGCCTTCTGGGAAACTGGATGGGGTAAGTCTCGTGCCCTTGCTGGCGAATCCAAACGCAGAATGGAACAGGCCCGCCGTCATCGAGTACCAGTTGGGCAATGCTGCCGTCCGCTCCAGGAAGTGGCGGTATATAAGATACAAGGACGGAGGTGAAGAATTGTACGATCATAATACCGATCCGAAGGAGTGGAACAACTTGGCAAGAGACCCGAAGTACATCGAAGTAAAACAAAAGCTAGGTAAATGGCTGCCGAAGAATTGGGCAAAACCTGCCGCGACCAAGGGTGCCTTCACCTTCAACCCGAACAACTATTCATGGACTCACAAGAAAACCGGCAAAGTCCTGCAAGGTGCGAAACCGCGATAAGTCGATGCAACGCATGAAGATGTTTGATGAGAATGGATTTGTCGCAGTGCCACAGTTCTGCAATTCGGCGGAACTCTCTTCCATCGAACCGGCACTAGCTCGATTCATTGACGAGAAGGTTTCGCAACTGCCTGCTGAGGATGTGTTTTATGAAGACAAGTCAAAGCCCGAGTCCCTGAAGCAAATCCAGAGCATGCACGAACATGACGATTTCTTCGACGGCTTCATGAATAGTAGTCCGAAGCGGTTGGCTGAGGAACTACTGGGTGAACCTGTCGTCGGTAAAAACCTACAGTACTTCAACAAACCGCCCGGCACAGGCCAAGCTACCCCCGCCCATCAGGATGGTTATTATTTTATGCTCGAACCCTGCCGAGCCCTAACGATGTGGATGGCCCTTGACCCGGTGGACGAGGAGAATGGTTGCGTGCGCTACCTTCGGGGATCGCATCTCGACGGAATGCGTCCGCATGGTCGCACCCAGACCCTCGGGTTTTCGCAAGGAATCGCCAATTTCGGTAACAATGAGACCCGCGAGGAAGTCCCATGCCCAGCCAACCCAGGCGACCTACTGGCCCATCATGCCTTGACCATCCATCGAGCCGACGCAAACCTCAGTCCTACTCGATCACGCCGAGCCTTGGGCTTCATTTTTTATGGCGAAAGCGCTCGTGAAGACAAAGCAGCTCATGAAACCTACCAAAGAAAGCTAGCCTCGGAAATGTCAGCAGAAGGGAAAATATAATCACGACATGAAAAACAAATCATACCACTATCGAAAATTCATCGGATGGAGCTTGCCCATTTTTTGCGTGGCAACGAAGTCGGTTTTAGGGGCACCGAGCGAGACCGAAGTATTCGTTTCCGGACAAGACGGTCACCATACATATCGAATCCCGGCGTCCGTAGTAACGACAAAGGGAACTTTATTGGCTTTCTGTGAAGGACGAAAGAACAGTCGATCGGACACGGGTGACATCGACCTGGTGATGAAACGATCTTCGGATGGTGGGAAGTCCTGGAGTTCCATGTCGGTCGTTTGGGACGACGGCTTGAATACCTGCGGCAACCCCTGCCCCGTGGTGGACCGTGACACCGGAACCATTCATCTATTGCTTACTTGGAACTCCGGCAAAATCCATGAAAGCAAAATCAAATCAGGATTCGGCGAAGACTCGCGTCTGGTCTTCGTTTCACATTCCACCGACGACGGCAAAACCTGGACCAAACCAAAGGAAATAACTGCGGCGACCAAGAAAAAAAATTGGACTTGGTACGCCACGGGGCCGGGGGCAGGCATACAGCTCGAGAAAGGCAAGCATGCCGGCAGGCTCGTCATCCCCTGCGACCACAAACTGCAGGTACATGGAGACCGCAGCTTTCGGTCACACGTCATCTATTCCGACGATCACGGAAAGACATGGCACCTCGGAGGCATTGCGCCCAAGGCCATGGTAAATGAATGCGAAGTGGTCGAGCTCTCCGACGGCCGACTTCTTCTCAACATGAGAAACTACGACAAGAGTATCCGGGCGCGACAGGTCTGCTTCAGCAAGGATGGCGGTCTCTCTTGGCAAAACCAGCGTCATGACAAGAAACTCATCGAACCCATTTGCCAAGCCAGCATTCGCCGACTCCGCTGGCCCGCCAAGGAACGCCTCGGGGTAATCCTGTTCTCCAATCCGGCAAGCAAGAACAAGAGAGACAAACTTACCATTCGAGCCAGCTATGACGACGGAGCTACATGGAAACATTCTCGCGAGCTCTATTCCGGTGGCAGCGCCTATTCCTGCCTGGTCATCCTGAAGAACCAAGCAATTGGGAACCTCTATGAGAAAGACGGTTACAAACGCATCGTCTTCGCTCGGTCAAACTTGGACTGGGTGGAAAACAACCAGCCCATGTCCCGCGGTTACACGATCCCCACACTGGATCTTTCCAAGCAAAGCCATCGTCAAGTGATCGTAGATCGGGAAAAAGGCCAATACCTTGGACATCCCACGACCGTACTCCTGGAAGACGGCAAAACCATATTGATAGTATATCCAAAGGGACACGGCAAGGGAGGGATCATCTACAAGAGAAGTTCGGATGGCGGCAAAACTTGGAGCGATCGCTTGCCCACTCCAAAGAATTGGAGCACCAGCAAAGAAGTACCAACGATCCACCGCGTAGTCGATGCCAGGGGCAAAAAACGACTCATCATGTGGTCGGGACTCTATCCCGCCCGCTTGGCCGCAAGTGAGGATGACGGTGCTAACTGGAGCGAACTGAAGAAAGCGGGCGACTGGGGTGGCATCGTTGTAATGGGTTGCCTAGAGGAACTCAAGACAGGCAAGGGGAACTACATGGCAATGTTCCATGACGACGGACGATTCTTCACGGAAAAGCCGATGCGTCAAAACCCCACAGTATTCTCCTTGTACAAGACCTTCTCCAAGGACGGAGGTCTTACTTGGTCAACCCCCAAGCCCATCCTTGCCCGCTCCGACGTCCACCTGTGCGAACCAGGAATTATCCGCTCCCCAAACGGGAAACAGCTTGCCGTATTGTTGCGAGAAAACAGCCGTCGACGAAACTCTTACGTCATCTTCTCCAACGACGAAGGCGAGACGTGGACGAATCCACGCGAATTACCTGCATCCCTAACAGGCGATCGACATACCGGCAAGTACACTTCGGACGGAAGACTCTTCATTTCCTTCCGCGACACCACGCACGACACTCCGACCAAGGGCGACTGGGTTGCTTGGGTTGGTACTTACGAAGACATAACAAATGGGAATGAAGGTCAGTACAGGCTACGATTGATGGACAATAACAATCGCTGGGATTGCGCCTATCCACCAGTTGAGGTGTTGCCCGACAATACTATTGTGACCACCACCTACGGCCACTGGACCAAGGGAGAGAAACCCTATATTGCAAGTATACGCTTGAAGCTGTCTGAACTCGACGCCATTGCCAAAAGGAAAGACTTCCTGAAATAGTGATTCTTTTAGTCAATTCTCCACATTTCATCTAAAGAATAGCACATCATGGAACTTACCGGACTCATCGCCGCTCCGCACACCCCTTGCAACGCAGACTACTCACTCAACACGGAAGCAGTCGCCAAACAGGCCAGGCATCTGGGGGACACGGGAGTGAAAGGAGTGTTCGTTGGAGGCACCACGGGCGAATGCCACTCCTACTCCACGGAAGAACGCATCCAGCTATTCAAGGCATGGGGTTCAGAGGCAAAAGCAAACGGGCTCGTCAATATAGCTCATGTCGGCCACAACAACCTGCCGGATGCTCAAGCCTTGGTGGAAGCGGCCCAAGCCTCCGGAGCGAATGCCATCGGAGCGATGGCCCCGACCTTCTTTAAACCTGCAAGCGTGGACGAACTGATCGATTGGTTTGCGTTGTTCACGATAGCGGCTCCGGAAGTTCCTTTCTATTTCTACGACATCCCGAGCATGACCGGAGTAAGTCTTAATACAGCGGATTTCCTTAGACGAGGTCACGAACGAATCCCATCGCTCGTGGGTGTAAAATTCACCAACCCTGATCAAGACTTATTGAAGGAATGCATGCAAGTGGAAGACGGTGCCTTCGATCTTCTCTTCGGGACTGACGAAAAACTTATTGAGGGACTTGAAATTGGCTGTCGCGGAGCCGTTGGGAGCAGCTACAGCGTCGCCGCTCCCATCTATCGTAAGATCATTCAATCCTTTGAAGAAGGGGATCTTGCGACCGCCAAACAGCATCAGGAACACTCGATTAAATTCATAGATATTCTATATAAGTACGGTTATCTTCCCGCTACCAAGGCGCTGATGGAAATGCTCGGAGTACCATGCGGACCCGCTCGCCCACCCTTGGGCAACCTCACCGAAACCGCCAGAACCTCATTGAAAAAAGAACTGGAAGAAATCGGTTTTTTCGACTGGGTCTCGTGATTAGAGAAAATCGTTTCTGGTCAAAGCGACAAATTATTGGATCGTAAGCGCCTGAAAGAATTGAAGAATTTTATTCAACATGAAAAAGCTTGGATAAACCTGTGTATTCCCCAACAGATTGATTTCACCTTACAATGAGAGCCCTAGTAAAAAAAGAACCGGAAACCGGTCTATGGCTTGAAGACGTCCCCGAGCCCGAAGTCAGAGACAATGACGTCCTGATCAAAGTAGATCGCACGGGCATCTGTGGAACGGACCTTCATATCTACAACTGGGACGACTGGGCCCAAAAAACCGTTCCCGTCCCCATGGTAGTGGGACATGAGTTCGTGGGAGAGATCGTGGAAGTGGGAAAAAACGTGAGGGACTTTCACCTTGGCGAAATTGTGAGCGGCGAAGGTCACGTAGTCTGCGGACATTGCCGTAACTGCATGGCCGGAAGAAGACATCTTTGCAACGACACCGCGGGCATCGGAGTAACGCGACCGGGAGCTTTCGCCGAATTCATATCACTTCCACAGACCAACGTGTGGGTCCATAGCCCGAACATCGATCTCGATGTGGCTTCCATCTTCGATCCTTTCGGTAATGCCACTCACTCCGCCTTGAGCTTCCCCGTGCTCGGGGAGGACGTGCTGATCACCGGGGCTGGCCCAATCGGCATAATGTGCGCCGGAATTGTCCAACACGCCGGCGCCCGACACGTCGTCATCTCCGATGTAAACCCCTACCGCCTCGAACTGGCGAGAAAGATGGGGGTTACTTCCGCAGTAAACGTCACCGAACAATCCATTACTGAAATCCAAAAGGAATTGGGCATGGACGAAGGGTTCGACGTTGGACTGGAGATGAGCGGAAACTCCAGTGCCTTCAACGACATGATAGCCAACATGTGCCACGGGGGCAAAATCGCCCTGCTCGGGATTCCCGAAAAAGACATGGTCATCGACTGGAACGCCGTAGTATTCAACATGCTAACGATCAAGGGCATCTACGGTCGTGAAATGTACGAGACTTGGTACAAGATGACGGTGATGCTGCAGAGTGGTCTCGACATTGCGCCCGTCATCACTCACCGATGCAAATTCGATGACTTTCAAGACGGTTTCAGCACCGCCCTCAGTGGCGAAAGCGGCAAAGTATTATTGGAGTGGTAATCATGTACGGGAAGTGCCGGCATCAACTTAGGACTGAAATAGACGACATTCGCGCCGCCGGCCTGTACAAGTCCGAGCGCATCATCGACTCCCCCCAATCCGCTCACGTGGAAGTGGGACGAGAAGCACCCGTGCTCAATCTTTGTTCCAACAACTACCTTGGCTTGGCGAACCATCCCGACGTCATCTCGGCGGCCCACGAAGCGCTGGACGAATGGGGTTATGGCCTTGCCAGCGTACGTTTCATTTGTGGCACACAAACCATACACAAGCAACTGGAGGAAAAACTCACGACTTTTCTCGGAACGGAGGACACAATTCTCTACACATCCTGCTTCGACGCAAACAGCGGACTATTCGAAACCCTCCTAAGCCCGGATGATGCCGTCATCTCCGACGAACTCAACCACGCATCGATCATCGATGGCGTACGCCTCTGCAAAGCCTCGCGTTTCCGTTACAAGAACAATGACATGGAGGACCTCGAAGCAAAGCTGTTGGCAGCCAAGGATGCACGACGAAAGCTAATCGTCACCGACGGCGTTTTTTCGATGGACGGCTCTCTGGCGAATCTCTCCGCCATCTGCGACCTTGCCGACGAGCACGAAGCCTTGGTTATGGTAGACGACTCGCATGCCGTCGGATTCATGGGAAAGCACGGTCGAGGCACTCACGAACACCTAGGAGTGATGGGGCGGGTCGACATTCTAACGGGCACATTAGGCAAGGCTCTCGGTGGCGCCAGCGGAGGTTACACCAGCGGACGAGCGGAAATCATCGAATACCTCAGGCAACGATCGAGACCCTATCTTTTTTCCAACACCGTAGCGCCGAGCATAGTGGCCGGATCCATCAAGGCCATCGAACTGCTTACCGAATCCACTGAGTTACGGGACCGGCTTGAGGCTAATACCCAGTTTTTCAGGGAAGAAATATCCGGTAGCGGTTTTGAAATTCTTCCGGGCGAACACCCCATCACTCCCATCATGCTAGGCGATGCCGTTCTCGCCAATAAAGTAGCCGATGCCATGTTGGTAAAAGGCGTTTACGTCATTAGCTTTTCGTATCCCGTCGTACCAAAAGAAAAATCCCGAATACGCACCCAAGTTTCCGCCGCTCACACTAAAGAGGATCTGACTTTCGCGATCGAAAAATTCTCCGAGGTTCGATCTGATCCCGGTCTGAGTCGCTAATCCAAATGCGAAAACGGTGGAGTGTTTCACCAGTCGTACCACTTCGAGTAGATAAGAGATTGTGTAAAGGATGCACTAGGAATATCTAAGCGACGTTAAGCCTCGAATGAACTAGAGAAAGCTAAACAGAATCTTAAACAGCATTTCACAATACTTCCATGGATCAAACGGTTGCCACTTTTTACCTTTTCGCCAAACTTGACGACTGTGAAAGCTTTCGCGAACTCTTGCAAAAAGAATGCAATGAATCCGAGGTGCTAGGCACCATAATTCTGGCCACGGAGGGAATCAACGCCACCATCGCGGGCCCTAAAGAAGGAGTCGACAAAGTACTTGTCTTCATTCGCTCCGACAAACGATTGGCAAAAATGCCACACCGGGAATGCCCCACCGAGCGCCTGACCTTCCATAGGTTGCGGATCATCATACGACTGGAGATCGTAACGCTTGGAGACCCAACGGTGAATCCCAACGAAGCCTCGGGCGAGTATGTTTCCCCGGAAGAATGGAACGAGCTTATAAGTGACCCCGAAGTAAAGCTGATCGACACTCGTAACGATTACGAAGTGGAGCTTGGAACCTTCAAGGGAGCCATCGACCCGAAAACTGCTGCATTTGGTGAATGGAACGATTACGTAAAGCAAAACCTCGGTGATTCAAAAAAGCAAAAGGTGGCCATGTTTTGTACGGGCGGTATACGCTGCGAAAAAGCCTCTGCCCACCTGTTGAAGAATGGGTTCGAAAAAGTCTACCACCTGCAGGGCGGCATATTGAATTATCTACAAAAAGTAAAACCGGAGAATAGCCTGTGGGAAGGCGAGTGCTTTGTCTTCGATCACCGCGTATCCGTCGTTCATGGACTGGAAGAGGGAGATGCCGAAATTTGCTTCGGCTGTCGATGGCCATTGAAAGCCGAGGACTTGAAATCTCAGGATTACGAGCCGGGAGTTTGTTGCCACCGCTGCGTGGGCGCTCTTTCCGCGGAACGCCGGGCAAGTCTCGAGGAACGCCACCGGCAAGTCGTACTCGCCCGCTTCAAGGACATGAAGCACATCGGACAAACCATTGCAGAAAAATAATTCCTTCGCGGTCCAAGATGAATTTCACCACGAATCCGGAATAAAAATTGCCTGCACCTAACCGAAGAAGAAACGATGTACGCCAAAGGGATTTAGTGAAAGAAGCCGAATGAAGGTCGCTTCGATCCAAATTCCCAATTCCGCTAACGCCAAAAACAATTTGAAGGCGATCGAAAAGGGTCTTGCCCTTGCCGCGAAATCGAGAGCCGACCTCGCGTTGTTTCCCGAGTGCGCCCTTACAGGTTTCGCGGCGAGGCCGGATTGGTCCGAAGACCTAATGCAGCAGGCATTTGGAAAAGCCTTGAAACTCTGTAGGAAGTATCGGATCGGAGCCGTAATACCTACCTCGATTCGCCAAAAAAACTCGTTCTACAACGGTTCCATCGTCGTGGATACAGAAGGCGAGGTCATTGAGATTTTGTGTAAGAGAGGATTAACTCCCGCCGAGAAAGCTTTTTTCTCCGTTCCCCAAAAGAAAAAAAGAGTGTTTAGCTTTGAGGGATTCCGATTCGCATTGATTTTTTGCCGAGAAATCGAGGACGCCAAAGAACTCCTCGGGCAAGAAAGTATCGATGCCATCCTGTGGCCAGGTTACTGGGGCTGGGACGATGACTGGGAGTGGGATGACAAAGAACCGTGGAAAAGGTTGCTGCAAGAGGTGGCAACCTTTTGCCAATGCCCAATCATCCAAGCAAACTTCCTTGGAGACAATGCCATAAAGAACACAGACGGTTCCACACTAGGCGGTTCCGTGGCAGTTTCCGAAAAAGGGGAGCTTATGGGTCGTTCGACTCCAAGGCAATCCACCCCTCTATTGGTGACCTTGAGCAAAATCGCTGAAAAATCGAATACATCGAAAACCCCGGAGTAAAAGCTTCGACCAACAGGAGAAATCCGCCCTTGGCTTATTGAGACCAAGGGAACACAGTAAGACTTATGAAACCATGCCCTTTCTGTGCGGAAGAAATACAGGACGAAGCCATTAAGTGCCGATATTGTAATGAGTTTCTTGATCAATCTAGCCGACCTGAAACAAAATGGTATTTCACTACTTCGATCGTAGTGAT
>MDTG01047087.1_pt1 | contig 13995 bp, 11 predicted proteins | sample 811421 | NCBI WGS metagenome assembly MDTG01 (sample SAMN05326645, study PRJNA326480) | marine metagenome | isolation source: seawater | place: Pacific Ocean: South East | collected 2011 | reverse complement strand
GGGGGGTCCGGCGGCGGCTGAGTTCACCGTCGCGTCTGATACCGGGGAGAGCATCCTTGGGCCGCAGGAGAGCCGCAGACTGACAGTTCGATTCCACCCCGCGCGGGTCGGCTGCGCTGGAGGCGCGCTGCTGGTTTCCACGGATACCGATCTTCACGCGGTTGCCATCGGGCTGGCGGGAAGAGGCGTGGAGGAACTGTTCCGCACTTCTGTCCCGGCCTTTTCCCTCGAGCTGGGGCATGCCGTGATGGCACTCCAGAGCGATTTTGGAACGGACTACACCCTCCTGCGAAGTGGCAGCCTCGGCCCGCCAGAGTGGAAGAAGTTGTTTTCCATCCCGGGCAATGGAAAGCGTCTCTACCTTGTGGACCCCGGTGTAGTGGGCCGGGTGGCAGGAGGGTATTACCGCGTTCGGGTAGACCGGGATTAGTCCGGCGCTGGCCGGTTTCCGCCGGCCGTGATTGAGTAGGTGGCTGAGATGTGTAAGCGACTCTTCTTCCTTCCCGTTCTAAGTCTCCTCGGGATGAGCGGGTTAACGCTGCGTGCAGGTCCGGCAATCCCTCCTGTTGTGGAACCTGCGCGGAATGCAATACCCGATCTCACCCAGACCGATCCGAAGGGAAATTTCCCGGGCGGTGGTAGCACCTACTGTGGACCGGTGGCGGTCTCAAATTCCCTTTGGGCTATATTCGGATCTGAGTATGGATGGTGGGAGCAGTTCACACAATACGACCTCGTGCGCAAGCTGGCCTCGCAACCGTTCATGAATATCGAGGCTTCCAAGGGTTGCACGGTGAAGCAGCTCACCCGGGGGGTGGATACCTATCTTCGTAAGCGCGGAGAAAAAGGATATTACCTCAAGTTCCAGGGCTGGCGCCCGCATGACCAGTGCCATGCCACTGGGCATCTCCAACCGAAGCTCAAGTGGATCAAGGAGATCCTGAGCCTGCAGCGTAGCGCGGTCTGGCTGAACGTCGGGTGGTATTGCGAGACGCCGAACAAGGGATCGGCCAGGCGGATTGGAGGCCACTGGGTCACTGCCGTGGGCTTCGGGATTGATGGCGAGGGGCGTGCGGATCCTGATTATCTCATCATTCACGATCCAGCCCAGCGGGCAGGGCCACCTGCTCAAGAGTTCGTCAAGCTCTCCCGGATCGAAGGAGGAGTTCTCACCGGGGTCTATGAAAACCTTCCTCGGGCTGCGACTGGATTCTACCTGATGGAAGGAGGAATGCACCTGAAGGCCGGGGCTCACCACGCGGTTCTCGACGGGGCAGTCGGGCTCGTGCTGCGTGAAAAGCAGCAAACGGATGACTCCCTTGATCCGGGTGCCACTTCAACCCTTGACCCCTTCCGCTAGAAGAATTCCAGGAGAGCCACCTAGTCCCAGTCATCCCCGAGTACTTTCCGGTAGGCAGCGATATCCTTGTTTCCGTAATAGGCGATCAGGATGGCGCCATCGGAGGCAACCGCCTCGAAGAGGTCATGCATAAGCTCCTGCTCTCCGGGCCAGGGGTAGACGTAAAAGACATCGATATCATCTGCCTCGCAGTCCATCCCCTCATAGACGGGGATGTTCTCAAATTCATCGGCCCATCGCGAATCCGGCTCGGGGACCATCAGTTCGGCACCTCCCTGTCCGGGATAGGACCCGTATCCTTCCGGGAAGTAGCTGGCGCAGAGGTTTCGGACCGGAAGACCATGATCGTCGGCCAGTTTCCGGGCAAGCTCCACGAGATCACGCTCAATTTCCAAACCGTAGGACTCGTAGCCCAGCAGAGCTGCCAGACAGGCCCCGACCCCGAATCCGCTTCCCCACTCGCAGAACGTTTTGCCTGGTGGGATTTCTTTTTCGGTGAGGAAGAGCAGGACGCGGAAGAGCAGGACAGGGTCGCTCGGAAGGAAGCGAGGAACCCGGCGGTTCCGGTTTGTCTCGAAGAGGTGATCGAGGCGCTTCTCGGCATCCTCGATCAGGACGGTGACGGAAGGGGGAAGTTCGCGCTCGTCGAGTTTGAGAAAGATCTCTTCGAGGGCCATGAGCAGAAGTGTGGGTCTTGGGTCCCCGCTTGTCGATGCGGGCTTCAAATTCCTCGACTACTTCGGAAGATCGTCGAACATCCAAAACATTGAAAGAGGTGGAGATCTTTACCGATGGATCATGTCGAGGTAATCCGGGTCCCGGTGGCTACGGTGTGATCCTGAGGTCGGGATCGAACTGTAAGGAATTGAGCGGTGGGTTCTCCCGGACGACCAATAACCGGATGGAACTTTTTGCCGCGATTGCAGGGCTGGAGGCCTTGAGGGGGCCGTGCCGAGTGAAGCTCTTCTCCGACTCGAAGTATCTTGTGCACGCCCTTACCCGCGGGTGGCTGCGCAGATGGAAGGACCTGGGGTGGTGCCGTGGAAGAGGACAGCGACTCCGCAATGAAGACCTCTGGAAGCGCCTCGACATGGCACGGCAACCGCACGAGGTGGCCTGGAGGTGGGTCAAGGGGCATGCAGGCCATGCTGACAACGAGCGTTGCGACCAACTCGCGGTGCAGGCTGCGGAGGGGTCAGGGCAGGTGGAGGATGAAGGATACCTTCACGAAGAATGGCTGTCCGAAGGAGGGAGGGAATTGTTTGAGTAAGGGCGCCGGACGGGAATCGTGGCGAACGAGCTGCGGATAGAGCTGTCTCAGGGAGCAGGAATGATCCGGTCCTGCAGCACCTCCGGTGCGGGTTCCTGCACCGAGCGAGGTGGCACGGAAGACTAATGCACTCCGGACCGGTCTTACTTCTTATCTTGAATTTCCTTTTTTTCCTTCTCTCGATCGAGGAAGGATTGCCCCTCAGTAATCCACTTTCCCCCGGCCTCCTTCTGGAGAAAGTGAGCCATCCATTCCTTTACGCGGTAGTGGTAGTCGACCATGTTTTCCTCCTTGCGCAGCCCGTGGTTCTCCCCGGGATAGACCAGGAGCACGACATCGTCTTTCCCGGCCCAGCGTGCCGCGTTGTACATTTCAATACCCTGGTCCCAGTCGACCGCCCCATCCTTGTCGCCAAAGGCGATGAGGAGGGGGGTGTTCAGGGAATCGAGTCCGTGAATCGGTGAATTGCGTGCGTAGTTCTCCGCATCCCGCCAGAAGGGTTTGTTCATGCGGCCCTGTGACTGCGAGAAGATCCGTGCGTTTGTTCCCCCTGTATTCCAGTAGACGCTCACCGACATGCTCATCAGGTCGGTGAGTGGCGCTCCGGCCACGGCGGCAGAGAAAAGATCGGTCTGGGTAACGATGAAGGAGGTCTGGTAGGCGCCCCACGAGTGGCCCATCAGGCCGACGCGCTCGGCATCCACCATGCCGCTCCTGAGGACTTTTTCCACTGCGGGGACGACACACTCAACCGCGGAAAGGCCGGGCATCTGCGGGCGATAGACGATGTCCGGTTGGAAGACGAAGTAGCCCTCGGCGGAGAATACGCAGGGATTGTAAGGATGCTTTTCGCTTGGGCCGTAGTAGCGGTGCAGATCCTGTGAGCGCTTCTCGTAGATGTAGACGATCATGGGGTATTTGACGCCCTCCCGGTACCCGGCCGGGTAGGTCAGCATTCCCTGAAGAGGGACACCATGCTTGTTCTTGAAGTTGATCAGCTGGGAGCGGCCCCAGGAGTAGTCCTTCTGGAACTCATTGGTGTTCGTTATCTGGGTTGGAGAATTGAGGTCAGGTCCACCGAGGAAGAGATTCCGCGGCTGGTCGCTGCGCTCCCGGGTGAAGGTATAGACCGTGGCGTCGCGGGCCCGCTCAAGGTAGAGAACCATTGCATCCGTGAAGAGAAGCTGTTCCAGCTTGTCGGCAGATTTCTTCCCTGTCCTGCACAGAAGCCGGGCATATCCGGACTTCTTGCTGCGTTCCCCGTGAAGGGCAAGGTAGATGGGATCCGTGGGATCGAGCATGCCCCTGTTGTCCGGGTCGAAGCTGGCCTGTGAAACACGGTGCCGGATCTTGTTGCGGCGTCCGTTGGTTAGTCTGCGGGACTTCCGTCCCTGAGGCTCGAGGAGCCAGATGTCGTATCGGTCATAGAGCAGAACCCCGGACCCATCGATGAACCATACCCCGTTTCCGAAGGGCCGTTTTTCGACGGCGAGGGTATCGTCCTTCGAGTCCGTGAACCGGGTGTCCAGCTTCCCCGAGAGATTTCGCTTTTCCCCGGTTTTTAGATCATGGCTCCAGACATGTCCTTCGCGGAGATAGAGCAGGAAGCGTCCGTCCGGACTCATGGAAAGCGTGAACTTGACCCCTTCGAGGATACGATTCCGTTTCCCGTTCACGGTATTGATCGCGTAGGCGTCATAGAGTCGCGGCCCGAACATGGCGGAGCGCTCGTGAGGTGAATGATCGAGTCCGATTGCCCGCCGACCGTTCTTGGAGACGAGGACCCGCTCGGTGAGCTCACTCTCTAGCTGCACGAAACGACCCGGCTCGATCCACCAGATGGCTCGGCGAGCGGGATTCTTCCGTCCGGAAGCTTCCTTTTTCTGGCGGGGCATGATGGTGGTATCCCGAGAGTGCCAAACTTCCACGTTGGAAGGGGTTTTCAAGGTCTCACGAAGGGTTTTCCCGGTCGGAGCAGTCTCCTGCTGTACTCCTTCTTTACCGTTCTTCCCGTTTTGCTCTTCGGGTTCAGAATTGGGGTCTGCTTCTTTTGCCGAGCTGGGTCCGGCTGGGTCGGAATTCTCTTCCGCTTCCTCCTTTTTCGCTCGCTTCCCGGAAGGTAAGTCAGGGGGAGAAGGAAAGTCCTTGGGCCGGTTCTCCCACTTTTTGATCGTGCAGTAGAGAGCCTGCCCATCCGGGGTCCAGCTCAGGCTGGAGGTGAGATAGTGCCCTTCAGGGAAGGACCGCTCGGTGCTCTGGTTGTAGAGTTTCTTCTCCTTGAAACCACTCCTCTTGTCGAGTTCACGGAAGGTGAGCAGCACGTGGGCGATGTCCTCTTTCTCCCCGAATTTCATCTGCCGGGCGGCGGCGAGATCAAAAGAATCCTTCCGCCAGAGCAGGGAGACGTAGTCCTGATCGTGGCTTTCGAGGGTTTTAAGCATTTTCTTCCCGGGATTGAAGATCTGGAGCGAGTTGCTGATAGACGGCGAATCAATCACAAGAGCCAGGAGGGAGCCCTTGAGGCTCCAGGAGAAGCGGGTCACATTCCCGAAGGTGGTGTCTTCTCCGGTTTTGAGGTTGCGGACAAGAAGGGCCTTGGACGGCTTAACCGGAGGAGCGCCCGGGCGGGAGGGCATCGCTTTACCGATGACCTCGATGGCAGCAAACCGGCTGTCGTGGCTGAAGACTACGGCTCCCACGCTCTTAAACTCGGTGGTCGTATCATCGACGAGGGAGCGCAAGTGGACCTTTGGAGGTGCTGGAGGAGTCTTCGAATCCCGGGCCTTTTTTTTCTCCCCGGGAGTTTTGCCGATCGTTACGGCGAGCCATTTGCTGTCGTTTGAGAAGACGGGGCGTTCACCCTGTGGAAATCTTGCCTTCTCGGTGGTCTCTCCATCTTTGATGCGGTGAAGATACAGGGTGTTTTTCTCATCCACCCTCCTGATGTCGAAGACAAGCCACCCCCCGTCTCGTGAAATCCTGCGATTTCCCATGTTGAGCTGTTCCCAGCGAGCGTAGTCGGCTGGGGCAATGGGCTGTTTTTGGAAAATCTTTTTGCCGCCCGTCTTTTCCTTCTTTCCGACAGGCCTGGCCTGCCGTCCCGGCTCCGCGCTTTCCGGACCTTCCTCGGAGGGCATTATGCCGACCGATTCAGCCTCACTGGTCTGGACGGAGCTGACTTGAGAGGGCGATGCTCCCTGAGAAGGGTTGGGAGCGGAAACCTTTTCCCGGGGGGCCGCAGTGGCGGGTGCCACAGTTGCGATCAGGAGCAGGCAGGTGGTAATTGAGAACGCGTGGGTGTTGAACGGCTGCATGGTGCAGAATGTAAGGGGGCGCTGGGCTTACTCCGGATCCCGCCCTGTTAGAAGGTTCGTTTTCAGGAAAATTCAGCAGGCCCGGAATTGTGGAGATTCTGCAGGGTCAGGACCGGATTGCCCTCGACCTCAGGCTGTGAATGTTCGACCGTGCCGGTGCCATGGGAAAGGGTCAATCGAACGTGCCATCTGACGAGGAACAGTCCCCGACAACTCTTCCGGCAGCTGATGAGTCCGGGGCGGCATCGCTCCCGGTGCCTTCTGCTACCGAGACAGCCTCGAAGGAAAAGCCATTCGAACCCCTCAAGGTCAGGATCAAGAGGACGCCCGAGAAGGATGAAGCGGGAGCCGGGACTGAGGAGCTTGTTAGGAAAAATCCGGGATTAGTGCGAGGGAATCGCGAAGACGCCAGCCTCGGAAACCGGATCGTAGCGGCCTTGATCGACTGCATGGTTGGAGTAGGCCTTGCCCTTGGTGTGCAGGTGCTGAACATTCTGCCCCTTGTGAATCTTGGGAGCTCCATCTCACTGCTGGCCTGCGCGGCATACATCCTGACCCGTGATTCGCTGCCTTTCCTGCAGGGCCAGAGCGTGGGGAAGCGGGCTATGAAAATTCAGGCGGTCACGCTGGACGGGGCAAGCCTCGTGGGTAACTGGCAGCCGGGGATGCTTCGCAACGGGGTCCTGCTGATTCCGCTCTTTCCGGTGGTAGAGTTCATTGTCCTCCTGACGCGCGAGGACACCCCTAAACCAATTCTCCGACTCGGGGACGAATGGGCCAAGACGAAGGTCGTGCAAGCCGAACTGGTCTAACCCTGGAGGGGCCGCTCTTCGAGCCTGCCTTCGCAGTTCGTCCGGCCAGATGATGAATCCGGTGCCTCGCGTTGCCCAGGGGTTCCGGATGCAGGTCAAACCGTAATCGGCCACGTGGCCCTTGACTCGAGGCATCATTTCGAGGACGAGACGTTCATGAGGTTCCTTGTCGTGGTCTTCCTCGTCGCCAGCCAACTGCCCCTGGTGGCGGACGACTGGCCCCAGTATCTGGGGGTCAAGAGGGATGCGGTGTGGAGGGAGGGGGGAGTGGAGCTTGACTTCGCGAAGCGGGCTCCCCGGCTCCGCTGGTCTTTCCCCGTTGGTAGCGGCTATGCCGGGCCCGCGGTTTCGGAAGGACGGGTTTTCCTGATGGACCGGCAGGCAAGGGCCTTTGTTCCGGAAAAAATTGAGCCGGGAACCAATATCAACTTCATGCGTGCACGCATCCCGGGCAGGGAACGCGTTCTCTGTCTGGAAGAGACCAGCGGGGAGCTTCTCTGGGAGCACAATTACAAGGCGGATTATTCCTCGGTATTTCCCTATGCGATTGGTCCCCGGACCACTCCCCTCGTTCATGGTGGAATGGTCTATACCCTGGGAGCAGAGGGGCATCTGCATGCCTACGACGTTGAGGGTGGCAGGCTGGTCTGGGCCAGGAACCTCCTGAAAGATTATGAGTTCGAAACCCCGTCCTGGGGAACGGCTGGTCACCCTCTGGTGCACAAGGAGCTGCTGATATGTCCGGTGGGTGGCGAGGGGACCACGGTAGTGGCCTTTGACCTCAAGACGGGGCAGGAAAAGTGGAGGGCCCTCAATGCGCGGGAGGCAGGGTATGGCACGCCTGTGATCGAGACTATCAATGGCCATCTCCAGCTTCTGGTATGGGATGCCGAAAATGTGAACGGGCTCGACCCTGACACGGGCACCGTCTACTGGAGCGTTCCTTTCAAGCCGGAGTACGGGATGGCTATCGGAGCTCCAAGGGTATGGAAGGATCTCGTCTTCGTGATGGGCTTCAATAATAAGTCCGCGGCGATCCGGGTCGCTCCGGACGGCAGGTCCGCCCGTCTGGCGTGGGGACGTAACCTCCGCAAGGGGGTGGCCGGGGTGATGAACACTGCCTGGACGACTGGTGGCTACATCTATTCGGGTGGGCAACGAGGCCTTTTCCGTTGCGTGGAGATGGAGAGCGGGGCGAGGATCTGGGCCACGCCGGAACCCCTGCTCAGGGCAGATGGCTCCGGTCGTGGCCCCTGGCCGCATGCTTTTACCGTCCATCACGAGCCAACGGGCCAAACCCTTATTTTTAACGATCACGGGGAAATGGTCAGTGCGAGGCTTTCGCCCGAGGGTTATGAGGAGCTGGCCCGGACCAGCATCATCGATCCCACCCATACCGTGGCGGGGCGGCTACTGGTGTGGTCTCATCCAGCGCTGGCCAACCGCAGGGTATATTGCCGCAACGACAAGGAGGTTCGCTGCTGGGATCTGAGCCATCCGGACTCTCCCTAGGAGGTCACAGTCATTTTTTGCTGTGAGATTGGGAGTTCCTGGCCCGTAATGGCGGGATGAGGAGCCGGGTGGCGGTAATTGTATCTACCTTTTTGGTTACGGTGGGGCCACCCGGGGCGAGAGCTGAAAAGGATATCGACTGGGGGGAGGCCCGTCAGTTCTGGTCGTTTCAGCTTCCTCGCCAGCAACCGCAACCAGAGGTAAGGCTCCGGTCGTGGCCGCGCAGCGATCTTGACCTCTTTGTTCTGAAGCGACTGGAGAAGGCCGGGTTGCTCCCGGAGCCCGAGGCTGACCGAGCTACCCTGATCCGCCGTCTCAGTTTCGACCTGACGGGGCTTCCCCCGGATGCGGAGGAACTTGAGGCGTTCGTGCAGGATAATGATTCGGGAGCATACGAGCAACTGGTGGACACGCTGCTGGATCGTCCGCAATTCGGTGAACGCCTTGCCAGCATGTGGCTACCATTAGTCCGGTTTGCTGAAGACCAGGCCCACCAGGTTGGAGACAACGAGAAGTTCTTTTATCCGTACGCCCACCACTACCGGAGGTGGGTGATAGATGCTTTCAACCGTGACCTGCCCTACGACCAGTTCGTCAGGCTGCAACTGGCAGCAGATCACTATGGCGACAAGGATCTGGAAGCACTGGGTCTGCTGGGGCTCGGACCCCAGTATTACAACCGGGGACGACTCGATGTGCTTGCCGAGGAGTGGGAGGACCGGGTTGACACGGTAACAAGGGGCCTGCTTGGACTGACCGTGGCCTGCGCGCGCTGCCACGATCACTTCTTCGATCCTATTACGACGGAGGATTACCATGCGCTGGCGGGTGTTTTTGCCAGCACGGACATGGAGAAGCGCAAGGTTAAGGAGCGCACCCTGCATGTCGTCAAGGATACGAAGGTCCGGGATCTCCATGTTTTCGTGCGGGGTAACGTGGAGGACAAGGGGCCGGTCATTCCCCGGGGCTTCCTCAGGATTCTGGCCGAGAATGGAGAGCGGCAAAAATTCACCGAGGGCAGTGGCCGCAAGGAGTTGGCGGAGGCCATCGTTTCCCCTCGCAATCCACTGACCGCCCGGGTGATGGTCAACCGCCTGTGGGGGGAAATCTTCGGCATACCGCTGGTCAGATCGGCGAGCAATTTTGGAACCACCGGCGAGCGTCCGAGTCATCCCGAGCTGCTTGACTACCTCGCACAACAATTCCGAGGGGAGGGCTGGTCGATCAAGACCCTCGTCCGGGAAATGGTCCTGTCCGCCACCTATCGGCAGGCGACTACCAGAAGGAAGGAGAACAGCCTGCTGGCGGGAATGAACCGGCGTCGGCTGAGTGCTGAAATGATGCGTGACGCGATGCTGGCAGCGAGTGGGGAATTGTCTTTGGCTGACCCGGGGGGGACCTCCCTGAAAGTAAGTGATCCCAAGAACCTGCGCCGAACCGTATATGGGCGCATCAGCCGCAAGGAGTTGAACTCCTTCCTGCGGCAATTCGACTACCCGGACGCCAACGTGCATGCTGCTGGAAGGGTGGTAACCACTACGCCGATGCAGAAACTTTATCTGCTCAACAGTCCATTTGTCGCAGCGCGGGCAAGCCGGCTGGCTGCTTATGCGGGTGATGCTCCCCTCGAAGAAGGACTCAACCGGATCTTTCGCAGGGTGCTCTCGCGCCTTCCGGATGAAGGAGAGCGTGCTCAAAGTGTTCGCTATTTCCAGGAGTCCCGGGGGCAGAGTGATCCGAACTGGGCGGGCTTTGCGCAGGTCTTATTGTGCAGCAACGCGTTTCTTTATCGTGATTGAATCCTACCTTACCGCACCGAACAGACGCCGTATGCTCCGCCGGATGGCCGGAGGAGCAGGGGTGTTGGGACTTGCCGGGGTAATGCAGCAAAAGCTAGGAACCCTTTTTGCGGCCAATCCTGCTCACGACCTGCAGGGGAATCTGCCGGCCCGGGCGAAGCGGGTTATCTTCCTTTTCCTGAATGGAGGACCCTCCCACGTGGATACCTTCGACCCCAAGCCGGATCTTCTGAAATACGAGGGACAGAAGCCGGACGGGAAACTTTACCGGGGCAAGAAAGGGGGGTTCATGCCTTCGCCTTTCAAGTTTGCCCGGCACGGGGAGAGCGGCCAGCAGTTCAGTGAGAGCGTCGCCCACCTCGCCAGACTAGCGGATGATGTGTGTATCGTGCGCTCCATGCACACCGATGTTCCCAACCATGAACCTGCTTTGCTGCAGATGCATACCGGAGCGGTACAGCCCACCCGGCCGTCGCTGGGATCGTGGGCACTCTATGGGCTGGGTTCTGAGAACGAGAATCTTCCTGGCTATGTTGTGCTGCGGCCCAGTCCCAAGACCGTGGTGGGCCCCGCCTTGTGGAGCAACGGATTCCTGCCAGCGCGCTATCAGGCTACCAGCATCATCACCCGGGACATGGAAGTTGATAAACTTCTGCCTCACATCAGGAGCCGTAAGTTCAGCTACGATGCGCAGCGTCGGCAGCTTGACCTCCTCGGAGCACTTAACGACGCTCACCTGCAGGAGCGGGGAAATGATTCTGAGCTGGAAGCCGAGATCCGTGCGATGGAAACGGCTTATACCATGCAGATGGAGGCGAGTGACGCCCTGGATCTGAGCGCCGAGTCAGAATCGACCCGGGAGATGTATGGCACAAGCCGGTTTGCGAATTCCTGCCTGCTGGCTCGTCGATTAGCGGAGCGGGGGGTGCGTTTTACAACGGTCTACTACACCAGTGACGGAAGTAATCAGCCGTGGGATACCCATAAGGATCATAACGCCGGGCACACCCGGCTCTGTGTCGATGCCGATAAGGCTGCCGCTGCCCTGATAGCGGATCTCAAACAGCGGGGACTGCTTGATGATACGCTCGTGGTTTTCGGTGGTGAGTTCGGGAGGACACCTTTCGCGGAGGGGAAAAAAGGTTCCAAGCCTGGCAGGGATCACCATAGCACGGCCTTTTCCTACCTGCTCGCTGGCGGTGGGGTGAAAGGGGGGCTGACTTACGGGGCGACCGACCAGTTCGGCATGCGTGTGGTCGACAATCCAATGCACGTGCACGATTTCCATGCCACCGTCCTGCATCTTCTCGGAATCGATCATGAGCAGCTCACCTACCGGTATGCAGGACGTGACTTCCGTCTTACCGATGTGCACGGCAGGGTAGCTACCGGGATACTTGCATGACCAGGTCGGCGTCCTTGCGTAATGGAGGATCCGGGGTCTCCGAACTTCGCTCATGCATTGTAGCTCGAACCGTTCGGGCGAGGCCTTAGAGGGCAGGCCCGAATGGAGAAGCAGACACCGGAATTTACACGGCGCCAGCTTGTGGCGCTCGTTCTCCTGGTGGAGGGAGGAATGGGGGTGCTGGCCGTGGTTCTGGGCCCATTGCTCGGCCTTCCGGCAGGCGACTGGATCCGGATAGAATGGCTCGAAGTCGGGTTGGGTCTTGGAGGGGCGGCGGGCCTCGTGGGGTTTCTGCTGTTCCTGTGGCATTTTCCCGTCGGGCCTTGGGGCCGCCTGCGACGTTATGCGCAGAACACCCTGCGACCAATGTTCCAGTCCTGCCGGGCGAGGGACCTGCTGGTGGTTGCGATTCTGGCTGGCTTTGGAGAAGAGCTGTTCTTCCGCGGCCTCGTCCAGGGGGCGCTGGCGCGGTGGTGGGGAGATGGGGCCGGATTGTGCGTCGCCAGCATCCTGTTCGGCTTAGCCCATTGCCTGACGCGGGAATATGCCATCCTGGCGACCTTGATGGGGTTGCTCCTCGGATGGCTGGTTCTTGTGACCGGGAACCTTGCCGCAGCCATCATCGTGCATGCGGTTTATGATTACGCTGCGTTACTTCTTCTGGTCAGGGGAGGAAGGAGGTAGGGGAGAGCAAGTGGTCAGGAAAGTGTGCCCGGCGGAAGCTGGGAGCCCGGGGCCTGCCTGATATAATTTTGCTCCGAGGGTCGCTGGTGGAATTCGTTTGCACGGGAGGAGAATCCGGTCACGCTTTCGTGGTCATGAAGATCCTAGTTGCTGTCGTTCTTACCCTTTTGCTGGCTCCTGTGGCATGGACTGAGGTGCGGGAGTGGAAGACCGCAGATGGTTCGAAGACTCTGCTTGCGGAGTATATCAGCTCCCGGGACGGCAAGGTCACCATCCGGCGCCAGCGGGATCGCCGGATCTTCACGATTTCCCTCGCAACGCTTTCGGAGTCGGACCAGGACTATGTGAAAGAGAGGGTAGAAGCAGGATCTTCCGGGGAGGACGGTGACGAGGCGGGTGAGGCGGACAAGGAGTTCGCGAGATTGCTGACCGGAGAATGGGAGCGATCGGATGGACATGGGCTCAAGTATCGAATCTACGGGGCCCGAAAGCTCCGTCGGGGGAAGGGTGAGGGGTATCCCCTCGTGGTTTACCTTCATGGCCGGGGCAGTGACGTGATGACCCCTGAGCAACCCTGGTCTGCCAACTCCTTCACTGCCGACGACAACTACCGCAAGCGTCCCTGCTTCGTGATCGCACCTCAGAATCCCGACCAGCTGGGCTGGAACGGTGATAAAGCGAACGGAGTGGTAAAAATCGTGGAGGAGCTGACCAAGAAGCTTCCCGTGGATCCCAAGCGGGTTTACCTGACCGGGTATTCGATGGGCGCCTACGGGACCTTTCACCTCCTCGGACAGGAACCGAGAATGTGGGCCGCCGCAGTACCCATTGCGGGAGGCGGGAATCCAGGTGCGGTGAATGACTACAGAAAGGTCCCCATCTGGGTATTCCATGGGGAAAATGATAAAATCGTCCCGGTGGGCCAGAGCCAGGCCATGGTAGAAGCTCTCAAGGATGCGCGTTCAAAGGTCAAATACACCGAGTATGCGGGCGAGGGGCATGGGGTTGCCGGTAAGGTTTTCAGTGATGAGAAAGTCCACGAGTGGATTTTTGAACAGTCCCGGTAGGACGGTAGGGCAGCCCGCCCGGCCCGATTAGGGGCGAGCAGGCGGGAATCTCGCCTCCGGCGCTCCTTACGCCGGGTGAATTTATGGTGAATACCCGTCGTGGCGGTCCGGTCCAATGGGTATCATGAAACGACGATTCTTTCTTCTGGCAGCTGTTCTCCCCCTCCTGCTGGGAGGGTTTACCAGCTGCACGACGATGTATGATGCTCAGGGACGGCCCGTGGAGGTTGTCACGCCAGAAGGCGCAGCTCTTGCCGCGGTAGCAGCCGGGGTGGTCGGTTTCGCCTTGGCTGACGACGATCATGACCGTAGTCGGCACCGTGGCAGCCACAGGTATCACGGACGGAGCTACCAAGACCGGAGGTATTATGATCATGGCTACCATCGTCGGGGGCATTGGCCTGACCGGAGACATGGTCATCGTTGTTACTGAGCGTGGGCGAACTCATCGTGACTTTCGAGTTCCGGTGGCGCCACCGGGAAGATAAGGTCACGCAGTGCGCGCGATCTTGTTCTGGCTGGTGGCTGCCATCGGAGTGGCGGAGGCTCAGCGTGTACTCACTCCGGTAGATAAGTCCGGGACAGGGCTGAAAACCTATGCCGGCTGCCAGCTGGTTGAATCGGAGTGGTCCGATGGGGACAGTTTTCCGGTCCTCTTTCCGGATAGTACGACGCAGATGCTGCGGTTATACGGTGTCGATTGTTTTGAGACCGTGAATCGGCATGAGACCGACCAGCGGAGACTTCGCTCGCAGCGGGCTTACTTCGGAAT
>MDTG01396267.1_pt1 | contig 13996 bp, 11 predicted proteins | sample 811421 | NCBI WGS metagenome assembly MDTG01 (sample SAMN05326645, study PRJNA326480) | marine metagenome | isolation source: seawater | place: Pacific Ocean: South East | collected 2011 | reverse complement strand
TTTGAACTTGAAATCGGTGGAGCTTGAGCCCAATTCTTAGATCAGCTTAGTGCGGCGATGCCCTGCGAAGGTGTGTTGATTTACTTGCAAATGCGGTAGTCTCTACGATGTTCAGCGAGCAAGACTAAGAAAGGAAGAGCGCCATGTCCGAAAGCGTAACTGAAAACAACAATACCAATCGCGGTTGGATCATCGGTGCTATACTCGCAGGCGTCCTTGCCGCAGGAATCGTCGGCTTTCTCATCTATTCTGCAGTATGCCCCTGCGAACGCACACCAGGGGGCTTTTTGTTCGGCGCTGCCGCGGACGGCCCCGTAGAGGACTGGTCTTTTGCCAATGAAGTCCCCTTGTGTCAGCTACAAATCTTTGCAGGTATCCGCCCCCATTCGATCAATCTTAACTGCATGTCTACTCAGGCAGGCGAGCTGTATCTGAGCTGCTCTGTGTGTGAACAAAAATATTGGGCAGCACGTGTCAGCAAGGATGAATCAGCTGTAATTCGCTTGAATGGCGTCACGTATCCCGTTTTTTTGAACAGAGTGAAAACACCCTCTAGGATGGACGCTGCCTGGAAAGCAAGGATAACTAAGCTACAAAGTTTTGGTGGAGGGCCATATAATCCAAAACCTGACCCAAACGCTCAGCGCCCCGATCACTGGTGGACTTTTCACGTCACTTCAAGGTCGTAAGGACTTCAGTATCATCACCATTTGTTCTGAAAGAATGAGACAAGGAGAATTATGATGACCTATCGAGCGCTTGCGCTAACCGCGATAACGACATTAAGTAGTGACGTCTGCGCCCAGCAACCCAACTGGGTTGAATTGGCTGTACATAATTTTGGTGCTCCAATAAACACCATGTGGGCGGAGGGCGAGTTGTCCTTTGCCGATGACGGCACTATGGTTTATTGCAGTGCCCGTAAGGATATGGCCGTTGTTGACGGAGACCCCAAAGACCTCTACATAGCGAATTTCAATTCAGATTCCGGCACTTGGGATACGCCTTTGAACATGGGCGTCCTCGTAAATCGACCGCCGGCGCAGGACGTCGACCCCTTGCGCCTCGGTGACGATCGCGAGCCCTGGATTACCGCGGACGGCAACACGATCTACTTCCGCTCAGATCGACTGGCCACCACTTCCCCTCGTAATAATCACGATCTGTTTATCACAAGAAAGGTAAACGGAGAGTGGTCCACTCCGGAACTTGTCGGGTATCCCGTCAGCACCACCGACGGAGATGAGCACTGCCCGGCCGTTTTGAAGGATGGTGAGACGCTTTGTTTTGCCTCGCGCCGAACCGGTGGCTATGGTGGCTCAGACATCTACTGCGCGAAACCCGATGGCAGAGGAGGTTGGGGAGAAGCGGTAAATCAGGGACCAAATATAAACACCGCGGCGGAAGAATTTCACTTTACTCAGGATGTTGACGGTCGGGTTTATTTCACTTCGAATCGTCCAGGCGGCTTTGGTGGCATGGACATTTACGGTGCTGCATCTATCGGGCCCAATGAATGGAAGCCCGCTTTAAATCTTGGGCCCAAGATCAACACCGCTAACGCAGATATGTGCCCGGCTTTGCCACCTGGTGGCGAAACTATAGCCTGGTTCTCATCGCGCCAGGATAGCAGTTTTGGTGAGGCTGACATCTTCTGGACCAGCAAGTTAAATATTCCAAAATCAAAATGACCAAATTCGTTCAGTAAAAGCCCGGCATGCCAGGCTTTTACTGAACCATCTGACAGAAGTCATCTCCGGCAGCCATTTTCGACGACTCAGACCAGATTCAACGCGAACAACCTCGTTAATCGAGCCCAGGCCCTCTCGGCCTGATCCAGATGATAAACTTGCGAATCAAGCGCACACCAACCGTGGAGGGCGCCAGAATACACCTCAATTTCAGCGTCAATGCCTGCAGAATCATAGGCTTCACGCAACGTCAACTTCGCCTGAGGGTCATTTTGATCATCATTGTCGGCGACGCAATGAAGCATGGATGCCCGAGTCTCTGGGATCAACAAGTGAGGACTGTCGGGGTTCGCCGTCGCTAAACCACCGCCATGGAAAGTTGCTCCAGCAGCGAAGCGATCCGGCACAGCAGCCACTGCGCGCATCACCATCGGGCCTCCCATGCAGTAGCCCGTGGTGCCAATCCCTTTGCTTCTGTCGACCTCATCCTGCTCATCGAGCCAGGTGGTGAAGGTTCTGGCATCACTAAAGTGAGTATCCGCGTTCAGGTTTCTGGCCATAGGCAGAACCAAGTTTCGGATTTCAGGTTGCCCAAAGCTTGCGCCCAAACCGACTATCGGGGAGCGCGCATTGCGATAGAAGGGATTCACTGTGAGAACCGCGTATCCCTCGCGTGCTAGTCTGCGGCCCATTTGCCTGAATGCGGGCCGCAATGCCAAGATATCGGGCCAAACCAGCACCGCGGCGTGGCTGCCAGTTGACGGATAAGCAAAATGGCAATCCGCCACACCATCAGGCGTTCGGATCTCGACGTCCCTCTCGGAGATCGACTGCGCACTGGCGATTGAAGGCATAATCATGGCCATACCCGCGCCTGCTGCCAACCTAGTAAACTCTCTTCTGGATAATTCCGAATGATTATTCAAGTATTCATCTGCGTCTTGCTGCGTCTCTAAATCGCACATGGCTAGTCCCCTGCTGCTGATTTTTGTCTTATTCCAATAGTTGGAATATGAGAGTATTTGGGGCGAGAATAAAAAACAACACCCCGTCCAATTAATTCCCTGCGCATAAGAGGCTATCATGGTCAGATCATTTCTCAGCGTGAACCGCCGACGATTTTCTCAAACTCTCGCACTTACCTCGCTGGCGACTGGTTTTCCGTCGATCGTTCTTGGGCAAGCCGCAAAAGTAGACACGATCGCCGGCATCGGCGAGGCTGGTTATAAGCCTGAAGGTGAGCAGGGCAGCCTTGCCATTGAAGCACCAATTAATAACCCCTATGGAATCGTGTCTGGCCCCGATGGTGCTCTCTTCTTCTGTGAAGTCGATACCGGCCGAATTCGACGCCTGGACCTCAGGAACCTGAGACTTTCTACCATCGCCGGGACCGGCGAACCGGGATATTTACGTGAATCGCGCTGGCCGCTGGAGACAGCTTTTTCAGCGCCCCACGAAATTCGATGGGACGTTGAGGGCAATCTTTTTGTCGTGGAGAGGGACAACCATATCGTGAGACGCATCGCCGGACGAACCGGCCTAGTCAGCATCGTTGCCGGCACTGGAGAAGGGGGTTTTGCAGGCGATGGCGGCTCAGCCGTATTAAGCCAGTTGCGCCGCCCTCATAGCATTGCCTTTGACTCGAGCAACAACCTCCTGATCTGCGACATCGGAAACCATCGATTACGCAGTGTTAGTCGGCGAACAGGGATGATCTCTACCTTATCAGGCACTGGTGAAAGAGCCTCAACTCCTGACAGTGCACCGCTGTTCGGGACCCCTTTGCTCGGTCCAAGATCGATAGATTGCGACAAGGACGGCAATGCCTATCTGGTGCTGCGCGAGGGCAACTCTGTGTTTAAACTTGATCTCAACGCTGGGCGACTGCAGCGCATTGCGGGAACCGGAGAGCGTGGGTACACCGGCGACGGTGGACCGGGTCTAGACGCATCATTTAATGGACCCAAGGGCATCGCCTACTCAAATGCGGACAACAGTCTTTACATCGTTGACACCGAAAATCACGTCATTCGTTGCCTTTCGCTCAGCTCGGGCCTGATTAGAACCGTTTTAGGAAGCGGCGAAAGAGGCGATGGTCCAGACGGAGATCCCCTCAGTTGCTCACTGAATCGACCACATGGGGTCTGCGTTTACCGCGGAGTAGTTTACGTGACTGACAGCGAGAGCCATCGAATCCGCGCAATAACGGGTCTTGGCATCTAAACCAGACCAAGCTTGGCTCGCTCCGGCCGCAGCGAGCACATTGATTTAGTAGACACGGCATTGCAGGTATTAGGGACGCCCAAAAAAAAGCCCCTACCGAGTTAGACGATAGGGGCATTTAACGTTTTGAAGAGGCATGCAGTGGCCTCGAGATAGGAACTAACAGCTTGTTGACCCAAGGGCATTTAAGCCGGATGGGGCAGAGTCCTAACTTCAAAACGCGCTTACTTATCTTTCGGATCAAGTTTTTCTTAAAAATAGAAGGATTTTAAGCAAGAATATGGATAGAAGTACTTCGACGCACTCGTGCTAGCCACTGCTAAACAGCAAACTTAATGCCAATAAAAAGGTACTCCACTATGAAAAGTCTGATGAAAGGGTTCGGCCTCTCGCTCGCACTCTTAGTCGGTTTGACCGGATTATTCCTCGCTGTCATGCGATTCAGCGATGGCCCCTTTGAGATATTTTCAGGCGGTCCATTCACTTCCGGAGAACTCGCGGCTGCTCCAGATGACTGGAGCTTTCTAAAGGATCGAGAAACTGTCGAGTTCCAGACCATGCAGCCTGCACGATCGCGAACAGTCTGGCTCGGCGTGCACGATCAGCGCCTTTTTCTTGTCAGCGGTTATATGAACACCGGATATGGGGGAATTTGGAAACAGTGGCCGCACTATCTCAATAGCGATGACCGAATCATTCTTCGGATTGATGGAAAGCTTTATGAGCAACGACTACAGCGCCTAATGGAAGGCCCGGAGGTCGTCCCAGTGCTGTCTGAATTTGCCAGAAAATACTTTGGTGGCGCCGAAGGTGACTTTACCTCGAACGCCTCAATACTAGGCGGCGACACGTGGATGTACGAAGTTCTGGATCGCTGAGTTGGCGACGCCGCCTGCTACAACAATAGTCACCGAACCCTTCAAAGCATGAAGACAAGAGAACACAATAATGAAAGATCCCAAGAAATACGGCCTTGCACTCACCGTGGCGCTGACAGTGCATGCGTGTGATGACCCTTCTCGCTTGGGTGTTGAACCGGAACCAGAATTGAGCTTTGAGGAGACCCTCCAGCTTAAGTTGATCGAAGCGCAGCCAGGCGACACAATAGAGATTCCATCAGGCAAGCATGAGATGACCCGCAGTCTCTCGTTGTCAGTTCCTGGAGTAACCATTCGCGGCGCCGGAATGGACAGTTCAATCCTGTCATTTAGCGGCCAGCTTCAGGGGGCTGAAGGCTTATTGGTGACCGCTGACGACTTTGTAATCGAAGATCTGGCGATTGAGAACACCATCGGAGACGCGCTGAAAATCAATGAAAGCAACAACGTCATTGTTCGTCGGGTTCGCACAGAGTGGACAAATGGTCCTGACCCGGAAAATGGCGCCTACGGAATCTATCCGGTGCAATCGAGCCAAATCCTGATTGACAGTTCCGTCGCGATCGGGGCAGCAGATGCCGGCATCTATGTCGGACAATCGAGCCAAATAGTCTTGCGCAATTCCCGTGCCGAATACAACGTCGCAGGTATTGAGATAGAAAATTCAACTTTCGCTGATGTGTATGGCAACACAGCGACGAACAACACCGGCGGCATCCTAGTTTTTGATTTGCCCAATCTAGAGGTTCAGGGTGGTCAGGGTACGCGGGTATTTAATAACATTATCTCCGAAAACAACACGGCGAACTTTGCTCCCGAAGGGGCAATAGTCGGTAATGTCCCAGCCGGTACCGGACTGCTGATACTCGCGAACGACAACATCGAGGTCTTTGAGAACACTTTCAGAGACAACGACAACGTCAACCTCATGGTCTACAGTTACGTGCTGGGCGGCCGCACCGCAGACGACCCGGACTACGATCCATACCCAGAACAAATCTATATCCACAACAATCGCTATGAAGGCGGGGGTACTGTGCCAGCCCACAAGCTGCTGGCCAAATGGCATGGAGCAACTGGCAGCCAGTCCCCCGATATCGTTTGGGGCGGACTTGTCCGCGCAGGCGAGTCCGTTGAGAATCTAATTTGTCTGGGGGAAGTTCCCTCGCAAACTTTTCTGAATCTGGGCGGAACAGGTGATCCTGAGGATGCCTCCACCGATACTGAACCGCACGCCTGCAGCCTGCCAAGGCTTGATCCAATCAAACTTGCGCTCGATTCACCGAGAGACGACTGAGCCCGGGCTCGATGCACATGATAGCTCGCGGTAAAAAGACCTTGCGTTCGTTGGCGCCAATTAGGGGAAAAACACTGCATTATCTTGGGCGATCTGCATGTAGGTTTCTTTGAATCCTGGCAACAAGAATCCGTCAGCAACAAGCTCGTCCGTTGCCGCCTCATACAGCTCCAGATAGTGAGAAAAGCTATCGTATAGTGTCTCCAAGGAATTTCTCCAATCTCCGGCCTCAGCAGCTTCGCTCATGGTCGTGGCAAAAGGGATATAGCCGCCGGCCAACCGTGCCAGCGAGTTCTCAGCGCCGGTATCTGTTGCCCTCAAGTTCCAACTCACAAAAGTAGCGATTGGCACTTTGGCAGTGGGTGGCAGAATCGTTGCGGAAGCGAGGTCGTTATTCCCCGGGCCCACTGCAGGGACCAGAGCAACATAAACCTTGGTTGCGCGCCGAGGGTGGGTGCTAATGACGCGGTCATCTTTCCAACGATCACCGTAGTCAGTCAGGCCAGGCTGATACATAGAGCTAGGATGATTATAACCGGCGATCGGTTGCCAAACTCCGGGGTTTATTTTGCCATCGAGGTGTGAAGGCAGCAGAGTCCCATTCGCGATGAGCGGAACTCGCGATGCTGGAGGTGCCTGGTTATCTGATACCCAGCTGTTCATCTTAACTATCAATGTGTCACTGATTGGCGACCACATGCTGGGATTGTGGGGGAGCTGTCCACTTCTTGCCTCGCGCGGTCGACCATTGCCGGATCCGTGCTGCGAGCCCCCTATCGTGTAGAATCTCACGTTGTCAGGAATGTGTGCGTCAGAACTGCCGTCCGCGGTGGTGTGGGGAAGTGAACCCGCCCTCAGCCAATACTCATTAGCGGTCTGGATGTGCATCAATTTTGGCTCAACACCAGCCACCCGTGCTTTAGCAAGCACCCCATCCTGCATTCCCGTGTACGGATCTGTGCTATTCCCGTAAGTAAACGGGAAAAGATCATTCGGATAGAGATGATTAGAATGATGGCCGTTGGTGCGTGTTGGCATAGCGAATCGCATATTAAACATGCCGAAACCTCCGCCAGAAATAATTGGGATGACTCCGTCAAACACTTTGTTACCGTTCAGATCGGCATTGAAACCGTCGTAGACGAACTGTCGCAGCAAGCGGCCGCTTTGCGAGACACCGTAAGCAATCGCATAGCGAATTTGCGGAAGATTGAAGCCTTGAAGCAGATCAGATTCCTCATTGTGGCGAATCGCCGCGACAGCATCACGAACCGCGGACATTCCTGCCCCGGCAAGAACAGGGTTTTGCGCCTCATAGATAAGCTCATACAAATAGCCGGGTTCAAAGCCTCCATCGAGCAGGAGCTCAACATCAAACTGGTTTGAATCTTCACGATTCGAGACTGACAAGTCGAATTTCGACCTCTCTATTGGCGATCTTCGATCAGACTGATACAGGCGGCGAGTGAGTGTCGCCGAAGTGAGGCCAGTCTCAGTCGGCTGATAAGCTAGATGGCCAGGCCCCGCAATAGCAACGCTGTCCGAAGCACGGCTCGTTGAAACTTCATAGCGCACTAGTCCAACTGTGGGTGATTCCTCGGAGCCCACCGTGGGCGCATGCAGGCGCAGGAGCCCGGGTGCGGGAATCAACTCATTTATCCAGCCCGTTATCAGATAAGTGAAACCCTGATTAGCCAGAGGGTGCTGCAGGGAGATCTCCGGATGCGTCGTACTCCTGCCCCGGTTGTTAACATGGTAGATCAGCGTGTCGCTCGCGATATTTTCGCTTGGTACAAGAAGACGAAAATCAGCTGCATACTCCACCGCGCCTGCTTTGTTCATAGGAGCATATTCAAGGTCAACGATCGGCTGATTTGCTCTGGCACCAGGATCAAGCGTAAAGTGCATAATCCCTTCAATCTTCTCGTAGCTGAAACTGACGTTGGGGTCAGACAGGGTCTCTCGCGAGGTAATCTCGACTCGACTCAGCTGCGCAAATGCTAAATGAGAGATGATCAGCGTGAGAAAAGGAAGAGCGAAAGCTGCACTTCGCATGAATGAACCTCCGTGATGGCGTCTGTTCTTGACCGGCCACGGTGCGCGCCGGTGGCTCAACTGTAGTGGGCGGAAGCCGATACATCAATCTTTATTATCGCTCGCCTTGTTATCGCGTCGCGCGTAATTCTTTTGTCGGCGCTGCTGGAAAACCGGCATCAGCGCGGTCAGTGCTGATCCGACCATGATAAGCACAGCGCCCAGCACTGAAAGTATAGAGAGCCGATCGGTAAACGCATAATCGGGATTGACAATGACAATGACTTTCAGCGTCGCGATAGTGAACAAAGGCGCCAGTGCCAGTACCGCACTTACCTTCGAAGCATCCCAGAGGTTGAGAGCCTCAGCGAAACAGCCATAGGCGATTAAGGTATTCAAGCAGCAAAAGGCCAGCAAGGCGTATTGAAAGTCTGTTAGCTTAAAAAGCGCACCCGGTTCCACAAAAGGCAACAGCACCAAAACCGAAACCACATATATGAAAAACAGAATCTGAACTGAGCTGAAAACTCCAAGCAGTTGCTTCTGCAACAACGCGTAAATTGTCCAGGTAATTGCTGCGATCACGACCACAAGAACTCCCAAGGACTCGTAGCTATCTACAGAGCTGAGCACCCCCAGCCGATCATGGAAAAACAGCAATAAACCCGTAAGAATGAGACCCGTTCCGACTTTCTGTATGCCCGTAAAAGGTTCCTTGTAGACAAAAACACCGCCAAGTATCAGGAACAGCGTAGTCAGCTGAATAACAGCCTCACTGGTCTCGGCATTCACAAAATTTAGAGATAAAGAGAAAAAGTAATAGTTGCCGCACAACCCCAGTGCAGCGATAACCATCATCCAGCGCACTCTGACCGACGCACCTGTAAGATCGGGCAGATTTTGTCTCGCTGTGAGCCAGCACATAATAACCAGCGCCGCAGCCAGAAACCGGTACCAGACGACCGTGCTGGCGTCCATCACGAAGAGCAGCTCCTTCAAGGCAACTGGCAAGACGCCCCAAAGAACAGCAGTGGTCAATGAAAGCAGCGCACCAGCAAGAGGGTTCTGATTCTGTTGCATGCATCGAGGTCGGCATCTAGGAGAGGCAGCACTTCCTAGCTGCCTGAATGAAGCGTGATCCTACCATGAAAAACAGTCTGAAATGACAGCTAATTGAAGCTAAACAGAACGGTTAAATGGCGCTACTGAATGAGCCTGATGTTTCTAGAGAAGCGTGCGCTCAGAAATTCCATCTGATCGGCGAGAACCGCGTGATTTGTTAGATAAAGGAATTCATATTGATTCGGAACAAAGGGCACTGCAATGAGTTCCATATTTGCCTGCTCAGGGGTCCGGTCCGCCTTACGGTTGTTACAGCGCCTGCATGAAGTCACGACATTAGTCCAGCTGTCGCTTCCGCCTTTTGAGACTGGGATCACATGATCGCGCGACAAGTCTTGCCAAGGATACTCACCCCCGCAGTATAGACAAATATTCTTATCGCGGCGGAACAGAAATTTATTCTCCAGCGGCGGGTCGAAACTTCCTTTGTGCACTTTACCATCGCAAGCCACAATACTCGGCAAGCGCAACATTGAGCGGATACCGTCGCGGTTAATGCCCCCGCGAAGTTCCATTACAGGCTCACCAAGTGACCAAATGACCTGCTCTTTTACAAGCAAAGTCGCAGTCTCTTCCCGAGTTAGCCAGCTTACGGGGAGCCCAGCCTTGTTCAATCTCAGAATCTTGGCATGCACGCACAACAACCCGAATCGTCTAAGCACTGTATTTATAGAAATTACGATCGAAATACACTGGGAATGAGCTTTACCCATTCCTTATGGCTATCGGCGAAACCGATAAGGACTAAATACTCAGGGAGAAATTAACCGCTGTTCAATGGCGGATTAGACTTGGGAAAGTTTTATATATCTAGAACGCTTCGGTCAAAATCTCATTTAGAACGGTTCACATACGCGGTGATGCGTCTGATCGATAAAATCTAACTTACACTTGTTTGGGACGAAAGCGCTGCAAACCCCCTTGGCTGAGCCAGTAACTAAGCTGAAGTAGCAGACCAATCAGAATAAAAAGCGGGATTGTTCCCCAGTCTCTGCCACCTACTTGAAAATAAAACACGGCATTGTAGTTGCGCTCTTCATCAGGATGAACCGCAGTCACGACACCGATATAGGTTCCCTTGTCTTGAAACTCATAGCTAGTCCTGTAGAAGCCGCCTTCTTCAATGCTTGGTTGCTGATAAAACACGGTAGCAGCTTCCAAATCGTCAATCGCTTCAATGTCTTTCCAGGAGGCGAATCGGCCAGCGTTGTTAATGTCACGCACAATGCGAAAGTCAATTGCCATCTCTTTGAGCAAATCATGCAAATACTCCATAACGAATACGGATCGAGTCACATCCGGGATATCTTCACAATACTCTGTGTTTTGACGGGTTTCTGGCTGAAATACGGTAAAGTGTGCTTGCATAAAATTGACTTTGATCACACATAAATCGTCCTCAAAGGCGACGCCGCCATGTCCATGGGAATACAGAGCAAATTGAGTGATCCCCAGCAGGATGCTGAATCGCACTATTAGCACGGGAGAGCACGATATGACTATTTGCTTCATAGGGAAAGCCAGTCCTGGCTAGAAAAGCTACACATCACCTAATTGAGTAAGCGGGGTATAGCGTATTGGTGCCAGCTGAATACGTCAGTCGTGATTTGCCGGATCTTTTAAAGGGCCCTAAAAAGGAAGAGTAAGTTCACCAGGGGATGATGCTGCCATCGTAGTTGAAGAACTGACCAGACCCGTCCAGGCTCAAATCGTCAATCACTTCCATCATCCCCGACACGCTGGTGTTGGCATCAATCAAACCATTCGGTCCCCCCATATCGGTTCGGACCCAGCCCGGGTGCAGAACTGCCACTGAGAAGCCTTCTTCCCTGAGATCAACCGACAGGCTCCTGACCACCGAGTTCAGTGCAGTTTTGGAACTGCGATAGATGTAGCTGCCGCCGCCGTGGTTATCATCAATAGAACCCATTTTAGAAGTGACATACAGCAGTTTCTTGGTATTCCCCAACCGCAGATTGCTGATGATCAGTTGAGTGAGTAACATGGGCGAAATCGCATTCACTCTAAGTACCGACTCCCAGTCGCCGCTCGCCACGTTGCCGAAGTTGGCGTTGCGGGGACCGTAGACCCCGGCATTATTTATAAAAACATCGATAGCAGCGTCGCCAAGTGCTGAAGCGAAACTGGCCATGGATTCTTGATCCGAAACGTCCAGATTCATCAATCTTAGTGAGCTGTTGGCTTCGGAGAGCGCCTGCAGTTCAGGAGCTTTACTGCTGTTGCGACAAGTTGCAATCACGTCGTCACCCTGCTGACAGAAGCGCTTAACAAATTCCAGACCTAGGCCCCTATTGGTGCCAGTAATAAGAACGGTCGCCATATTTTTCTCCATATTTCGATTTCAATCGCCCGCGCAGGCGCGGCGAGTAAAGAGACGACAATCTACACAGCTTGATCAGTCAGGTCAAAGTCCCAAGTATAGAAGCTTTAGTTTCAAAACGATCAATAGACTCGTCGTTAGTGTGGCCTGTTTGGATAAGTTTCTTGCAGGCCATCTGTACGGTGGCAACAATATAAACATCAGAGCGAATTTGCTATAGTGTCTTCTTTTCGGAAGACCTGATTCTGAGATTCCGTAATGCAAGTTTAGATAACATATCGAGCCAGTAGGTAAACCATCCAAAAGTAAGCCGAATGCAGAATCGAAAAGCTCACGTTATCAGCCCTCTTAGCCTGGCTATCGGCCTGGCACTTGCAGGATTAGGATCCCAGACATCGGCGCAGGTTCCAATAGAAATTCTTATTACCGACGTGGTTCCAGCAGGTTCAAGTATCGACAGAAGCAAGCTGCCATATCCAATTCAGGTTGGTTCGGCACAAGAACTCGATGATGTTGGAGGAGCGAGCCTGGCTGATTTCATGGGTCAGTCATTTACCAGTGTCTCCCTGAATGACGCCCAGAACAATCCTTTACAGCGAGATCTTCAGTACCGTGGTTTCACCGCATCACCTTTGCTAGGACTAGCACAGGGTATCGCAGTCTTCCAGAATGGAGTGCGCATTAACGAGCCACTAGGCGACGCAGTCAATTGGGACCTACTGCCTCAATCCGCCATCAATGAGATTACGCTCGCCGGTGGCTCAAACCCCCTTTATGGCCTCAATAGTCTGGGCGGCGCTTTGGTGATCGACATGAAAAATGGCTTCAACTTTGAGGGTGTTAATGTCGAAGTCAGCGCTGGTTCCTTTGGCCGAACAACCACCAGTTTCGAGATAGGTGGCAATGATAGCCAATTTGGCTACTATCTCAATGTAGACCACTTCGACGAGGACGGCTGGCGCGATCAGTCAGAGTCAGAAGCGCTTAACCTTTTCGGCAGTCTCAGCTGGCGATCTACACAATCCTCCGTTAACCTCAACCTTCAGCATGGTCACTCCGATCTGATTGGTAATGGCGCAGCGCCCATTGAGCTTTTAAACATACGGCGTGAGGCAATTTTTAGCGGGCCAGATGTCACAGAAAACGATATGACCATGGTAAGTCTTGACTTCACTCATGAAATGTCTGCCAAATCTAGTTTCAGCGGCAACCTCTTCTGGCGCGAGAACGATACTGATTCCTTTAACGGCGACGGAACTGAATTTGCAGTCTGTGAGTTCGCCGGTGGTGATGGCCTGATTGAAGGGCTAGAGGAAGATGATGTGGAGGAGTTGGGCATGGACGATGATGATTTGTGCGAAGGGCAATTCGCAGACGCAGAGGCGCTTGAGCGCTTCCTTAATAGCCTCGCCGCTAGCTTTGGGGAGAGGAAAGAATACAATATCGACGGTTTCGAAGACGACGAGCTATCAGGAACTGGTGTTCTGACGGACGATGCGATCAACAACATCAGTAATCGGTTGCAGCAATCATCCGGTGGCGACTTTCAGTGGACACTCAGAGGAACCATCGCTGGTTATGATAGTCAGACTGTACTCGGGGGTTCTTACTTCAGAGGTGAATCTGATTTTTACTCTGTCCTGGAACTCGCCGAAATTGATCCTCTTACTCGGCTTACCACCGGGCTCGGTACGGGTACCTTTGTTGACGATGCGGAAACTCAAATCAACACCGAAACCGAAACTCTGAGCACTTACATCACTTCAACACTGGATCTCAGCAATGCTGTTGCACTAACACTTTCTTTGCGAGTCAATGACACTGACGTAACGCTCCGTGACCGTTCAGGTATGCGTCCCGAACTCAATGGCGCCCATAATTTTAATCGTATCAATCCAGCAGTGGGCATAACCTGGCAAGCAGCCGAAAAGCATAATTTCTATGCATCATTCGGGCACTCATCCCGTTCCCCGACCCCGATTGAGCTGGCCTGTAACGAAGGCGTATTCGAGCTAGCGGCGAAGTTTGCAATCGAGCGCGGTGATGACCCTGAAGATGTGGATTTTGAATGCCGTTTGCCCAATGCTTTTCTCGCCGATCCGCCACTAAACGACGTCGTGTCCAACAGTTTTGAAATTGGAGCTCGTGGTTTTCTTGGTGAAATCGCCTACTCCGCAGGAGCCTTCCACACCACAAACGCTAACGATATCCTGTTTCAAACCACGGGCCGGGCTACTGGCCTCTTCGCCAACGTGGATGAAACCCAACGCGTCGGCTTTGAAGGCCGGCTCACCGGTAATTTCCAGGACCTGAATTGGACGCTGGCGTATAGTTTTGTCGGCGCCACCTTCGAAGATGATTTCAAGGTATTGAGCCCAAACCACGCTTTTGCAGACGACGAAGGCGAAAT
>MDTG01242152.1_pt1 | contig 13997 bp, 15 predicted proteins | sample 811421 | NCBI WGS metagenome assembly MDTG01 (sample SAMN05326645, study PRJNA326480) | marine metagenome | isolation source: seawater | place: Pacific Ocean: South East | collected 2011 | reverse complement strand
TGGTCTATAATTGGGATTTTAAAGGCGCAGGGATCTGGATCCCAGTAAAAATATTTGGACATATTTTCACTTCTTTGATTCACTTAATTACAAAAGAATATGAACAATTTATGTATAAAGCAACTATTATTTCACCGGGGAAATTGTCTAGCAGTGGTCTACTTGGGGCAATTTCCGAGTACGAAAAAAGACTCAAACCTTTTTTGAAAATTGAATGGATTCTAAAAGACAAACAACCTACTACTCCCTACATATGTATCGATGCAACGGGAAAAGTCATGAACTCAATGTCTTTCGCTCATTTTATATTGAACCAATTTGAAATGCGCCAATGTAGACTCACTTTTGTTATAGGTGGAGCAGAAGGGATTTCTAAAAATATCCTCGATAATGCCTCATGGATTATCAGCCTTTCAAAATTAACGTTTACTCATCAAATGGCAAGATTAATTTTTATAGAACAGCTTTATAGAACAATTGAAATTCAAAAAGGATCCAAATACAACAAATGACGAGTTTAATTTAATGCCGAACGTTTGTTAAAAGCTAGTGCCGACCTAAAATAATGAACCGAACCAATGCAAAGGGCTGATCCAACAGCAAAATCGATTATAGCCTTCAGCTCTAGATATATGGGTAAATACTTAAAGCTTGCCCCAAAAATCATCATCGAAAAAATCAAAATAAGGTAGTTTTTTGGGTATATGTCTTTTATGCTCAATGAAGCTGGGTGATTTTTTATTCTTGTAATAATCCTGTTAGAAGTCTTTCTAAGTACAAATGCCCCTTTAAAGAATCCCAAGCAAATAGATACAGCAAGAATAGACGTATTGATGGAACCTACGCTAAATCCTAGAGTATTGTAATTGAGCATAAGGTTTCCCTTGTCAAAAGAGTGCGCAAGCAATAACTCATTGAAAATTGCTAAATACCCAACACCTTTCTTTATCAACATGCTCCCGATTAAAAACCATGTTAATCCTGAAAAAAAAATTGCTAATTGTTTACGCATTTATAAAAAACCAAAAAAAATCTTTACTATCTATAACCTATATGAAAAAATATAATTTTACAAAAGATATAATTTTTTAGGAGAATAAAAAATGAATATTTCACTGGCATTCATGAGGGTGCTTTTTACGATTTTATCCGTTTTTTTTGCTATAACATTTTTAATATCCTATCCAGGGCTCTCGCTTCTATCAGATACCATCTTAGGCGTTTTGTCTGGTTGTTTTTTCACTGTCTGCCTTATTGCATTTGATCGATTATTTAAGAGATTCAATCTTAGAGCTTTCAATATCACTGTTATTGGACTATTTGTGGGCTATTTAATGGGTCAAGCTATTGTTCTAATATTTGATGCAATCATTAATATCAGCTCACTTTCAATTTTAATACAACCCCGCATTATTGAACTCATCAAAATTGGACTATTCTTGTTTGGAACCTACTTAGGAGCAATAATGACTCTTAGGTCTTCTGACGAATTCTATATAAGCATCCCTTTTGTCAAATTCTCACAAACTGCCCAAAAGAAAAAGGACCTGATTCTTGATACTTCAGCTCTTAGCGATGTAAGGATTATAGATCTTTGCTCAACAGGCATTTTAAACCATCAGCTTATTTTACCCCGCTTTGTTATAAAAGATTTTTATTCGACACTTGAGACAAAGGATGAGGGAGCTAAAGATAGAGCGAGAAGGGCTCTAGAGGTAGTAAAAAAAATGGAAGAAACTGATACGCTTGGTTTGAGGTTTAATGATACCGACTTTCCTGAAGTAAAAGATACAAACTCAAAATCACTTAGACTTGCACGGCTTATTGGTGCGAATATTTTAACAGCAGATTTAGATAAGTTACAAAGTTCGAGCTCTGAAGGGACTGCTATGATAAATATTCACAGTCTGTCTAGCGCTTTGAAACCTTTGCTCGAAAAAGGTGAGAGAATAAAAATAAAAATCCAACGATACGGTAAAGAACCAAGACAAGGAATAGGTTATCTTGAAGACGGAACAATGGTTGTTGTCAACGGTGGGGGTAATTACATTGGTGAATTAATAGAAGTTCAAGTTTTGTCTGTAAAACATACCTCATCTGGTAGAATGATTTTCTGCAATAGTAATGACGAAATCTCTGGAAGTGATTCCCTTTCTGGACTACCTAACAATGAGAAACTTAAGGATACCGACGAAATAGATGAATAGCAAGCTACTCAAAGGCATAGGAAATGACATAGTAGAAATAAATCGCATAAGAGTTTCTGTAGATAAATACGGCCAAACCTTTTTCAACAAAATACTAAATCCAACTGAGATATCATATTGTTTATCTTTCAGTGATCCAATATCCCGTATTGCGGGCCGATTTAGCGCTAAAGAAGCAATCGGTAAGGCGCTTGGATTCGGTTTTGGTGAACATTTATCTTTCTTAGACATCACCATTGAAAATAATCAACATGGCGCTCCAAATGTTATTTTCACAAAAAAAGTTCTCGAAAAATTTAATGACCCTCAAGTGCTAATATCAATTAGCCACTGCAAAAACTACGCTACATCCTTTGCAATATGGGTTTAAGTTCTTTAAACGACTGAAAACGGCAGTATGTAGCTTAGCTGCAACTTTGTTTCATTTTCAGGAAAGTTGATACCTAATACCCTACGTGATACTTTGGCGCTTAGCATACCCCATATCCTTAACAAATAGGCATATTCGAGATCTATGTCAATCGATCGATACGCAATTTTTGCATACCCATTAAAATGGTTAATGTTTACTTGTTTACTATCCCCAAATCCAATTGAAGAATCAAATGATAAATGCAGCTTTTGGAACTTGCCAAGCATAGCTTCAATATGTATTTCCGGATTTATATAAAAAGTTTTTTTATTACAAAAACCAAGCCCACAATATGACCAAAACCTATAGTCCCAATTATATATGGTGTCTATTTCCTTCCCTAAAGAAATATTCAATTCCATATTGCCTTGAGATAAATAAGGCACTGTAACGTCTTTTAAGGACTTTGTGGGAATAAAATAAGATTTAACACCAACAGCCATACTCAAAGGATCACCTACAACATCATCATAAATTGACTTTCTTATCATTACTCCAAAACGTTCAAGTAACCAGTTTTCTTTCCTAGATTTGAAGAAATCAGACTCAACTTGGCCTTCAAACATCGGTAGAAACTGGCTAGATAAATTACATTGAATACGATAGGTTGTGGCTGAAAAATGATTTGGGTTTATTCCATTATTGACTGAAGGAAAATAAGAAAGAGATGGTGTCGTCGCGAAGTTTACTTCCGCAAAATCAGGCAGCCAGGGTTGGTAATAAAAACTAACCAAAGGTTTGCATAGTAAAACTATTAAGACTAGAAAAACTTTCATGATTTTTTATTATGGGATAACCATCTTTCTGCATCTAAAGCAGCCATACATCCTGATCCCGCAGCAGATACCGCCTGTCTATATATCTTGTCTTGAACATCTCCTGCAGCAAATATACCGTCAATACTTGTTAAGGTTGAATTGCCCTTTACAATAATATAGCCTGACGGGTCAAGTTCAATTTGACTGCCGAGGAACGAGGTATTTGGTCTATGACCAATCGCGAAAAAAACACCTGCAGCATTTTTTGTCGTCTCCTGACCTGTAAATACATCCTTAATGACTACTTCTTCAACTACTTCTTTCCCCTTGATTTGAACGCACTCAGAGTTCCAAAAAACCTTTACTTTTGGGTGATTTAGTACTTGCTCTTGCATGATCTTTGAAGCTCTTAATTCATCTCTTCTATGAATCATAAAAACCTTGCTACCATATTTTGTTAAAAACAAAGCTTCCTCACAAGCAGTATCTCCCCCACCAATTACAAATAACTCTTTATCTCGAAAAATTGGCATCGCACCGTCACATACGGCGCATGCCGTTACCCCCTTCTGCCATAGTTCACCCTCTCCTGCCCCAGGTATATCTAATTTTTTCGCAGTAGCTCCTGTAGCAATAATAATGCTTTCAGTCTCGTGATGCGTTTTACTTCCAAAAACTTTAAAAGGCCTTTTCCCAAGCTCAACAGACTTTACATCTTCCGTAATAATAGTTGTGCCAAACCTAATGGCTTGCTTTCTCATTGACTCCATCAGCTCAGGTCCAGTGATACCGTCTGGGAATCCGGGGAAATTGTCTACATCTGTTGTTGTCATAAGCTGCCCCCCAGGCGGACCCGAGAAAAACCCTTCGTACAAAATTGGATTAAGATTGGCTCTTGCCGCGTATATTGCTGCAGTGTATCCTGCTGGACCAGAGCCAATTATGATGAGTTTTTGATTATCCATTGCAAGAACCTCTAAAGTAAATCCAAATGTTAACTTCTTTTTGACTCAATTGCAAGAAAATGCTTAATCAAAGGCGTAGTATAATATTTTTTTATATTTCTTAGTTAATAAAAGCTCCCGTTAAAACCCGAAATCAGTTATTATTTTATAGAATAAAATGGGGTTATTTATTGAGACATATTCGATTAAGTAGTATTACAAAGCGCAAGGGAAGCGGATCCGTTTTAAAAGGGGTAAACCTTGAAATTCCGGACGGGAAGTTTTTTGCTCTATTAGGCCCAAGTGGTTGCGGTAAAACTACTTTGTTGCGCTTGATCGCGGGTCTAGAAAAGTCAGATGCAGGCACAATCTTTTTAGGTCAACAAAACATTACAAATCTTTCAGCTCGCGAAAGAAACATTAATATCGTTTTCCAAAACTATGCTCTTTTCCCGCATTTGAACACTTATGATAATATTGCATACAGCCTAAACTTAAAAAAAGTACCAAAAGTAGTTATTAAAAAACGCGTTCATGAAATAATTAAATCATTTCACTTAGATCAGCATATCTTTAAATATCCTAAAGAGCTCTCCGGTGGCCAACAACAACGTGTTGCAATAGCAAGAGCTATTGTAAACGAACCCGACGTACTACTTTTAGACGAACCTTTGGCAGCTTTAGATTTCAAACTCAGGGAAAAGCTATTAGTCGAATTGATTGATTTGCAGGTCAAGCTTAAAACAACTTTTGTATATGTAACGCACGATCAATTTGAGGCACTTACTGTAGCCGATACAATGGCAATAATGAATCACAACGGAGAAATTGAACAAATAGGTACCCCTGAACAAATTTACGAGTTTCCTACCTCAACATTTGTAGCAAAATTCGTCGGTACAACAAATATTTTTAAGGGAATACACACGCGTGACAAAGATATATCAAAAATTGAAATACCCGGATTAGGACATTTTAAAGTTTTTGTAGGTGTAACCACCAATAAATTTTTAAAAAATAAAATGGTAGCAATGAGCATACGTCCTGAAAAAATTTTTATATCAAAATGTACTCAAAAAAATTTTGACAACCAATTAAAAGGATATGTTTCTCAAATTATATATCATGGTAGATCAACGCAGTATAACGTCATTGTAAATAATACATTTCAGGTTCAAGTTTTCGAACAAAATGAAGAGCATTTTGCTGATGAAGACATAGATTACGACGATGAAGTATTTTTGTACTGGCAAGCAAAAAACGCCTTAATTTTAGAAAAATAGCTCTATGATTAACAATTTGATAAAAATAAAAAAACTTGCTTACAGCGACACTGGCTTTATATCTGGTTCATTAGCGGTTGTCTGGCAAGTTTTATTTTTTTATATGCCTATTCTTCTTCTTATTACTAATAGCTTTTTTGTAGTTGCTCATGCCCATGTTAAAAATAAACTAACTTTTGAAAATTTCTTTCAAATCCTATCTATTAGCCACCTTAAAATTATTTATAACTCTTGTATTTTGGCTTTATCAACTTCTATTTTCACACTATTAATTGCTTTCCCATTTGCATATTTCATAGCCTTCCGAGGCGGAAAATACAAAACATTGATATTATACTTTTTGATTTTGCCATTTTGGACAAATTTTCTTCTCCACATATATGCCTGGTTTTTTGTTTTGGAAAAATCTGGTCTTTTAAATAGTGTTTTGCTTTTTTTTAATATAATTCAAAGTCCCATCAATTTTTTGAATACATTTTTCTCAGTTTTGGTTATGATGATATATTACTATTTTCCCTTTATGATTCTACCAATTTTTTCACAGCTCAATAGGTTTGATGCTAACCTATTTGACGCTTCAAATTCTTTAGGTGCAACTAAAACCCAAACTTTTTTTAAGGTTCTTCTACCTCATTCAATGAAGGGGATAAAGTCAGGTTTTTTAATTGTTTTTATAACAGCTTATGGTGAATTTATTATTCCTGAGCTAATGGGTGGGGATAAATATTTTTTCATCGGTAACACCATCACACAATATATTATGAATCAAAATACTGCAGAAATAGGAGCAGCGTTTATGGTCATTAGCGGGTTATGCTTAATTGCAGCAATTTATCTCATATCAAAAACGTTTAAATTTATAGAAAAACTAATTTTAACAAAAGCTTTATCATGAAAGAGAAACTTGCCAAATTACCCTTAGCACTACACGTTATTCTAGTATTTGTATTTCTTTATTTGCCCATATTAACACTTATTTGTTTTTCATTTAATAGTGAGGCATTTCCCTCTCATTGGGGAAGCTTTACTCTTAAATGGTACTACGAGCTATATTCGGATTCTGAACTTTGGAAGGCATTTTTTTGCTCTTTTTTCATTGCTATAGTGTCCACTACATTAAGCCTTGCTCTCGGGATGGGGTTTTTATTTCTAAAAGATCAAAAAGGTCGATTGGACCTAGCATTTGGGCTTTTCTATCCAAACCTCGTTGTGCCAGAATCGATGATCGCAGTAAGCCTGGTATACTATTTTTCTTTTTTTAAAATACACCTAGGACTTATAACTTTAGTAGCATCGCATACGGTCTTAGGACTTGGGTTTGCCATTCCTATTTTATATAGCTGCTATAACAATATTGATAATGGCTTAACCGAAGCCTCTGAAAGTTTAGGTGCATCAAGTGTTGAAACCTACTTTAAAATAATTCTCCCCATGCTCAAACCTGCTATTATTTCTATTGGGCTTTTGATCTTTGTTCTCTCGTTCGACGACTTTATATTCTCATATTTTTGCTCAGGCGCATCTACCACTACACTTTCACTGTATATTTTATCAATGCTTAGAGTTGGGATTTCTCCAACTATTAATGCTCTTTCAACTATTTTGTTACTGATAAGCTCTTTTCTTGTCTATATGTTTTTCTTTAGAAAAACCAGCGATAAACTACTCTAAAAGTTCTTGAAATTTATCGATTAAACCTTGATAAGAGGAAAAAAAACCTAGTGGATTATGCAGAAAAAAAATACATTAAACGCGTTGTACTCCTCCTATTTTCTTGATTATTTTGGGTACTCAATTGTTTATGGAATCTTTGGACCTTTAATTTTGAACCCTTCGTACGGAATGTGTCCTTTTGATATGTCCATACAAACAAAGAATATATTTTTAGCCACTCTTTTTTCCATTTATCCTCTTTTGCAGCTCGTATTTTCTCCAATTTTTGGAAACCTATCTGATAAATTTGGAAGAAAGAAAATTCTTATTATCCTAAATATTGGAAGTATTACTGGAGGTCTTTTAGCCACCATTTCTGTAATCTACACTAACCTGGTAATTTTATTTATCAGTAGGGTCATTTCTGGCATATTTTCATCATACAGATCGGTATGCATGGCATCATTATCTGATTTGTCTATGAGTGAACAAGAAAGATCAAAAATATATGGAACTATTTCCACAATTGGAGGTATGAGTTGGATTTTTTCGATGATTTGCGGCGGCGTATTTTCTGAGTTAATGGGTATGAGCATTCCTTTTTTCATAACTACAGTACTATCTTTTTTAAGCTTAATTATTGTTTTGGTTTTTTATACAGACATATATTGTCCAAGAAAATCTGATGTTAAAAAAAGAAAAACTCCTGTTCTTTCTTTTCAAGGTAATAAGAAATTAACTTCTTTATATGTATTTTACATGCTTTTGATGGTTGGATGGGGAATTAACCTACTATGGTTGAATCCATATGTACTTTCGGTGTTTTCACCAGCTAGTATTACACTCTATGCACTTCTTGTTTCAACAGGATTTTTATGGTCCGTAGGAAGCTACTGGGTAAACCGCATGCTTATTTCAAAATATTGCTCAAAAACCATTACAGCATATGGGTTAATAGGACTCATCATTAGCTTTATAGGATGTTCAATGTCGCGCTCAATTGAATTTTTTGCGCTCTTTGGTGCAATGGCTTCTTTATTCGGTTCAATATCATGGACCAATGCTCTCAACTTAATTTCAATTAGCGCTCCTCAAGACTGCCAGGGCAAAGCGCTAGGTTTTACCCAATCTTTTGGATCTGTCTCCCTTGTTTTAGCGCCAGTTATAGCTGGTGGCATAGCAAGTAAAAATATATTATTTGTTTATCCCAGTGCAACGCTCGTAACGCTTGGAGCGCTATGCTTATTGGGTTTCATATACAACACAAAGGATTCCTATGCTCAATTATCTTAGAAATAAGCCGCTTGCACCTGTATTTTTCGTAATGTTTATGGATAATTTTTCATTTGCCATGATTTACAGTATTTTCGGCCCACTATTTTTGGATCCTGTAATAAATTTTGTAGATCCTGAGTCAAGTATTATGAAACGAAATATAATGCTGGGGTTTGCACTCGGACTATTTCCACTAGGTCAGCTTTTTGGATCGCCTTTTATTGGAGATTTATCAGATAAATATGGCCGAAAAAAGACATTTTATATTTCAATTCTCGCCGTTGCAGCTGGTATTTTTTTAACTGGGTTTGCAATTTTTCTTAAATCTTTTTCAACACTTATTATACTAAGGTTTATTACTGGTTTTTTTTCAGGTAATTTAAGCATTTGTTTTGCTTGCATTGCAGATTTATCAAAAGACGACAGATCAAAAACGCGCAACTTTGCAATGGTTGTAGTCATAACAGGTCTTAGCTGGATGTTATCGATATTGATTGGAGAGGTGCTATCAGATAACAGTGTATCGCAACACTTCAATCCGAGCATACCATTCTTCGTAGCGGCTCTTATGCTTTTACTTTCATGGTTTGGTATATATTTATTTTTTAAAGAAAGCCATATAGCAAAAAATAAAGTGCACTTTGATCTAGCTAAGGGCTTAAAAGATATTTTAGCTGCCGTAAAGATAAAGTCTTTAAGAACCCTAAATATTTCTTACATGTTTTTTATACTTGGTTGGGGACTTGTTTTTTCTTGGATGAGTCCTTATGCCATGCAAAAGTTTCAAGTAACAAAAATATCCGCTAACATAATCCTCTTTTCACTGGGTGTACCATGGATATTTGGGGGATATTTTTTAAATAAAAGACTCGCAAAATCAATGTCTCCAATAAAAATAGCTATTACAGGTAGCGCATTGCTTAGTTTATTTATTTTTGTGATCCTTTTTTCTAAAAACTATGCAACGCTTGCTTTTGGATTCCTTGCTGGATCTATTCCTGCGGCTTTTTTATGGCCAAACTTACTAAATGCAATTTCTGGCGCTGCATCCGAAGAGATTCAGGGGAAGGTTTTTGGCATCACACAGTCTTTCCAATCAGTAGGATTCATCGTGTCGACTGCACTTGCGGGGTTTCTAGCTGGCTTTAATATCACATCTCTTTTAGTTGCAGCAGCTGTGTTTCAAGCATGCTGCTTTGCGTGCCTATTGGTATTTAGATATATTAATAGTGACGAATTATAAAATAAGCGCGAATACAATTCGACAAAGATATGGCTTTGTCAAAGCGGTTATTTTTGAACAGCTTTTTTCTCGTTAATAAAATTAATAACATCTCCAACTGTTCTTAATTTCTCGGCTTCACTTTCCGAAATTTCGAATCCAAATTTCTCTTCAAAAGTCATAATTAACTCGGTTAGATCAAGTGAATCGGCATTGAGATCTTCTACAAAAGACTTTTCAGCATTAACTTCGTCGCGATCAACTCCCAATTGTTCTATGATTATATCAAACACTTCTTGTTCAACGGCCATAATAAGCTTCCTTTTTTATTTTTAATTTATATCTACCAAATATCCTATCAAGATATCATTCCCCCGTCAACAGTTAGTGTTTCTCCTGTAATGTAATTAGACATATCGCTGGCTAAAAAAATGGCAGCATTGGCTAATTCTTCAGGGTTACCCAACCTTCTCATTGGAATTTTATCATATATAGATTTTTTTTGTTCATCCGATAGTGCATCTGTCATTGGAGTTTCAAAAAATCCTGGTGCAATACAGTTTACACAAATACCTCGTGAACCCACTTCTTTTGCTAAAGATTTAGTAAAGCCAATCATGCCTGCTTTCGAAGCAGAATAATTAACTTGGCCTGGATTGCCAATTTGACCAATCACCGAAGCTATATTGATTATTTTTCCATTCCTAGACTTGATCATAGCTCGTATCACATAATGAGTTACATTGTATACCGATTTTAAATTTGTAGTGATTACGTTATCCCAATTTTCTTCAGACATTTTTAAGAAAAGTGAATCTCTTGTAATTCCTGCACAATTAACTAAAATATTGACATTACCAAAGTCTACTAAAATATCAGCTAGAGCCTTGTCGATTTGTTGCTTTTGAGAAACATCTGCAAGAACGTATGAAAACTTTTGCGATGCGAAGCACTTAAGGGTATTTAACTCTTGAATTACACTTTCTGCTTTTTCCTTTTTTGTTCCTAAAACAACAACGCTTGCTCCATGCTTTGCAAAGCCAACGGCAATAGATCTTCCTAGTCCAGATGTTCCTCCAGTTACAAGGGCAGTTTTATTTTCAAGTAATGGCATGTAACACCTCGCTGGCGGTTTTTTCCATATCTTCAATTTTATCAATATTATATGTTGGGGCTGAAGTTTTAATCTTTCGATTCATACCTTTTAGAGTTTTTCCTGGTCCAATTTCGACGAAATAATCGACTAAATTGGAATCCATTTCAACAATTCCTTTATGCCAAAGCACAGGTGAGGTTATCTGTTTTACCATATTTGGTTTTATTTCATCTTTGCTAACTCGGGATCCAGTAACATTCATCACCAATTCAGCATTTCCGGTATAAAGCTTTGTGTTATCAATCACCTCTTTAAGCTGGCTTCTTGCATCGTTCATCAATGGGGAATGGAAAGCTCCAGATACATCAAGCGGTAATATTTTCTTTGCACCACTTCCAGATAAAACAGTAAAAGCTTTATCCACAGCATTTTTCTCACCTGAAATAACTACTTGCCCAGGACAATTTAGATTGGCTATAAATACTCCGTCAATGGCCCTTAATACCTTTTCTACATTTTCTGGGCTCATACCTAAAACAACCATCATTTTTCCAGGGTGAGTTAGAGTAGCAGCATGCATTGATTCCCCACGTAGCCGAACTAGTTTAACTCCATCTTCAAACGATAACCTATTTGAAGCGGTTAATGCAGTATATTCCCCCAAACTTAGACCAGATACAGCAGATGGGGTAATATCACTATACAGGTCCTTGAACACTCTATAAATCCCCACGCCAACAACATAAATGGCAATTTGACTGTTCTTGGTAAGCATAAGTTCATCACCAGGGCCTCTAAAGATAAGTTGGCTAATATTTACACTCAAAAGATCAGAACACTCCTCAAAAGTTTGCTTAAATATGCTGAAGTTATCGTAGAAATCAAGTCCCATGCCTATATATTGAGATCCTTGACCCGGAAAAATAAATCCTATTTTTTTAGTCATTGTTTTCCTCGTATTCAAGTATTGCTGCTCCCCAGGTTAAACCCGCCCCGAAGGCAAAGAGCACAATTTTTTCTTTATTTTTGATTTCTTTTTCCCGAACAAGTTCTTCAAGCGCAATACCGATAGATGAAGCAGAGGTATTGCCATATTTTTGGATGGTTAAATAAACATGGTCCTTAGGTACATTAAACCGTTTTGCTATAGCATCAATGATTCTGATATTGGCTTGATGCGGAACCATCCAACTAATGTCGCTTTCAGTTAAATTAGATGCAACTAAACATTTTCTAACAGCGCTTTCCATTCTTCTCACTGCATGCTTAAAAACTTCCCTACCCTCCATTTGAATATAATGTTCGTTATTTAAAACAGTTTCTGAAGTTGCAGGTTTTTTCGAGCCTCCAGCCGGTAAAATGAGTAGCTTAGACTGCTCACCATCAGAACCTAAAGAAATGTGCTTTATGGAATAGCCAGTCTTTGAACTGCTTACTATACATGATGCTGCGCCATCACCAAACAAAATGCATGTATTTCTATCATGATAATTGACAATTGAGGAAAGCTTTTCTGAAGCAACGATCAAGATATTTTTATACATTCCTGAATCAATGTACGCCTTTGCCATTGAAAGCGCATAAACATACCCACTACATGCCGCCTGAACGTCAACCGATGCAGCATTAATGCATCCGAGAGCGTTTTGTATAATACATGCAGTACTTGGAAAGGTATAATCTGGTGTAAGGGTAGCAACAACGATTAGGTCTATTTCTTGAGGTTCTAAGCCTGCATCATTCAGTGCTTTGGAGGCAGCGGCGATACCCATGTCGGAGGTGTACTCCTCAGAATCAGCAATGCGTCTTTCCTTCATTCCTGTTCGGGATACAATCCAATCGTCGGTTGTATCAACGATCTTTTCGAGATCTTTATTTGATAAGACTTTTTTTGGGAGATAGGCACCCAGACCAATAATCTTTGCAGTGTTAGGCATTATTTTACTCAAAAGAAATTACCTTACTAAAATATAGATTAAAACCCAAGCATTAGAATTTATTTAATTTTGTCGCTTTTAGCTTTGATTGAATCATTACTCTCAGCAAAAAAACCAGATTAGTTTGCTTAAATTTTGTAACCTGTTACAATTGGTTTTATGTTAAAATATCCAGAAACTATTAACAAAATAATCACAAAACTGAGTAAATTGCCAGGAGTCGGGAAGAAAACAGCTGAGCGCTATGCATTCAACCTATTAAACTGGTGCGAAAATGATTTGGAGCAATTTTCTTCAGAACTTTCTACGCTGCAGGAAAAAGTAACTTTATGTACGATATGTGGATGCTTAAAAGATAGTAATTGGTGTTTTTCATGCGATAGTATTAACAGAGATCCGAGCATAGTATGTGTAACAGCGTTTCCAAGAGATGTATACGCAATCGAGGCTACAAATACTTTTAAAGGTATATACAATGTACTCGGAGCACTCTTATCTCCCCTTGATGGAAAAACTATAGATCATTTGAATATTAAAAACCTAGTCCACAGAATTGATTCCGGGATTGTAAAAGAAATAGTTTTAGCAATTGATTCAACTGTTGAAGGTGATGCAACAGCTCTGTATTTGGCTGGGTTATTCGACCACAAAAAAATCAAAATTTCCCGTCTTGCTTTTGGTATGCCCGTTGGAAGCTCTTTGGATTTTGTTGACGAGGGAACACTTTCCCAAGCATTTGTCGGGCGAAAGCAAGTACACTAAGACTAATAACCTTAAAACATAAAAGTTGCATTTTTTCATCAAGGTAAATTATAGTGTAAGAATAACATTTGAATTAGCAAACACCATATGCAACTCTCGACATCACAAAAATGGCTGAAAATTCTTCTCGTCGTTATCTTTATTTTCAAAGCCTCAACTTCGTTTGGATCTAACCAAGTCTACGACGATAAGGACGTAAGAAAAATAACAATACTAATAGAAAATCCGACAAGAGGACTCTCTATTGATACACACGAAATTCTTTCATCCTTGTGCACTAAGGAAGGAGATCCTTTTTCTCAAGCCTTATTTGATCAAGATTTAAAAAACCTATCAGAAACCTATGAGAAAGTTATTCCAGATATTGACATAGATGAATCGGAACTGGTGATAACACTCAAACTTTGGATAAAACCAACCATAAGGTCTATCAGTTGGTCTGGAAACT